>Ga0116127_1000490_pt1 | contig 36204 bp, 33 predicted proteins | sample June2015DPH_16_1_FD_89731 | JGI IMG/M metagenome (GOLD analysis project Ga0116127, IMG submission 89731) | Peatland microbial communities from SPRUCE experiment site at the Marcell Experimental Forest, Minnesota, USA - June2015DPH_16_100 | ecosystem: Environmental > Terrestrial > Soil > Wetlands... | reverse complement strand
TACCTTGGTAAGGCGGATTGTTACGCACATTCCCTACATCTCGGCTCACCTTCCACACCTGCATCTCCTCCGCTGGGAACGGTCTGAGCAAATCAACAGGCAAATGCAATGGCTCAGCCGAAGGCCTTGATTGTCTTCTTGAGGACGTAATCAAAGAAACGCTCGGTCGTGTCGCCGGAGGTCCATTCCGCACGCAGCGTTGTTCTCTTCTCCACCTTTCTCAAGGCGGAGAGCAGTGTGCGGTTCAGTTCCTTCGCGCTGGTTCCTTCCATTTCGGCTTCGACAACGAACTCGTCACCCTCTTTCTTGACCGAACCCTGCGCAGAAAGTTGCTCAAGGGCGTGCCGGATCGTCCGGGCATCCGAGCGGTTGACGCGTGCCTTGAGCTTGAGTTTCATCTGGTTTGCCTACCATCACCGCCGCATGGGGAAACAAGAACGCAGCGAATGGATGTTGGTATCGTAAACTGTCGCTGCGAACTTTTGGATATACCATGAGAACCTTCACCCAGAACGAGCCTCTAACGGACGCTGAGCTTGACCGCCTCGGCGGCTTCCTCAAGAACTGCAAGGGCGGTAGGGCGATGAACGTCGAGGCACTCGACGGGTTCTTCGCCGCCCTCATTGCGGGACCGGAGGCCGTGATGCCGAGCGTATATTACCGGGAAGTCTTCGGCGGCGAGATAGCGGACACTTGCGTGTTCGCCAGCATCGATGAGGCGAACGAGATCTTCAGGCTCCTGATGCGGCATTGGAACGACATCGCCGGGACGCTGTTCAAAGGTGAGATCTACGTGCCGCTGCTGCTTGAAGACAAGGATCGCATGGTGCAGGGCAACGACTGGGCTCGCGGCTTCATGCGCGGCACAGGCCTGTGCCACGACGGCTGGGCAGAGTTGGTCGATGATGAAAAGCGCGGAGGATGCCTGATCCCGATGATGATGCTCTGCCACGAGCACGACCCAGACCCGGAGATGCGCCCCGAGCCGATCAGCCCCGAGAAGCGCGAAGAAGTTATCGTGGAGATGGCGGCTGGGCTATTGGGGGCGTATCGGTATTTCCGGGAACAACGAGAAGCCTACGAAGGCACCACTTTCACGCCCGAATCACGGCGCAACGTTTCCAAGGTAGGGCGGAATGATCTGTGTCCCTGCGGCTCCGGGAAGAAGTACAAGCGGTGCTGCGGCGGGGCGACGGTGAACTGAACCTGTTGTGGTTGCCGTCCTGCTTGAAGTCTGTTGAACCGTCAGCACTGTGACGCTCAAGAGACACTGTCTTCTGTGTTGGGTATGCCCCCACAGACATTCCAGAGGTAAGGCATGGATTAGAATCCCTAGTTCAGTTCCCACCGCATAGACTTCGATCAGGATGAACGATTCCTCCCCTCAGATCCGGACCCCATCAGAAGAGATCGCCGGCCTCGTGGAGCGGGTCACCTTCTTTAATGAGGCGAGCGGATTCGCCGTGCTCCGCGTTAAGGTACCCCTTCAGGTGAAGGTACGGGTTTTATCCCGCCCGAAAACAATATAAGGCCACTGCTTAACTTACTGCAAACATTGTGAGATGGATCACCAATTGCGTCGCCCAAAGTCAAGTTCTGGCGTCGCGCAACCGCTGCCGGCGCGTTCGCGCCGACCGTTCACGTTCTCGTTGACGTTGCTGGTTACGTCCGTACAAACCAATACCAGAGAACTTTGAGACCTTGGCCCAGGGCCCATATTCTGGCTGGTGCACTTGCTCTTCGATTTCGACAGTTATCGTTGGATCATTCAATGACTGCACTAAGAGCCTTTTGAATTCCTCCAACGAAGCTTCCTTGCGGTCATACTCCATATAGTGGTCTACCTCTTCAATCCTGCGCCTTGTCGTCGATCGGGTATTTTGGTGCTCTTTTTCAATGTTCATCCATCGCTGGGATTTTTCAAAGATCCGCGTTCTTTTGGTCGGCGGGCACCTGCGGTCAGCTCCAACGTGACAACTGCATCCTCGGTAAATGAGGGTAGCTCAGACGGTTTGATGTCCTGCACCCAGCGCAATCCAGCCTTGTCATCGTATAGAGCAATGCGAGGGTCACGATCGGGATTGGGCGTGGAACTACTCTCGCCCCTCTCGCTCTCGCTTGCGTACAGACTCTTCCAAAACGTCTCGCCTGCCGTCGGAGCCGATGAGCGCATCGCACGGGCAGTCTGGATTGCCGCAGCGATATCTAGCCGTGCCAGCATTGAGGACAACGCGCCAAAGGTTGCCGATTTTCCGAGAAAGGAACGCCGCGACAGCGTCATGGGGTTCATTCTCCTTTGAGAATCCTTGAGGGATCGAATGAGACGAGTGTTAACATACGGACCTTCGGGTTGGGGGATGGAAAGTCTTATATCACGATTGCCGCCAGGCAATAAATGATTTTTCCGCCCTCCCGGTCGTCTCTATTGAGTTTGAGGTAGAATCCGGATCAGGTTTCCGCTCCTTCCCCCAAATCGGACTTTTCGCATGCCGCACTCATCGATCCTTTTGCAAGGGATGCCCGTGCCCAGACAAGCCACAGCGCTTACCACTCGCTCCACGCTTTCATTCGCTCGATCCACGATGACCGGTTTGTGCGCAAGCCTGTTGATTGCCTTCTCTTGCCTGGGCCAGTTTATTCATCCGCAAGCTCCTTCGCATACGCCATCGCCTGCAGCCGCTAACCTGGGTTCGATATTTACCCGAATCGTTCCCGATGATTGCCATGCAGCTTCTGACAGCAATCTAGCCGAATTGAAATCAGCATTGGCCGACTTTCGAATTCGTAAAAATCGTGAAGGCGAGCTCCGAGCACTCACATTGCTCGGTCAACTATACGAGCAGTCCGGAGAGTACAAGGCGGCGCTTCCTTACTTGAAGAGCGCCTTAAGCCTTCTCGGTGATACCGAGGAAAAGACCCAGGTCCTCACGATGACTGCGGATGCTCTCACGCAAGTGGGACAACCCGATGCCGCGATGCGCGATGCGACGGAAGCGCTGAATGTCAGCACGAAACTCGGCAACGTAGCGGCTGAAGCATCAGCGTTGCGCGCCCAGGCAGAGGCCGTCGTTGTCTCCTCCCCTGAAAAAGCTATGCCTTACCTTCAAAAGGCCCTCCCGCTCAGTATTCAGGCGAACGATGTGCGGACAGAGGCGATGATTCTGAACGACGAAGGAGAGGCCATCCAGGATTCTGCTAGCCCATTCGACATTTTTCGCCAGGCTCTTTCGATCGAAGACCAGATTCACGACTGCCGAGACAAGATCGCCACCCTGACGAATCTTGCGACGCTGGAATTCGATCGAGGCCAGATCCGCAATGGGCTGGCGGATGGCGATAATGCCGCGATCCTCGAGCGCCAGGTTGGCGACCGCACCTCTGAGGCCATGACGCTCCACCAGTTGGGGTATTTCCACTGGGAACTTGGGGATCTCGGTGAGTCGCTCTCCGACTTCAATCAGGCTCTTCAACTCAAGCAAAATGCGGGCGATGTCACCTCGGAAGCGGCCACGCTGGGTGCGATTGCAGGCGTCTACCGTGACACCCAGTGGCCAGACGCGGCCCTCCGCGCATATCTGCAGGTCTTGCCTCTGCTCCAGCGCACGAACAACGTACCGTGGCAAGTGATGGTCTTGAATAACCTGGGCATGGTTGAAACGGACCTGCACCATCAAGCGCAAGCGCGAAGCTACTACAACAAGGCGATGCAATTGGCGCCGAGAGCCGGTGACCCTGTGACGCCGGCCTATTCTGCCTGGGGAATTGGAGAGCTCGAACAGGCCGATGCGCTCCCAAACTACTTTCAATCGCTTCGTTGCGCCCGGGAGTTTGAACAGGTCGATCTTGAAGGCGAAGTTGATTCCTCCTTGATGGATCATTTTCGCTTGCATCACCAGCCCAACACGGCCATCTTTTTCGGCAAGAGAGCCGTCGACCGGTTTCAGTCGCAGCGCAGGAATATGGGTAACTTGAGCAACGATATTACGAGTTCCTTTCTTCAAAGGAAATCCGCGACCTACCGGACCCTCGCGGAACTCCTGATTGACGAGGGACGGTTGGTAGAGGCGCAGCAGGTTCTCGATCTGCTCAAGATTCAGCAATACTCCGACTACGTCGGGGAACAGCCCAGCGACCTAAGCCAGTTCCTTGTCCGAAGCCCGCGCGAAGCGCCCTTGCAGGATGAATTTGAGACGCAGCTCGCACAATGGGTGAGCCTGGACAAGGCGCTGCGCGCGGCGGAAAGTACCGATCATCGGCAATCGTCTGCGATTCTCCAAGCCCGAGCGGCCCTCCGCGCCGAGCAGGTGAGATTTGATGCCTTCCTTCAGAATCTCTACAAGCAACTCGAAGGGCAAGCAGGTCCCGCAGTCGCCGTGCAAAGCGTCACGGGCGCAGAACTGCCTCTCGAGAAACTCCTTGCCAAGAGTCCGGACGCAGTCGCCCTCTATACGCTGGAAGGCACTGATCGCTATCGCGTGATGGTCATCAGCCATGCCGGCCGATTTGCTCGGTTTTATCCAATCGCGCAAACCGCGCTCGACGAAAAGTGCAAGCAATTTGTCGATCTAGTCAGTCGCCGGGATCCGGGTTCTACCGCTTCAGCCAACGATTTATTCCAGATACTGTTTGCACCGGTGCAAAAGGATTTGCAATTGCTAGGAGCAAGAACGCTTGTCTGGTTCCTGGACGGATCCCTGCGCTACATCCCTGTCGCAGCCTTATATAACTCAGAGACAAAGCGGTATCTCGTCGATGACTACAGTATCGTGAATTTCACGCCTCTGAGTCATTCGATCGAGGCGCCGCCGGAATTGAAAGACGCGCGGGCCATTGCAATGGGCATCAGCCGCAAATACTTCAATGACCTGGGCCCTCTATTGAATGTGAAAGAGGAATTGAACTCTGTTGTTTCCGACCCAGCCGTGCCCGACTCTCATGGTGTTCTACCTGGGACGATTTTGATCGACGGGCAATTCACCGAAAAAACCCTGGAAGAGTCTCTAAAATCGCAGGACGTTGTTCACATCGCGAGCCACTTTGTTTTGAAGCCTGGAAATGACGATCTCTCCTTCCTGCTTCTGGCTGGCAAGGACCAGGATCACTCCGGATACAAGTACTCCATGGCCGATTTCGAGAAAAGCAGTAACGTGCATATCAAAGGAACCAAGCTGGTCACGTTGTCGGCATGCCAGACCGGCGCAGCCAATGAACGTGACATCTGCTTTCAAAACGATGAATCTTCAGTGAAAACCGCGGAGTGCCGGGCAGGAGATGCCAAACAAAGAGAAAACGGTGTGGTGATGGAGAGCATGAGCGAAGTCGTGCTCGAGAAAGGCGCTGAAGCAGTCCTGTCTTCGCTGTGGAGCGTGGACGATGAAAGCACAAGCGCATTCATGGCGGACTTTTACCGGCGGTGGGCAGGTTCGGGCGGAATGGTTTCCAAAGCGGAGGCGCTTAGGCAAGCGGAACTGGACCTGCTGCACGGCAACGCCATGTCTCAGTCCGGCGCCGGCGGCCGCGGCGTTCAAGCCGTCGAGAACGAACCCGGCCAACTAGCCGCCCCTGCCAGATTTGCGCTTCCCTATTACTGGGCACCGTTTGTCCTCACCGGAAACTGGCAGTAACTGCCCTCAACTCGCCCCGCTTGTCACCGGGTATAAAGATCGAAAGGGGATTGCATAACCTCTTGCAACGCACATGACAATCTGCTAAATTCTGTTCAATTCGATCCCCCGGAACAAGCTTCCTCATATTGCATAGCCAGGCTTCATATCTCTCGTCAACCGGTGACTCATGAATCGGCTCGCAGTCAGTCTGTGTGTTGGCTTCACACTGCTTCTGTTGGGAGCATTGCCTTCCGAGACCCAAACTACCTCCGTGGTGCACTCCTTTACGGGCGCCGCGACCGATGGAGACGCGCCTAATTCCCTGATTGAAGCCCAGGATGGAAACTACTACGGGACGACCGCGTATGGCGGCAACGCAGGCAGTTGCACAGATACGAACGGGAATTCTGTTGGATGCGGGACCGTTTTTCGGATGGTTGTGAACGGATCGACGGCGACTGTCACATTGCTGTACAACTTCAGCGGCGGCGCTGACGGCGGATATCCAACAGGGCTGATTCAAGGGCCGAACGGGAATCTTTATGGCACGACGGCTTTTGGAGGAACATCGATCACTGCAAACACCGCTTGCACGGACAATAACGGTGGGAATAACGGAGCGGTTGACCCTAATAAGGGCAAACCGGAACCATGCTGCGTCGATGCGACGGGAACAAATAACATCGGATGCGGCACTCTCTTTATGATCTCTCCCTCGCAGCCGCCGCTAGCCGGGCAGTCTCCGACGCTGGTGAGCTTCGATGGCCCCACAAAAGGTGCATTTCCCAGCTCTCTCACGCTTGGGCTTGCAACGGATGGTGAGACATCGGTCCTCTACGGCATTTCCCAGTCTTGCAGCTACTGTGGAACAAGTGGATCTCTTTTTAGCTTCGATCCCACGTCAAGCACATTCGAGTCGCTTACTTTCGGCGCTTCTTCAGGTCTTTCCTATCCCAACTCCCTCGTTCAGGGTGAGTGCAGCAATGGAGCGAATTGCGACTTGAACCTTTATGGAACAGCACAGTTGGGAGGGGACCGCTGTTCAAGTTCAAATAGTTTCGGCTGCGGCGGGGTCTTTGAATACAGCGTTTCGACACAGAAAGATACTCTGCTTTGCACGTTTGGCGATAGTCAGGATCTGTCTGCCAGCGCCGTGTCTGTCTCAGATTTGGCACCCAATCACTTGTCGCCTAAGCCCGATACAGTGATTCGGCAATCGGGAACCCGATTTCCGTTCGATCTCGAGTGGTCATTCAATTCAGTTCCAATTGCACTCACCGAATCGAGCGACGGGAGCATTCTTGGTACGACGCCATGGGCGTGCTTTTCTGGCGATGGCGGCTACCTTGTCGGCGCCAGTTGCGGGACTGGAGCGGATGATGTCGCCACCGTTTTCCAGTGTCAGCCTCTCCCGAGCGGTTCAACACCTTCAACACCCTGGACACTCAACACGATTTATCCATTTACCGGCGAAAGCGTGCCGGACGGAAATGTCAGTGGTAATGAAACCGATGGCGGCGGATCGCTCGCGGGCATCACTCTGGCGAGCGACGGCAATTACTACGGATCGAGTGGTAATGGAATCTTCGAAATTCCCGCAGGCTCAATGAACGGCTTTTTAACCTCGTCTGCATCGAATCCGCCTACGCAACTTTCGAATTTAAATCCATTTGCATTGCTTCCGTCCGCAGATAGTTCAAGTTGGATGATTCAGGGGAGCAACGGCAACTTCTACGGAACATCGAGCACCGGCGGCCAGAACTCAGATGGAGTTATTTATGAAGTTGCGCCTTCAAGCTCGATTCCCGTCCCCGTGCAACTCACAGTAACTCCCTCGCTGATTGTGCTCGGCCTGCCTGCCACGCTCAACTGGTCGGTACCAAATGCATTCTCGCTGACCGCGCAACAGTGCTACGCGTTCGTGCAAGGAAGCGGCGTCACCGGTGCAGGTAGCTGGTCCGGGTTACAGACCGGCACAGTTTCGAATGGCGCATACGGCCACTCCGCGGCCATCACTCCAACTGCCCCCGGAAACTACACCTATGACCTCACCTGCGCCGGAACAATCTCTGGAACCGCGGCCCTTCAGGTGAATCCTCAGCTCGCGTTCACCGCGGCCACGCTGCCAAACGGCGCGCTGAACCAACCTTATTCCGCATCGATTGCCTCGCAAGCGAGTGGCGGAGAAACACCTTATACGTACAGTTACACGGGCAGTCTGCCAGAGGGCCTCTCGCTCAACCCAACCACCGGCGCCATTACGGGAACACCGACCACGGTGGGCCAATTCAACTTTTCCGTTACGGTCAAAGACGCGGAGAGCCCGGTGGCCTCCCAGACCGCATCGTTCAACATTACGGTCATGGGCCAAACGCCTCAGGTAACGCTAACGGTGCAGCCGAACACAAGCGTTACTTACGGTCAATCGATAACTCTGACAGCGACTGAGACACCCGTCGAAGGTGTCGCACAGGGCTACTCCTGGACCGTTTCTGAAGACGGTAATGCCTTGGTTGCTGGCGCAATTTCCAACGGGAACGGAAGCTACACCATGATGACTTCGCCAACTGCGGGTCAGCACAACTTCTCTGCGACGTACTCGAGTACACAGAACTTCTATCCGCCCGGCATGTCGAGTACGGTCCCACTGACTGTCGCCAAGGCAACTCCATCAGTGACGGCGTGGCCGACTGCGAGCGCGATCACGATTGGGCAAACGCTCGCCTCTTCGACGTTAAGTGGCGGCACGGCTTCAGCGGTGGGTATGTTCGCATGGACTACGCCGTCGGCGACACCAGCGGTAGGAACCGATTCAGAGAGCGTGACCTTCACGCCCACCGACACAACCGACTACAACACGGTAACCGGCAATGTCACGGTGACAGTGAACGTAGCGCCAGGCTTCACGCTTTCGACTTCGCCCATGTCCGTTTCGGTGGCGCAGGGCGGAAACGGCACCAGCACCATTACAGTGACCGACGTTGGAGGGTTCTCCGGCAACGTCACACTGGCCGCGACCGGCTTGCCAAGCGGCGTTACGTCATCTTTTGCCGCTGGTTCCGCGCCGGGAACCCAGGTGCTTACACTCACAGCCAGCACCTCGGCTCAGGTCACCTCCGCGCCAGTAACGGTGACCGTGACTGGAACCTCCGGGGCGTTGAGTGCGATGACAAGCATCTCCCTGTCCATTACCCCACAACCCAGCTTTACCCCTGGCAGTGGCGGAACCACTTCCATTTCCATCTCACCCGGAGCAACCACAGGGAACACTGGAACGATCAGCATCGTAGGGACAAACGGGTTTGCCGGAATGGTAAACCTGAGCTGCAATGTGACTACGTCGATGACAAATGTCAGCGACATGCCTTCATGCAGCCTGAATCCGCCTAGCGTAACCATCAGCGGCGCAACGGCTCAAACCTCAATATTGACCGTGACCACTACTGCGGCCTCAAGCGCGGAGAACAATATCAAGAAGCTCTTTTGGCCGACCAGCGGAACAACGCTTGCTCTGGTCGTGCTCCTGGTGGTTCCGAAAAAACGGCGCAATTGGTTGGCAATGATGGGAATGCTTCTTCTGTGTGCCTTGATTGGTGCGGTTGGTTGCGGCGGAGGCGGAGGAGGTGGTGGCGGCGGAGGCGGAGGGGGTGGAAACCCTGGCACCACTGCCGGAACCTATACGATCACCGTTACCGGGACTTCAGGCTCGGTCACTGCGACAGTTGGAACGGTCACTGTAACCGTCCTGTAGTAAGTTGGAGGTCTATCCGGAGCTGTTTCTCAACCCACAGGTTTGTGAACGGCCGGATCGGTGAGATCCGGCCATTCATTTTGTTGGGTTTAGCCTGCAGGTTTTCGGCACCCTTTTTGAACGCCCTGTTCAAGCGCCATTTCTGAGTGGACGATCTTGTGAACGGTGGCGCGGCTGATGCGGTGGGCCCTGGCGATCTGGCCGAGGCTTTGTCCGCTTTGGCGATCCCGAAGGATCGCCTCGCGGTTGAGGTCGAGCGGCCGGCGACCGATGTGGCGGCCCTCGAGTTTGGCACGCCGCATTCCAGCGCGCACTCGTTCGATGATCAGGTTCCTTTCGAGTTCGGCGACGGCTCCGATGATCACCACGATGGCCCTGCCCAGCGGCCCACCGGTGTCGATCTGCTCGCGGAAGCTGACGTACTCGACGTTGAGCCGGTTCAGTTCGTCGAGCACTTCTAAAAAGTGCTTCACCGACCGGGCGATCCGATCCGACGCCCAGGCCATAACGACATCGAAGTGTCCGCGGCGGGCATCGACCATCATCTGATCGAGGCCCGGGCGTCGCGCCTTGGCGCCGCTGATCTGATCCGTGTACTCTCGAACGATCTCGTAGTCGCGCTGTGCGGCCATCTGCCGGAGATCGTAAAGCTGCGTCTCCGGGTGCTGATCGAGAGTTGAGGTGCGTAGATAAAGGGCAACGCGTTTCATGCTTCACCTTCTGGATTGCACTCACCCTCTCCTGTGAGGGGAGCATTGTGATTGTGATGGGCCGCGTCGGCCGCGCGGCTCGCAGACCACTCTACTGAACTGAAAACTCCCCGCGCTACGCCACCAAACCACCAGGATCGTTGCGCATAAGAATTGTGAACCAGTGCGCAACGCCATCCGGGCGCCTCATCCGAGCTCCGGGCAGAGCAAGGGCCATGTCCGGTGGGACTGTCTGGCTGTTGCTGATGGTGTTGTTTGGCTCGTGGGTTGTTCTCAGGATCTGCTTCTGGTCTGGCCGGAGAGAGAGTGTGTGCGTGACAGGCCTCAGCTCCTTCTGTCTATATATATAGGACTGATCTGATCTTTTTGGCCTGGTATGGAGCCTGGTATGGAAGTTGATGCGATGCTTCTCCGGTTCGCCCGCCGGCTTCCTTCTTCCCGCCCCGGGCCTCTGCGCCAGGGGCGCAACGGCTCTGTTACACCCCATCCTGTCCCCGCTGTACCCCTTAAAATCGAGGCCGCAGATGAGGTTTGGAAATCTGTATCGCAGGGGTAGGGGATAGCATTTCCCCTACCTCTTCTTGTGACTTCTAAAGCATTGCCGGGGGATGTAGGGGACAAAAGGGCCCATAGTATAGGTCAACACGAACTTATCGCGTATTTTCCCCTCTGACACCCAACTCCAGTCCCCGCTGTATCCCGAAAGCACCGACGCGAGCGTACACGATATTGCGCATTCATCATTGAGTGAGATCCAGATCTGGCGACAATCGTTAGAGAATGGCGCTGATCCGATTTGTCTTCGGCCTGTTCGCGCCACATGAATCGGGGCTTTAGCCCATGAGGGAAAGCTTCTCCAAACTGATCCAATACCCGGCGCTTGCCTTTCGTTAGAATTTCTGGAGGACTGGCGTTTTTTTGTTGATCAGCCTCCCTGCGCCGTGATATACAAACGCCAGTTTTTCCCCGTTCCCCGGTTTCATTTCCTTTTTACGATTTTCCTTCCTCCCCCGCCCGGGTCCGTGCGTCAGCGTCTCAAGCAAACACAATGAAGGGAGTTTTCTCAATGCGTGCCACCTGTGCCATCGTGCTTTCCTGTTGTGTTCTTCTCATCTCCGGCTGCATAGGCAAGCCGGCCATGACCACAACCTCAACCCAACCGGACCAGGTGCAGGGCGCGGCGCTGCATGGAAGAGTCCACGGCGGACAGAACCCGGTTTCGGGCGCCAGCGTGTATCTCTACGCGGTTGGGACGGGCGGCTATGGCGGAAATGGCATCGCCGCATCCAGCAGCAATGCCTCGACGTCGCTGCTGAACTCCAACGTGCTCAGCCAGACCCCCGCAGGCGGCAAAGACGGCAGCAACAACTATTACGCGACGACGGACTCGAACGGCAATTTTTCGATCTCCGGCGACTATACGTGCCCGAGCGCCGACACGCAGGTTTATCTCTTTGCAAAAGGCGGCAACGCGGGGGCAGGAGTCTATAACGGCATAGGGATGCTGGCTGGACTGGGATCGTGCGGCTCATTGAGCTCGTCGACATTCGTTACCGTCAACGAGGTTTCGACGGTCGTAACGGCTTATGCGCTTGCGGGCTTTGCGACGGACGCGACGCATATTTCCAGTTCAGGCACCACGTTGGCGCTTCAAGGCATGGCCAACGCTTTTGCCATGATTCCCAACATGGAGACGCTGAGCACCGGCGTGGCGCTGGCCACGACGCCTGCAGGAAACGGAGTCGTCTGGCAAAAGGGAATCAATGCGCTGGCGAATATCCTTGCTTCCTGCGTGAACACGGCGATCCCTCCCGTGAGCCCCTATCCGTGTACCACGTTGCTCCTCATCAATGGGAGCGTCCCGGAGACGGCAACCGCAGCAATTGCTATCGCGCACAATCCGGCAAGTGGGAATAGTGTCTCGACCCTTTTGGCGCTGCAGACCGCGAATCCTCCCTTCCAACCTACCACCACCTCGACCAACGACTTCACCATGGCCATCAGCTACACCGGCAGCGGGCTAGATGGGCAAGGCGGTTTGGCCATCGATGCCTCAGGAAACGTCTGGGTCGTGAGTTATACCGGCAATGTCCTCAGCAAGTTCGGTCCCACCGGCGCAGTGCTCTCCGGCTCCGGCGGCTTTACCGGCAACGGACTCAATGGTCCTAATGCCGTCGCCATCGACAGCTCCGGCAACGCCTGGGTGGTGAACTATAGCGGTTCCAGCCTCAGCGAATTCAACTCCAGCGGCTCGCCCATCTCCGGTTCCCCTTACACCGGCGGCGGCCTGAACGATCCTCAGGACCTCGCCATTGACCAATCCGGCCACGTCTGGGCGGTGAATTATGGCAACACCAGCATCAGCGAGTTCAGCTCCGGCGGGTCGCCCATCACCGGCTCCGGCGGCATCACCACCGGCGGGCTCGATGATCCGACGGGCGTCGCCATTGATGTCTCCGGAAATGTCTGGGTACCGAATTACGACGCTTCCGGCATTAGCGAGTTCAATTCCAGCGGTACGGCAAACGCAGGCTCCCCATTCACTGGCGGTGGGCTCGACAGTCCCTATGGCGTCGCCATCGACGCTGCAGGCGATGTGTGGGCGACGAACCTTTTCGGGGGCAGCCTCAGCGAGCTCAGCTCCAGCGGTTCCGCGCTTTCTCCGGCCACGACCGGCTACACCGGCGGAGGGCTCAATTACCCCTGCAATGTCGCCATCGATGGTGATGGGAACGCCTTTGCGACGAACAACTACTACGGCAGCGGGAGCGAGATCAGCGAGGCCAATTCCGCCGGCAACCCGATTTCCGGCACCTACGGTTATCAGGGTGGGCTCTATGGCCCCTATTCACTCGCAATCGATGGCTCAGGCAATGTGTGGGTTTCAAACTGGGGCGGCGGTGGCGGCGACTACATAAGTGAGTACGTTGGCTTGGCGGCGCCGGTCGTGACACCCATCGTTGCCAATCTGCTCGCCCCGTACGGCTCTCATGCCGTCAACAAGCCGTGAATAAAGCAGGGATCACGCGTCAGGGATCAGAAAGCGGCTTTGGAGAATGGAATGAACCCGAAAAAGACGCTTCTCGCCTTCAGCTTTTTTCTGATGCTTGCCTTCGCTCTTCCGCTGCACGCCCAAACCGGATGTGACGACTCGCCTGAAGACCCCACCCTCGTCCTGGTCCTTGTTGGCGGCGCCGGCGCTCTCGCGACAAGCCTGGTGAGCTTGCGCAGGCGCAAGCGGTAACCATGCATGCAGATCTCGTTCGAAGTTGACCAATCTCATTGCCACGGAAGGTCGGAATGGGTAACGGAAATCTCAGCCATCGCGTTCCGGATATAGCTGACGCATCTTTATTCGCGACCCATGCAGCCTGCGCGGCAGGAAAACGCCGCGAGGGGAATCTGCAAAGCCCCTGGACGTGCTCGCCGGCAAAACGCCTCTTCGACTGTGTTTGTGTGCTGCTGGCGCTGCCCGTGCTAGTTCCTCTCGCGCTGGCCATCGCTGCCGTGGTACGCATCACCTCGCCGGGCCCGGTGCTCTTTCCGCAAAAACGTGTCGGCCGTAACGGCAGCGTCTTCACCATCCTCAAGTTCCGCACCATGATCCATGTAGCCGGCACGGCGCACCATCCCATCACCACGCTTGACAACCAGCGCCTCACTCCCGTCGGCCCTTTTCTGCGCCGCTTGAAGCTGGATGAGCTTCCGCAACTCGCGAATGTTCTGCTGGGGCACATGAGCCTGGTGGGCCCGCGGCCCAAGATACCGGAGCATACGATCTTCAACATTCCCTGCCGCCCCGGACTCACGGGCATGGCGACGCTGGCGTTTGCTGAGGAAGAGGCTATCTTTGCCCGCGTGCCGGCCGATCAATTGAACGCCTACTACAACAGCTTTGTGTTGCCCGCCAAGCAGCAATTGGACGCTGACTACGTTGCGCGCGCTACGCTTCTCTCCGATCTCCAGCTTCTCGTCAACAGTGTCCTTCGCCGCTGGGATACAGCCGCTGCCGAGATGCTCATCGGCGCCGGGGCGCTTGAGCCGGAACTTGTAACCAATCACCATGGGGCGCTAGATCAGCCGATTGGCGCTATGCCAAATCTGCTCGCTGACCCAACTCAAGTTAGTTCACTTGGACTTTAAAGCAGTCGGCGGTCCGCCCCCACCCTATCCTCAGCAATCAGCAGGTGCCCAATCCTTAGCGCAGCTTCATCGCGCCAAGGGTGGGATAGCACGAGCTTCAGCGGTCGTGAACAGGATTCCATCGAACGCCAATAGACCTTAGCATGAACTGAGGTGCTCGTTGGACACTCGACGGTCGTTGAATTGGCAAACTCCTGGTTTGTCGCCAACCCTTCCCTAACCCAAAATGGTGCAACTTCCGGTTTGGCGGTGACACGACCGGAACCCAGGAATCCGTGAACCTTTCCATCGAAATCGCTCGATGAGTGCATCGGCGATGATGCATAAACCGAGAAGGGAAACATGTAGGGTCGTGGGCCGGTTTCAAAGGGCGGTACTCATCGATCAAGCTTTCGATTCGATCCCCTTCGGCGGGATTAGCCGGTGGCACAGGATCCCAAGGTTGGACGTGAGCGGGCTGAGACACATTCGCACTTCATTGGAATCCGTGCACCGGGCTCATTGCGAGCAAAGTTGAACATCTTTGGCGACCCCTTCTGACCTAAAGTTGGGAAATATAGCTTCAAGCCGGGAGAAGCCCTTGATGACGACCACCACGACGGCAAAGAACGATCGCGACTTCAACTCACGGAAAATCCTGGCCACAATCGGCAAGGGTGTGAAAGTCGTGACTTTTCTTAAGGAACAAGCAATCTTCGCGCAGGGAGACGTGGCCGGCGCAGTCTTCTACATCCAGGAAGGCAAGGTTCGACTCACCGTCGTCTCAAAGTTTGGCAAGGAAGTGACCCTGAGCATATTGAGCGAGGGAGAGTTTTTTGGAGACGGTGGCCTGGCTGGACAGCCTTTGCGCATGGACTCTGCAACCGCAATGACGGACTGCAAACTGCTGCAGATTGACAAGAACGCAATGATGCTTGCGCTTCGCCGGGATTGCACCCTCTCAGATCTGTACGTCGCATATTTGCTGGCGCGGAACATCCGATATCATGAGGCTTTGGTTGACCAACTCTTCGATCCCTGTGAAAAGAGAATAGCCCGGGTTCTGCTCTTGCTCGCTCATTTTGGCAAGGAAGGCACGTCCGAGACCGTAATCCCCAAGGTTAATCAGGAGACCCTGGCCGACATGGCAGGCACAACCCGGTTGCGCGTCAGCTTCTTTATGAATAGGTTCAGAAAATCAGGCTTCCTTGCCTATAGCAGGAATGGGCTGGAGATTCATAGGTCACTTCTTGCTGTAGTTCTCCATAACAACTAGCTTCCTCGTCCCAATCCCATAGGCCAAGCGCGCAGACAGCGATGAGCAACTTGCTGTTCGCAAGTCTTTTCCGCCTGGTGTTCGTGCGCGGGGAACCGCGGGGCATGAGCATTGGCACAGAAGGACCCACAGTGCTAGGATACGGCTGAAGTTACGCCCAAGCTAAACCGACCTGAATCCCAGGAGCCCTACCATGTCTAGCGCCAAGGCAAAGCCCAAAGTCGGTCGCACCTCGCTCGCCAAGACCCCGACAGGAATCCAGGGACTGGATGAAATCACAGGTGGAGGTCTGCCCAAAGGCCGTGTCACGCTGGTGTGCGGTAAAGCGGGATGCGGCAAGAGCTTACTCGCAATGGAATTTCTGATGCACGGCGCGGTTCAATATGGCGAGCCTGGCGTATGCATGGATTTCGAAGAAACTGAGGAGAAGCTGACGGCCAATGTCGCATCGCTGGGATTTGATTTGCGTGAGCTTAGCAAACGCAAGAAGCTATTAGTGGATTACGTTTCCATTGAACGAAACCAGATTGCCGAGACTGGAGAATACAACCTCGATGGCCTGTTCATCCGCTTGGCCCACGCTGTCAAAGCGATCAAAGCGAAGCGCGTTGTCCTGGACAGCGTCGAGGCACTTTTTTCCGGAATAGCTGACTCCGCAATCCTGCGATCTGAACTCCGCCGAGTATTCCGTTGGCTGGAAGACCAAAAGCTTACCGCAATTGTTACCGGGGAAGCTGGGACCCACACGTTGACCCGTCACGGGTTGGAAGAATACATCGCCGACTGCGTGATCTCACTGGACCATCGGGTAACGGAACAGATTTCCACCCGGCGGTTGCGAATCGTCAAGTACCGGGGCACTTCGCACGGCACCGATGAATATCCGTTCCTGATCGACGAGGACGGTATATCCGTGCTTCCCATCACCTCTCTCTTGCTTACGCACGAAGCGCTTACGGACCGCGTTTCAACCGGGATTCCAGCTTTGGACGAGATGATGGAAGGTAAGGGATTTTTCCGTGGAAGCAGTGTGCTGGTGACCGGCACGGCGGGAACCGGGAAATCCAGCGTGGCGGCGAACTTCGCCAGGGCCGCCTGCGCCCGTGGTGAAGTTTGCCTGTATTTCACTTTTGAAGAGTCTCCCAGCCAGATTCTCCGCAACATGCGTTCGGTTGGCCTTGACCTGGAGAGGTGGGTAAATAAGCGCTTACTGCACTTCAACGCGATGCGGCCAACCAGCACCGGCCTGGAAGGACACTTGGCCGTTATTCACAGACTGATCTCCCAGCTTCGGCCAAGCGTCGTGGTCATCGACCCAATCACGAACCTGATTTCGGCCTCGGGCAGTTATGACGTTAAATCGATGCTCATGCGCCTGGTCGATTTCCTCAAGGTGCAACAGATCACATCGATGTTCACGAATCTGACCTTCGCAGGAGACCCCCAGGAGAGAACTGCGGCCGCGGTCTCCTCTCTCATGGATACCTGGATTGTGTTGCGCGACAGCAAACCCAATGGACGGCCGAGGCGCGAGCTTTACGTCCTGAAATCCCGCGGCATGTCACATTCGCGCGAAGCGCGTGAGCTAATTGTGAGCGAGAAAGGCCTGGAATTGGGCACCGTGCTGAGGGATCATGCGCAGGCCACGACCGTCGAAGGTACCAGTGCAGTCGCGGCGACCGAGTAGCAAGTTTGGCCCATCTGGACCAGAAACCGAGCACCGACATGAAGAAGAGTTCCGCAAAGAAGCGGCAGCCCAAGACCAGCCGGAGTGACTTTTTCATATTGCGGCTTTACATAGCCGGCCAAACGCCCAATTCGATTGCTGCGATCACCAACCTCAAGAAGATTTGTGAGGAAAAGCTGCATGGCAAGTACTGCATTGAAGTCGTCGATTTGCTTGAGAAGCCGCAACTGGCTAAGGGCGATCAGATCATCGCCATTCCGACCCTGGTAAGAAGGCTTCCGCCACCGGTCAAGAAGATCATTGGGAACCTCTCCAGGACCGAGAGCGTCATTGTGGGGTTGGATCTTCAGCCAGCACGCTGAAATAAAGGCTCAAATATCAGATGTCTAACAAGCGCGCGCAATCCGATGGCCGAGTCCTCCCCAGACGGCTGCCCGGCAAAGTGGGTACGCCGCAAGGATCTCGCAGGAGTTCTGGACCATCTTCAGATAAACTTCCGTCATCCACAGCTTCGAATCAGCAAGCCAAGCTTCGCGCCCAGCTGAAAAGTGCGGAGGAAACTCTTCGCGCCATACAGTCCGGCGAAGTGGATGCTTTGATGGTTTCCGGTCGTCACGGAGAGCGGGTGGTCTCTCTGAAAGGCGGCGAACCCAACTATCGCATGCTGGTGGAGGCCATGAGCGAAGGCGCGGCGACGCTGTCACGGGTTGGTGCTGTGCTCTACTGCAATCGCAGGTTTGCAGAACTAATGAATAGGCCACCAGGAAAGATGATTGGGGTTGCGTTGCAGTCGCTGGTTGCGAAAGCAGAGCGAGACAGATTTGAAACGTTGCTTTCCGATGCTCAGAAGGCGGTTGCGAAGGGCGAATTCAGCCTGCGTTGCGCAGATGGAAAACTGATTCCGGTTTATTTGTCACTGAACCGGCTTCGTGGATACAAGGGCGATGCCTTGGGCATGGTGATCACCGATCTGAGCGAGCAAAAACGCAAGCAGGCCGCGGAAATCAAGCAGGCCGAAGCGATGCGCCGGCTCCTGCTGGAACGCACGCTTTCGGTGCAAGAGGAGGAACGGCGCCGGATTGCGCGCGAATTGCATGACGAAGCCGGCCAGTTGCTGACCGCTCTTTTGGTCGGCCTGCGAACCCTGGAAGATGCACGGAAACTGGCAGATGCGAAGGTACAGGGACAGCGGCTGCGGGAGATCGCTGCCCAGGCCATCGACGAAGTCGGCCGGCTCGCCCGTGGGCTTCACCCAACGGCGCTGGACGATCATGGCCTGGGGGTTGCGCTGAGCCGATACGCTGCCGAGTACACAAAGACCCACAAAATAGCTGTGGATCTCAGACTTAATGAACTTGATTCCAGCAACCTGCCGTCAGGGGTTCAGATCGCGTTGTACCGCATTCTCCAGGAAGCCCTGACCAACGTAGCCAGGCATTCGGGAGCCAAGGCGGTCAGCATTCAATTCGCCCGTTTGGCCGCAGCCGTGGAGGTAGCAGTAATCGATGACGGGTGTGGCTTTGACGCCAAGGCCGTGGCTGTCTCCTCGCACCGCCTGGGGATTCAGAGTATGCGCGAGAGAGCGGCAATGTTTGGCGGGACGATCAGTTTCGTTCCCCAGCGCAAGGGAACCAAGATCCTTGTGCAAGTCCCACTTGCCACTCAGGACCTCCAGCCCTTGGTGGGGCCGAGGAGCACTTGAAATGCCGGCGCGAACACACAAGATCAGAGTCATGATCGCGGACGATCACGCAATTCTCCGCGCCGGACTGAGAATGCTGGTCAATGCCCAGGCCGATATGGAAGTTGTCTCGGAAGCTCCCGATGGAGAGAAGGCGGTTCAAACGGCACGGGAAACAAGACCGGATGTGGCTTTGCTGGATCTGACCATGCCTCGGGTTGGGGGTATGAAGGCGCTCGAAGAGATGGCGCGAGACTGCCGCGAAACCCGGGTGCTCGTCCTCACGATGCACGATGACCCTGCGTACTTAAGATCGGCACTGGCTGCCGGGGCGTCTGGCTACCTGTTGAAAAGGGCGGTGGATGCGGAACTGATTGCCGCAATACGAGCAGTGCATCGCGGAGGGATCTTTGTGGATCCGCGTTTGGCCAATGTTCTTGTCCAGGACGTGCTAGCGAAGAGAAGTACAAAAGCTGGTCCCACGCGACCGGTAAACATCCTTAGCCAACGCGAGTTGCAGGTGCTCACACTCGTGGCGCGGGGTTACACAAGTGCGGAAATAGCGAAACAGATATTTGTGGGTGTGAAGACAATCGAGACATATCGTTCACGTCTTGCTGACAAGCTCGGACTTCGGACTCGTAGCGACGTGATTCGCTTCGCCATACAGATGGGCCTGTTGACCCCGGAAACGCTGGAGAGTGAGTCCGGCGGCTCGACCCGGTAGGAGTTTCTATTTCAGGCCGTTCTTTTGCCCTGATATGTAATGTACATGCGCTTCTTGTCAGGGTTTCCCTGACAAAGTTCCCCATTATTAGTAGCCTCCCCGATAGCTTCACTATTCCATGTGCAGCACACTTTGTGCAGGCTGCAAAAGTGTCGCTTCATCGTGCGCTGTGGGCGCCAAGTTGGGAAGGAAGCTTTGGTCATGTTCTCTGAGGTACCCCACTCCGTGGTCTATGAGCGACCAGCCGTAGTCCACATCCCGGATCCAAACCGCCTCGAAGGAGGTCCCATGGTAAAAACCGCGGCGAGTAACTTGACATTCGACCCAATCTCCTACCTTGCGCGCGCGGGCGTTGGCCGAAGTATCACCGACGTGAAGCCGAAAGAGAACTTTTTTGCCCAGGGAGATCCGGCAGACTCCGTCTTTTATCTTCAGAGCGGCCGGGCAAAACTCACTGTGGTTTCGCACGAAGGCAAAGAGGCCACGATCACGCTTCTCTCCAGCGGCGATTTCGTGGGGGAGGAGTCCCTCGCCTCGGTGCCTGGACTGTGCCTGGCCACGGCCACAGCGATAAACACGTGCACTGTGCTCAGGATTGGAAGGGAGGAGATGATCCAGGTGATGCATCAGGAGCATGCCCTCTCCGACATGTTTATGAAATTCCTCCTGGCCCGCAGCATGAGAACCCAGGCCGATCTTGTCGATCAGCTCTTCAACTCCAGTGAAAAGCGCCTGGCGCGGATTCTCATGTTGATGGCGGAATTTGGCAAGCCGGGTGAACCGGAAACCTCCATTCCTCCCATTACGCAGGAAGCCCTGGCGGAGATGATCGGCACCACACGATCCCGCGTCAGCTTTTTTATGAACCGTTTCCGCAGGCTTGGCTTTATCAATTACAACGGCAGGATCCAAGTGCACAAGTCGCTGCTCAATGTAATCCTGCTCGACCAATTGCCTGAGCACAACTCTCAGAAGCCCCCCGTCGTTTTCACCGCGCAGAAGTCTCTCGACAGACTGTTTGGGACTGCTTAGGTCCGAGCGCCATTTAACAGCCTGTTGACCGGCGTTAGGAGAGGGCTTGCTCCAACCTGGCTTGAGGGCGAAGTCCGGGAAAACTTCCTCAACGGGGAAGCGTCAGACTTCTGTCATCGATCAAAGGTCACTGAGCAATAATGCACAGTATTCTTCGCGTTGCAACTGCAACATTCTTACCAGGTGCCCGCCCCCAATGCGGCGGCAGCGATGCCAGATCATTCGGCAAAATCCCCCGAAGGCAGCACCCCTTCTCACGATGCCGCCGCCCCTCTCAGAGGCTTGATGACTTGATCCCGTTCGACCTTTTCTCATAGTGCAAAAGTGCACATCCATCCCAACCTGGTTGGAGTAGATTCGGGCAATGATGAGCAGCTATATACGCCGCATTCGCAAGCTTGGACCGCTTATGGGGGACATTGTAGCGTCCGCTACTGGATGCTTCACATTGATGCGCGGCTTCCGCCTGGTGGCAATGAAGAAGAACGAATCGGACACGGCGGAACCCGTTCGCGCCGCAGGTACGCCCCGCGGGCAATTGGCGGGTATCGGCGCCGCACTCTTCCTTCTGGCCTTCGTCGCGAGTGAAGCTGCGGCGGCTGTTGTAGCGCTTCGCCACTGATCTCGCCTTGCAGTATTGGAACCCTTTCCTTGGTCGTTAACAGGATTGCTCTAAGGTACCCGCAATGTCCACATCGGACATCTCCGTAACTTCGCAACCGAACACCGCGATCCTGCGCGACGCGCGGACTCCGGTATTCGGGGAAAAACAGGCATTCACTCAGCAACCGGCACCCCGCCATTCACTTCCGGTCCGGGTAGCGGTCATCGGGAACCATCTCCCCCGGCAATGTGGAATTGCAACCTTCACAACTGATCTGAGCGATGCGATCACTGCAGAGTACGGAGCCGCAGGATTGTCGGTTGTGGCCGTCAACGACCCGCACTCCTCGTATGCTTACCCTGCGCGAGTGCGATTCCAGATCGCCGAAGATGACGTATCGTCGTATCGGGTAACCGCCAAGTTCCTCAATGCCCGCGGTGTCGATTTAGTGTGTTTGCAGCATGAGTATGGGATCTATGGGGGCGAAGCTGGCAGCTACGTCCTGGAGTTGCTTAAGTACCTCAACATGCCGATCGTGACAACGCTACATACAGTACTTCGCGAACCAGACGCCGGCCAGCGCCGGGTCATGCAGGAAATTGCCCGGCGCTCCGATCGTCTTATTGTGATGAGCGAGTACTCATCTCGCGTTCTGCAGAGCGTGTTTGGAGTGCCAGGCGAAAAGATCGACCTGATTCCCCATGGCATCCCCGACTTGCCTTTTGTGGAGCCGGAGGTCTACAAGGATGCGCTCGCCGTCGCGGAAAACTTTGTATTGCTGACGTTCGGCTTGCTGTCTCCCAACAAGGGATTCGAGAGTGTGATTCGCGCCCTGCCGCGCATTCTCGCCCGACACAAGGACGTTGTGTACATCATCGCAGGTGCGACCCACCCGCATGTCAGGGCTCGCGAGGGCGATCGATACCGGGATCAGTTGCAGGCTCTGGCCAGGGAACTGGGAGTCGAGCGAGAGGTAATCTTCCACAACCGGTTCTTCAGCCCACAGGAGATGGCGACGCTGGTGGGTTCGGCCGACATTTACATCACGCCTTACTGCCACGAGGCACAGGCTGTATCGGGAACCCTGGCCTATGCCCTGGGCGCCGGGAAGGCGATCATTTCCACTCCCTATTGGCACGCCTCCGAACTCCTGAACGATGGGCGCGGTACGCTGGTTCCCTTTGAGGATCCGGCTGCTATCGCAACTGCCGCGATTGAGCTCCTTGACAACGATGCGGAACGCCACGCAATGCGCAAACGCGCTTACCTCTATGCACGCAGGATGGTCTGGAATCGCGTGGCGCAATCGTATATGCATTCCTTCTCACGCGCTCACGCACGGCGCATGCAAGCTGCGCATCTGGGGTTTCCCGCCCAGGCTGTCGAGAAGATCGCTGCCAGCCAGTTTTTGAGTGTCTAAACGCTGTGGGCAGCGGACGGGGAAGATAAAATCCCGTTAGGAAATTGCGAATGAACTCGAATCGTTTCTGAGAATGAAAAACACGAAGGGCGTCGTTTCGCAACGACGCCCTTCGTGTTTCGATTGGTCTTGTTTAGTGCGTAGGAGAAACCTTTGGTGCAGGCGCGGCCCCATTGGCGGGCTTGTGTGTGGACTTTGCGGCCGGCTCGCCCCCCCAGTATTGGGGATCGGCGTCGACCCAGGATTTGTCAACGTAGCTCCAGTCCGGATTGACCATGAAGAGGTTATCCTCGACGCTGGCCACGTTCTCCTCGGTAAGCTTGTTCATCCGGTCCTTGCCTTGGTCGCCCAGGGCAGCATCGAAATCCTTCTCGTGCGCCAGACCAGCATCCTCATCCTTGAGGGACGCCATCGGTACCAGGACGAGGTAGGAGTCGGTCACGCCCATCATCCCTTCGTAACTTGACCAGGGGATGTTTTGGCCGCTTTTGAGGTCGGCGTCGCGATAAAGCTTCGTCAATTCCTTGAACTGCTCGTCGTGACCGGGACGCATATGGAAGACGATCACCTCCCAGTAATGGGAGTGCGGTATGTCTGCTCCGGCAACGTTGTTGCTGAGGTCGGGGCGGTAATGCCAAAGGGTGTGGTGGACCTCGGATATATATTCGGCCTGGCGCGTATCCAGCGCCTCAATCTTAGCGTCGGCCGCTGCGTCGCTGGGGACCCACTCCTCGTTCTTTTGGAGCGCCTCGAAAGAGTCGAAGCCGGAAAGATAGATCGCTCGAGGCGCGCCGGTCAGGGCCTCCATCGCCACGAAGTTCATCGGGTCTTTGAGTTCCTGCGACAAGGCGGGATATTCAGAAGCAACTTTGTCGTAGGGCCCATCCGCATAGGGTTTTATGTTGATGGTTTCAATGTTGAGGATGTTGGGTGGAGGCACTGCCGCAGTTTGCGCGAATATGGCGGGGCAGCCAGCGAGTGCAAACGACAGCCCGGCGACGGAACAAATCCATTTTTTCATGTCTGCCCACCTCCCGGGGGCCAGAAGACGAATTGTGGAAGAGGAACGAATCGAAACCTGCGAATATCGCAGTCACCCGGGTACACCCAGATCCTAAGGCGCTTCCGGGCGAGAGCCTGCTCCACGTGCCGACAATCGGCCGTGGACGCGCATGTCTCCTGATGAAGAGTCAACACGCCCAGGAATCACCGTAGCGCTAAAACGGAATTACGATGATCGGGTGGCCTCCGTGGTACCTGTGGTGTCTCCGGTGGTGGTAGGCGTAGGCAGGCGTGACCGCGGATATCGCAAACAGAGCGGCAAACAACAGGACTATGATCTTTTTCATTTCTGCTCCAGTTACTTCTCGCCGATGGACTTAAGCCGGGATCTCCAATTAGGGTTTCCCGAGCAATGATTTAGCGCATTGCTGGCGTCAGTCTGTTCACAATTGCTCACATTAGCCAAGGTCTCTGGAATGCCGCTACGAAACCCGCCACTGCGCGGACGGTTGATTCGCACATTGCCCAATGAATAGCAGTCCCTTCGTTAGGTCTGGTTCTTAGCGCACAGATCCGCTTTATGTGCGAGTACCCGAGGCAATTGGGTTCGCCTGACCTGGCGACTCTGGGGCCGTAGATTCGGAAAGGTTTACGGGCCGTTTGGCGCGGAACTGGAGTCGATGCGGGGCATGTAAAACCAGCGCCGCCTCCGTCGCAAGTGCGGAGAGCACCATGATGGCCAATAAAAACCCGATCAGCAACCAAACAGAGCCACCACCCGTGAAATCGCCAACGAATATCCGAAAATCATGCCAACTTGTCAGCGCCAGTGCATTGCTCATTGCGATAGACATCTCTTGCCTCCGCGCAGCGGCTTCTTTGCCCACTTCGCGCACCAGAACAGTGACTTCTGCCCCGTTGCCAATCTCCCGTTCGCGAGCCGAGGCCGCCAAAGATCGCTCTATCGGAAAACTCCCAACAGGTAGCACACCAGCAAGATCACAAGGACTGTGCCAAGCCCTATGCCTGCGCCTCCGCCTGTTCCCCACCTGTTGTAGCCGTAGTACCCTCCGCCGCCGCCGAAAACCAGCAGCAGAACAATAATGAGAATAATCAGCATCTCGCTTCCTCCTTCACTTCGGGCTCCCCGGAGTTCTGTCACTCATTGGATTGCGCCGAGTGTCCGCTGCCCGGCAATTCACCAATGAGCCTGCGGACTAAACCTGCATGGATTGGGGCGGGTTCTGCGCGATTTCTTCCGTGTGCTTCAAGGCTTCGACGGAGTATTCCAGAGCCTTCCTGGCAAGCTCCTGGGCGGATGCGTGATCACCGGTGCTGTGCATGTGGGCAGCGGCTGCATGGGCGTAAGCCGCCTTGGTGCGGAGTTCTGCTAGATGCGACTCCTTGCTCCCTGTCATCGTCTTCTCCTGGTTTTCGCGGGATCCTGTGACTCTTGCATTCGGAGTTTTCTACGATTTAGCGGAAAAATCTGAGCAGTTCTATACACGACTGCGGCGAAGAGTGCCGCCGCGGTGACGGATACGCATCGGCGAGGCGCTGCGGAAATGGTTTCCAACACGTGGTTCCTATTGCTCAGACATCTGCGATGCCTGCGCCTAGGTTCAAGTATGTAAGGGTAACCAGAACGCCGTAACGTCAAGAAAAGAGATTGCGCCAGGATTGTCGCCAATTGGGAAGTAACCCCATTTTGGAGCTACTTCCGGGTTGGCGGTCAACCGGGCTCTGACGTTTGTTAACTACCCAGGCCTCGCCTCTCGGCCGAAGATGTGCGACAAGCCCGTCTTTCTGGGCTGATCTGCATCGTGTCACTTCTGCGCAGCCAGTTCTGAATCAATAAATCCCGTGAATCAGTTGCCACGCTCGGACCACGTAAGCGCCGTACTCAGCGCCAAAGTGATCGTGTAGCATACCCATTTCGGCATGAATCCGGGAGACGAGCGGAAGCGGCCGACGGCGCATCGGGCTTCGCTGTTGATTTGCACCGCCCCGGCGTGTTATACCGGCCCCAGTTTTCTCCACAATTCGAAAAGGGCCCTCAACATCGGGACACGAGTGGACGAAAGGAGTTTCGCCGTGCGGACTTCCTGGGATGTTGCGGTAGCATCATGTGCTCTTCTTCTCTCCGGCTGCGCAGGCGTGCCGGTCGCAAACACAATCGAAAACACCTCAGTTCAGGGCGCGGCTCTTCAGGGCAGGGTTCATGGCGGCCAAAATCCCATCGCCGGCGCGCACGTGTATCTGTATGCGTTCAGCAACAAAGGCTACGGTAGTGCGTCAATATCGCTGCTGAACAATGTGTCTGGCGTCACCACCGTGGACGGCAGTGGGAACTATTACGTGACAACGGACTCGAATGGCAATTTCACCATCACCGGCGACTACACCTGCCTCACGGCAACTCCGCTTACCTACGTCTACGCGGTGGGCGGCAATCCGGGTTCGGGGAACAATTCGGCCGCGACATTGTTCGCCGGAGTCGGTGACTGCACACATTCCGGCTACACCTCAAAATACGTGGTCGTCAACGAAGTCTCGACGATCGTCGGGGCGTATGCTGCCGCCGGCTATATCGTCGATCCAACGCACGTGTCGACCTCGCCCACAACGCTGTCTCAAACAGACTTTTCTGATGCGCTTAAGACGGGGGACAACCTGGACACGCAAAGCACGGGCGTGGCTCTGGCCACCACACCGGCGGGTAACGGGACAGTGCCGCAGAGCGAGATCAACACCCTGGCCAACATTCTGGGAGCGTGCGTCAATTCGGTGAATACGACGGTGTCCCCCTCCACCGAGTGCACTACGCTGTTCTCGAACGCCAAGAACGGGAGCACCACGCCCACCGACACGGCGACGGCGGCGATCAACATCGCACACAATCCGGGCGCGAATATTGCCAATCTCTACGGATTGCAAACGGCGAGTGCCCCCTTCCAGCCCTCGCTCAGCGCCGCGCCCAACGACTTTACCATCGCCATCAGTTACACCGGCGGCGGAATGGATACGCCCTGGGGCATCGCCGTCGACGGTTCCGGCAATATATGGCTAGCGAATACCGGCTCCTCCAACAGTATCAGCGAATTCACTCCCTACGGCGCACCTGTCACCGGTTCTCCTTTCAGCGGCGGCGGCCTGAATCAGCCCGAGGACGTCGCTGTCGACCCCTCCGGCAACATATGGGTGACAAACCCCGGAAGCGGCACGACTGGCACGATCAGCGAGTTCACGACCGCGGGCAGGTGGGTCTCCGCATCCGGTTTTAGCGGTGGCGGGCTCAATTCGCCCGTCCTTTTGGCGATCGACAAATCCGGCAACGTCTGGGTCACAAACGGGAACAACAGCATTAGCGAGCTCAGCTCCGGCGGCTCGCCGCTTTCAGGGTTGGGTTTCACAGGCAACGGCCAACTGGTTGGACCTGCCGGCATCGCCATCGATATCCCGGGCAATGTCTGGGTGGCAAACAGCGCCTTTGACAGTCCCAGCGAAAGCAGCATCAGCGAGTTCAATTCCAGCGGCACGGCGGTCTCCGGCTCTCCCTTCACCGGCAGCGGCCTGTATCAGCCACAGTACCTCGCCATCGATGCTTCAGGAAACGTCTGGACTACCGACAACGATTACTCTGGAAATCCACCCGCCATAGGCGGCCTCAGCGAGTTCAGTTCCAGCGGAACAGCCAAGTCTGGCACCGGTGGCTACACCGGCGGGGGGTTGGACGCCCCGATTGGAATCGCCATTGACGGTGCCGGAAACGTGTGGGCGGCGAACGCTGAGGCAAACTCAGTGAGTGAGTTCAGCTCCACCGGGACGGCTATCACAGGCACGAACGGATATGGATATAACAACAACGCGCTCAGTGGCGTGGCCGTGCTTGCCATTGACGGCTCCGGGAATATCTGGCTAACGAATCCTGAGGCGACCGGCGATGCCGCCAACACTCTCACCGAGCTCGTCGGCGCAGCGGCTCCGGTGGTAACACCCAAGGTTGCCAACCTCATCGCCCCGTATGGCACTTACGCCGTCAACAAGCCGTGATTGCGCCTTCGCTCATTGACGTGGCCGAGCCCAAATTCGCCCGGCCACGCCGGTTGGCTTTCTACACCCCAGTGGTTTCCCGGGCCCGATAGAAGAGAATCGAGGACACAATGAACATGCAGAAGGTTCTCACTGCCGTTGGCTTCGCCCTGATACTTGCCACAGCCCTCACCCTGCGCGCGCAAACGGGATGCGAAGATTCGCCCGAAGATTCGACGATCATCCTAGCTCTGCTGGCGGGCGCGGGAGCGATCGCAGCAGTCGTATGGCGATCTCGCCGCCGCACATCTTAGTTTGGCGCTCTCACGTGAGTGTCGAGCGTGTTGTCGCCTACTCGGACATAACACCCTTTTCGGGGTTACTTCCGGATTGCCGGTGATTCAGGCATAACAGGCCGAAGGATCCTGAACGGTGATTACGACCTTCCCTTGCGCATGTCCTTCTCCAAGGTAACGGATAGCCTCAGCCACTTCGCTTAGCGGGTACCGTCGATCGATGACGGGAACAACTTTTCCGGCTTCAAGAAGATCTTTCAGAAAAACCAAGTCCTTGTTGGTGATCTTCGCTAGCATGCTAACTGTTTTTCTGCTCCCAATCCGCGACAGGAAGGGTGCCAGAAACAAGACTTCAAGCATTTGAACCAAACCGCCTCCGACCATAACAAAAACCCCGGTCGGCCCAAGCGCGCGCCTGTAATCGAAAATCGAATGATGTGCGTTCGCGCCAAGAATCAGATCGTAGCGCTTTCCACTTTTCGTAAAATCGTCTTGAGTGTAATCGACGACGTGGTCTGCGCCAATCGATCGCGCCGTATCCAGATTTCGGGTACTGCAGACCGCCGTGACTACAGCCCCGAATGATTTGGCGATCTGAACCGCAAAGGTACCCACGCCGCCAGACGCGCCATCAACAAGGACCTTTTGACCAGCCTGAATACGTCCCTTATCGCGAAGACCTTGAAGGGCAGTGATTGCTGCCACCGGTACTGCGGCTGCCTCCTCAAATGATAGGTTGGTCGGCTTTTGCGCCAATCTATCTTCAGTAGTACACACGTACTCGGCAAAGCCCCCCAAACCCTTTGCGCCGAACAATCCCCCGAACAATCCCCCAAACACCTCGTCGCCTGGCTGAAATCGTGTAACCTTTCTGCCTACTTCTTCGACTTGCCCTGCGATATCAGCTCCCAGGACCTTGTGTTTTGGTGCGAGCAGCCCCCCGCTCATCAGACGGGCGATCCACGGACCCTGCATGATGCCGGAGTCCAGTGGATTTACAGATGCCGCGCAGATCTTTATCAAGACCTCATCCTCACCGGGCGAAGGTGTTGCTATTTCTCTAAGCTGCAATACATCCGGCGCGCCGTATCGTGTGCACACAATCGCTTTCACAAAGCACACCCTCACTGAGCCTGTGGCATGCGAGGAACATAGCACTGTGGGAGTTTGTCGGGCGTGACCCAGCTCACCAAAAGCAATTATTCTGGGCGGTTTGTCGCCAAACCGGACATTATCCCCATTTTCGGGTTCTGTCCGGATAGCCGGTGACACACCCAGAACTGCAGATTCGGCTCGGTATGCGCTCTGGCCGATAATGCAGACGTTGGTATTGATGTAGACGAAGACGCGGTCATTGTCCCGAGGGCGTTAGACCGCAGTCCTCAGGCTGTGAGCTGTTGGGCCGCTTCGCTGGCTGCCGCGCGATCCAAATACACCAGAGGGTCAGGCCACGGCACCTTGTAACCCATGGTTCGGACGTAAGCGACGGCTTGCCCCATATGTTCGTGAGAATGTGTTAGTAAACGCAGATAAAGCCTGCGGACTGCCTCTGGCTCACCAAAGAAATTCCCCACAACATCAAGATCATCGTCGGTAGCCGTTTTCATTGCTTCCGCAACGGCCTGAAACGAACGATCGAGAAGATGAACCACTTCGAATTTAGTGACCATCGTTGTCTCCATCGCGACATTTTGGCGGATTATGGCCACCAGCCGGGTGGCTGTGTCACCCTCGATCGCACCATAGAGATCGATTACAACTGGCATGCGCACACCCGCGCGATATAAGAGCAGAAGATTCCCCGCAGCAATGTGTACCAGCACCGCTGAGAAAGACCTCGCGCCGGGAACGGGTCCCCATCCATACGATTCGTCGGGCACGATGCCAGCAAGCGCAAGGAGTTGTGTTCGAGCAATCTCAAGCTCCGAGAGATACTCTCGCCGAAAACCGGTGATGTTCGATTGCATGGTTCACCTCTGTAAAACACAGAAGCTCTTATAACACGGTTGCCGGTCCCCGTCTGTGACCGCGCAGGAGGCGTAAACTCCCTAAACTTGCCGACAAAAAAGGCATGTGCAGGATCGCTCGTGATCCAAGAGAGCGCCAACAAGGGTCCCACGACTCAGCTCAGCTGGCGCTAACGGGGCGTTGCGCTTACCGACAGGGCCGCGGCCGTGTTGTCGGCCACCCTTCCGTTACTACTCAGTAATGTCAGGGTAGGCGGTCAATCACCCAGAACAGTTCAATCACTCACCATAAGCCAACTTTTGAGGAGTAATCGGCGGCCGGGGAGCGCCTTGGCGCCCCATCGCTCATTTCCTCGGCCGCCGGCATACCAGTAGCGAGCTTAAAATCCCAGGGCCATAGGCCGACTCGCTAGAATCGTTATCAAAGCGGATTCCTTTAAGCAGACGCTCACGTTGATAGCGCATATCAATTAGAAAAGGTTCGTTTCGCATGGACAAAAGGCTTGGTGCGGGAGATCGGGTCCGAGTTGCAGATGACCTTTTCTGGGCTCAATGCGCGCCGGGAACAATCTCAGCACCACCAAATGCGGTAACTGCCATCTCCGGTACATGGGACGGATCACTCACCCGACAAGAGCACAGTGCACTCGGAACCAACACTGTCTACTGGGTCTGGTTCGATGAGCCGCAGTATGATGGCGACGGAGATGGCCCACATAGAGGCGGCTCTATCTGGGAGAATGCCCTGACGATCCTGAAGAAGAATGAGAGCGCATTGAGAATATAGGACATGTTCGGAAGTCTTGCAGGCCGGCCTTCTGGGTTTGAACCAGGTGCTCTGAACGAGATGTGCTTCACTCTTCGTTGCGGAAAGCAGTTCTTGTAGAGGCAATGATTTGTGCGCAGGTTTGCTTACCTGGGAAAGAGATCGTTGTCAACAAGGATTTCCGCGCCACCGCTGAAGTGCTGCGCAAGGTGATAGTGCTCCTTCAGGTAAACTCGCAAAGGCTGCAAATTGTCCCCAGGGCCGGAGCGATCCATAACGTCGTCCCAGATGAAGAACCGCGTGGGATATCGATTGAGCGCAATCAGCAGTTTGCGGACTTGCTCTGGGCGGGTAAACGCATCGTTTTCAACCCATTGCACCTCGGCGGGATTCGCAAGGCCCAGTGCGAAATTTAGATCGGGGTCTCCAAAGAGCCGATCGCCGGGATGTGCGTTGCGAAAAAGCCACGCCACCATTTCATAGCGTTCGCCGTGCAGAAATACGACGGAACCGCGCGGGCTGTCGAGTTTCTGGACCGGATGAATCACGGCAGCGGTCACCTCCGCGAGGCCGATCAGGCATGTGACTGCCAGCGCGGTGCCGATCAAGCGGCGTTTGCCAGAATCGTGGAGCATTGCCGCTCCGAGAATATAAGCGAAGGCTGCGGCACAATTCAAGCGCGCCTGCGACAATGAACTGGCCTGCGCAAGTAGTTCGAACGATCCGGCGAAGAAATATAAGACGAGGGCTTGATTTGACGGAGAACCGCGCAGTTCGATGGGTTTGAAGAGAAGGCGCCTGGCAATGAATGCAATGAACAGGAGCGGTACTGCGGCTTTTATCGCGAACCACAAGCCAACAAGCAAAACGGAATGGGGCCGCAGCGGCAGAGCAGAATTCAACTCCGCGAAAAACATGGCTCGCGTGTTGAAGCGGCCCGCGGAGAAATAGTGCACCGGGAAGACGACCAACGACTCGAACAGCGCTCGTGGCGCGACAGAAGTTGCCAGGTAAGTCAGCGCTGCGGATATCACCGCGACAAGAGGGATGAGCAATGCACAGACGGCCAGCAGAGCTTTGCCCCAATCTCGGAATTTCCAGATGAAAAACAAACACACCCCCGCCGCGACAAAGACTCCGCGGCTGGATGTGAAGAGCGTGGCCAGGCCTAGGAGGGTGCCCGCGCAGCAAAGCCAAAGGTAATTGCGTGCCCTGACTACGAGACTGACGGCGGCAAAAACCAGGAGAGTGCTGTACAAGTGATGAGTTCCATCCATCGTGCTGCGCTGGCAAATGACGAGGAAGGCGGCCACGGGGAGCAGCGCGGCCGAACCACGAAGAACGGCGCGCGAGAGCGAGTAAACCAGCAGGGTGCTTGCAGTGAGAGCGACAAACACTATCAGAGGCGCAATCCAAAGGCGCACACCGAAGCACAGAAAAAGCAAGTAGTAGAGATATTCGGTCCCGGGCAGGTTGAGCTGAAACAGATCGCGATAGAGGACCGCGCCGTGAAGCATACGCTCGGCATGTTCAAGAAAGACGGATTGGTCTCCCCAATGCCAAATGGGCAGAAACGGAAAGCGAAACAGATGCAGATAGAAGAAAATCGCGGCTACGATGCCGAGCTCAAGGTACGGCCATTTTGCCTGGGGAGGCGCGGCTTCGGACTCGGCGGACGGCGCGGCGTTGACTGTGAAACCTGAATTCATCGCATTTCGCATGAGGCAAAGATCTTTGGCCAGGGTTCCCAGGATAGTTTCCTGGGCGCCGCAATTGTACACACCGGGGTCACCATCGGCTGATGAGCTTCCAGGGACAGCTTTTTTGCCCGCAGACCTCAAACTTCGGCTTGTTACGGAGCGTCCAGGGCAGAAAAGTCTCGTACAAAGCAATTTCATGAGAACCGGCCCATACGCCAGTTCGGAAGTTACGGAACGCCCTTGCTGAAACACACTGCGGCGAGGTAAAGCAATCACGTCTTCGGCCGATCCCGTTGGCCGGTTTTGAAGTGATAACCGAGGTCAATAGGCTGAGCGCCGACCATCGCAATGAAAGTGCACTTCCCTGAACCGAAAAGCGGCTCCGCGCAACGGAATCGACCTCTAATCCTGCGCAGGCGAGGGCCCACCCTTCAGCGAACGCGAAACCGGAGTGGACGCTATTTGCGTTGACGGGATGTTGGAACGCAGCGGACACCGTAACCCACCAATGTGAAAAGATTTGCGAAGCTCAGGGTTGAATAGGTACCGGGAAACGCCCCAGGCTCCTGGATTTGGGTTGAGCCTGGATCGTCGCCCACTCGTCACCAACGTGATCTGCCTCACGTCACTTCCGGGTTGCCGGTAACCCGCCCGGAAAACGAAAGACCTCTCTTCCGGCAGTGCATCCGGAGAGCTTCGAGACCGATTGCGCGATTTCCTGGGGCAATTTGCTAGCGGCTCGACTAGACTTATCCGTACCACTTCTTCTATGCTCCTTTCCCCAGGCGAAAAGCTCGGACCGTACGAAATTCTCGTTTCCGTCGGCGCCGGCGGAATGGGAGAAGTCTGGAAAGCCCGCGATACGCGGCTGAACCGCATTGTCGCCATCAAGCGTCTCAAGGGCGAACATGGCGCCCGCTTTGACCAGGAGGCCAGCGCCGTGACGCCGCGCTCTGAGCGGCACAACCGAAGCACGATCGAAAGTGAGAGAACGTGAACCCGCGACTGCTGCAATCGATGATTTCGCTCGTTTCCTTATTGGCTCCCTGCGCGTGGGCTCAGCCCGCAGGCTCCTGCGCCGATTTGATCAATTTCAAAGCCCCGGGTGTCGAAATCACCCAAGCTGCCCCGGTGGCCGCGGGAAGCACTGTGCCGGTTCCATTCAGCACGCCGCCACAGTCCCTTGACCTTTCTGCATACTGCCGCGTCGAGGGGGTGATTCATCGGCGCACAGGAGTCGGCGGGGAAGAGTTCGGCATCAACTTTGCGCTCGCCATGCCGGATCATTGGAACGGCGATTTCCTCATGCAAGGCGGCGCAGGCGGGAACGGAATCGTGTACCCGCCGATCGGACTCACCGCGTCGGGAGATACGCCCGCACTCATGCGCGGTTATGCCGTGGTCAGCACTGACACCGGCCACGAAAGCCATGACGGCGCCTTCGACTTTAGTTTCATGAGAGACCAGCAGGCCTATCTGGACTTCGCCTATCAAGCCAACTTCGAAGTCGCCGGGCTCGCCAAACAGATCATCGCGAAATATTACGGCAAATCCGCGGCCTATTCGTATTTCACCGGGTGCTCAACGGGCGGCCGTGAAGGAATGGTTCTCTCTCAGCGCTACCCCACGGAGTTCGACGGAATCATCGTCGGTGACCCGGCTATGCGCACCGGCCTGTCCAATCTTGCCATCGGCGAATGGATTCCCGCGGCTTTCAATCAAATCGCTCCCAGGGATGCCGATGGAAAGCCCGTCATTACTCAGGCCATCACGGATGACGACCGCAAGCTGTTCATGGATGCGCTGGTGAAACAATGCGACGCCATCGATGGACTGGCGGATGGCATGATCTCCGATCCTCTCGCCTGCAATTTCGATCCCGAGGTCCTGGCGTGCAAGCCGGGCCAGACCGGCTCTTGCCTCGCGCCAGCCAAGGTCGCTGCGATCAAAAAGGCCTTCGCTGGTCCAAAAACATCTCAAGGAATTCAGGTCTATCCGGGATTCCTCTACGATTCCGGCATTGCGGCCACCTCTGGGATCCGGGGAATCCTAGTGCCGGGCCCGAGCATCTTCGGGCCGCCACCCACCGCAACTGAAGTCGACGTTGACTCGGAAGCGCTCAAAGACGTTCAGCCGCTTGTGGATTCAACATCCACCAACCTGTCCACCTTCGCCAGCCGTGGCGGCAAGCTGATCTTCTTTCATGGCGATAGCGATCCGTGGTTCTCACCCCTCGATACCTTCGATTACTTCAAGGACATGGCCGCAGCGAATGGCGGGCTCGACTCCGTTTCCAAATGGAGCCAGTTCTACTTCGTCCCCGGAATGAGTCACTGCGGCGGCGGACCTTCGCTCGATCGATTTGATCTGTTGGGCGCATTATCCGACTGGGTCGAAAAGGGCATCGCGCCGCAGTCGGTGACCGCTACCGGAAAGGCGTTCCCCGGCCGAAGCCGCCCACTCTGCCCTTATCCGAAGCATGCACAATACAAAGGGCAAGGCAACACCGACGACGCAAGCAGCTTCGAATGCCGCTGACTGCGTTCTGCCTCAGCCATTTTCCCCAGCTTCTCGCAACCGTCGTTGGGCCCACGAATGGGTCAGTTCCTGGGTTGTCGCCCATCCGTCAATTCTCATTGGTAAACAGACGAAGTGGGCGGTGGCCGCAATTCACCGGAACTGGAGAGCTCAGGTACCCCGGGACGCCAAAATCAATCAATGCTTAGTTTGTATAAGCAGAGTTAAGGAACCGCAATGGCCGCTCAAGGCGGCCTTTGCGGTTTGACAACATCTTCCATTGGCCTACCATGAACGACCGTTTGATCCCGCCACGCCAAGTAACTTTGGGTGTCGCCGCATGCTCAGTCCCTTCAGGCCGCGCGGCCAAATGCGTGCATTATCTCCTTTGCGGTCCCACTTGCCGTCATCGTCAACGAGCCGAAGCCGGGTGCCATTGAGTTTCGGATAGCGCCCCAATTGTTTCACCCATGCGGCAACCTTCTGCTTCCTGCATTGAGCAACGATGGATTTTGCCCATTGCGCATCCATGCTACGTGCCTTAGGCCCTGTCTCACCACCGATGATCACCCAGTGAATTCCAGTGAGGTCCAATTCACCGAGGTTCTCCAATAAAGGCTCAAAGCTCACAAACCTGACCATGGCCGGAATCTTTTTCAGAACCGTGATTCGAGGTACTCCCTTCTTGGTGTCCTCAGCGGAAACGCCGAGCCAGACGTTGAGATAGCCCCTGCCCCAATCGGCGGGAAGATATTTTCGAATTTGCTCTGGGCGCTTTGTCAGGAGCAGCCAATTAAGATGGGGAGTTTGCCGAATGGTCTCCCAAAGCCGATCGCGCATTCCGGCCGGCGCCTCTGGATCTGCCCAGTCAGCTGTGGAAGCACAGAATACGAGAGTTCGTTTGCCCCGCCGTGCAGCCTTCCGATCCCAAGTGAAAGCCTGTTTCCAGTAGGATTCGGCCCGAAGTTTGCGAGGAACACCCTTTCCCCAATGCCTCTCTTTGCCGTGAAGCTGACGTGAATCCATGCGTTCTGCGTAGCAGTGGGCGCATCCCTGAGAGACCTTCGTGCAGCCCGTCCATGGATTGAAAGTATTATCGGCCCAATTGATCTTCGTGTTTTCCAAGTTGTTTCGTTTCTCCTCTCGCCGATAGAAGAGTAGTCAATTCGAGTGGATACTGCGGGAACGACCGTCACACATCCTTGTGTCACGAAGTGAATTGCCGATTGGATGCGCCAGGTGGTTAAAGGAATAGTGCTTTTAGGTGTTCAAAAAGGCCGAATTGCCCTTCGCGATGACGGACAAGGT
>Ga0116127_1000489_pt1 | contig 36229 bp, 30 predicted proteins | sample June2015DPH_16_1_FD_89731 | JGI IMG/M metagenome (GOLD analysis project Ga0116127, IMG submission 89731) | Peatland microbial communities from SPRUCE experiment site at the Marcell Experimental Forest, Minnesota, USA - June2015DPH_16_100 | ecosystem: Environmental > Terrestrial > Soil > Wetlands... | reverse complement strand
GTCCCCGTGCATCTCTATGGGCAGATGGCAGACATGGATCCCATTCTTGAACTGGCTGAGAGGTACAACTTGCTCGTCATTGAAGATGCCTGTCAGGCGCATGGGGCGGAATACTTTTCGCGCCGGGACAACCGTTGTAAGCAAGCGGGTTCGATGGGAAGGGCGGCGGCTTTCAGCTTTTACCCCGGAAAGAACTTGGGAGCTTGTGGGGAAGCCGGAGCCGTTACCACCAACGATGCGGAGCTTGCCCAGAAGGTTCGGATGTTGCGGGAGCACGGGCAGGCCCAAAAGTATTATCACGAGATGGAAGGATATAACGGCAGGTTGGATTCGATTCAAGCTGGCATCTTGGGAATCAAGCTCAGACATCTCACGGCGTGGAATGAAAGGCGCCGGGAATGTGCGTCGCGATATCGGGAGCTCTTAGGTGCGGCCTCCGAGGTAATACAGCTTCCCTTCGAGCCTTCCTGGTCGAAAGCGGTTTTCCACCTTTATGTCGTCCAAGTTCAGAACCGGGAACAACTTCAGAAACACTTGGGTGAGGCTGGTATCGGGACGGGGATTCATTATCCCGTTCCCCTCCACCTGCAAAAAGCGTATGAAAACCTTGGCTACCGACAGGGTGATTTCCCGGTCTCCGAAGAGGCTGCTTCACACATCCTCTCGCTGCCCATGTTCCCAGGGTTGACCTACGCGCAGCAGGATCGAATTGCCCACCTGGTGTTGGATTTCGTTTGCGGTGAGACTGTGCGGATTCCCAACTCTACCCCCCGGGGCTCGGTTATGACCTCCATTGGGTCATAACGAAAACGGCTCGGCCCCTGGTAAGGGAAGGATGCCTGACCGAAGTCAGCAGGCGCCGGTTTCCAAATCGCATTAAACACGCACTTGGGTGTGTCTCCCCACGAGCGCAGTTCATGAGGTGACCATGCGGTCCGAGGGTGATGGCCGGATATCGTTTGCAGTGCAGATGGCAGTCCGCTGCTGTGAGAAACCACAGTGGCGTTGGTCGCGAAGCTTTAACTTTTACTGGAGGAGGCTCAAAGGCCGTGGGAAAGAACAGTAAGGTTGTGGTCGTTGGACTCGGAGAGGTGGGGAAGCCCCTCTTCGAGCTCGTTTCCAAGCACTATGATGCAGTGGGGGTAGATATCTCCCCGGTCGAGCGGATCGAGCAGGTCGACGTCCTGCACGTTTGCTACCCGTTCGCGATAGAGGATTTTGTCGGTGAGACCGTCCGGTACATTGAGTTTTTCAGACCCACTCTGACGATCGTCAACAGCACCGTAGCGGTCGGGACAACACGAAGGATAGCCGAGCGAGCGGGTGCCGCCGTTGTGAACAGCCCGGTGCGTGGCAAACACGTTCGCATGCTCGACGAGCTCCGTATATATAGAAAATTCGTCGGAGCGATGGATCCCGCAAGCGGTGAGCTGGCCGCCAAACATTTCGAGTCTTTAGGCATGAAAACCGTGATCCTGTCGTCTCCGGAGGCGACCGAGCTGGCGAAGCTCACGGAAACGACTTACCTCGGCCTGTTGATTGCCTGGGCGCAGGAGATCGAGAGATACTGTGACCAATCGGGTGAGGATTACGACGAGGTCGTGTCATTCTTCGAGGAAATCAAATATCTTCCTCTCGTTAAGTACTTTCCGGGAATTATCGGTGGTCATTGCGTGATGCCCAACATCGAGATCCTGAGCAGGTATGCCCATTCAGCGATGCTTGAGGCGATTCAGGCCTCCAACAAGATGAAGATCGAGCGAGAGGCCCAAAGCAGAGAAGTAGTGGCTGCCGTAAGCGCGGAGGCCGTGTTGGCCACCCCTAATCGCTGACGGAACTCGCAATCTCTGCGCCTCGGGCGCGGCCTTCGATACGGCCACGGCACCTAACTCCGGACTTGTCTTAGCGACAAGATCCCGGGAAGATGAGGTTCGACCGTATGGATATCCTTTCACGTTCCCAGCCTGTCGTGTACTCGGCCAGCCTGGGCCTTCAGGGAAAACGCGTGGCGATGGTTACGTTTTCCCTGTACCCTTACGATGCGCGCCCGCGTCGGGCCGTGGAGGCTCTTCTCAAAGAAGGCATGAGTGTGGACTTGATATGCCTGGCAGAGGAGAAAGCGCCGAAGCGTGAGGCATCAGACGGACTCGATATCTTTCGTGTCCCAATCACGCATCGCCGTGGCGACAAGCTTTCATACGCTTACAACTATTCTGCCTTCATTCTCATCTCCGGGAGCATCCTAGCCCTGCGCTCACTCAAACGGCGCTATGACTTGGTCTACGTGCACAACATGCCTGACGTTCTTGTCTTGAGTTCTTTGGTGCCGAAGGCATTGGGCGCAAAGGTCATCCTTGATCTACACGATCCTATGCCCGAACTCATGACGACGATATTCAACCTTGACAAGGAGAGCCTAAGTGTCCGGCTCATGCAGCGACTGGAGAAGTGGAGCATCGCGTGCGCAAATCAAGTGATTACCGTCAACGTTGCCTGCCAGCGCATTTTCGCCTCGCGTAGCTGCCGTCCTGAGAAGATTGTTGTGGTGATGAATTCTCCCGATGAGGAGATCTTCCCGTTTCGAAGCTCGTACCGGTCCGTAAACGGCGTTCCGAGCAAGCGGTTCGTGATCATGTATCACGGGTCATTAGTTGAGCGAAACGGTGTGGATCTCGCCGTCGATGCGCTCGCGCGAGTACGCGAGGCTGTTCCTGCCGCAGAGCTCAGGGTCTACGGTCACAAGACCCCTTTTTTGGAGCGAGTGATGGACGAGGCTCGCAACAAGGGGCTGCAGGATTGTGTGCATTATCTGGGGCCTAGGAGGCTGGAAGATCTCGCCCGAGAGATCGAGGACTGTGATGTGGGGATCATTCCCAACCATCGAAGTGCATTTGCCGAGATTAATACACCGACTCGGATTTTCGAGTATCTGGCCTTGGGCAAACCAGTGATTGCTCCGCGGGCAGCGGGCATTTGCGACTACTTTGACGACCGTTCACTAGTCTTCTTCGAGCTTGGGGACGCAGAGGATCTGGCGCGGAAAACCGAGTATGTGTTCTGTCATCCTAACGAGGTAATTGAGATAGTAAGACGAGGGCAGGAGGTTTATCGAGAACATAGCTGGCGCACAGAGAGACGGCGACTCACAGAGTTGGTCGCTGGGCTCCTGTGCGAAGGAGTCACCCGAGTGGATTCCACAGGTCGACAACGCCACTCAGAACAGAGTGCGGACGGACGCCATTAGGCGCGCACGATAAGAGTGAGAGAGGATGACATGGATCAACGCTGCTCCCACCCGCCCTACGTTCTGATCACCCCTGCTCGCAATGAAGAGGCGTTCATCGAGAAGATGATCGAGTCGGTGATTAATCAGACGGTCCCCCCGGTGAAACGGGTGACCGTAGACGATGGCTCGACGGACAGGACGGCAGAGATCGTTAGCCGCTATCTTGTCCAGTATCCTTGAGTCGAAATGGTCCAGGCTGGGCTCAATCGCAGGGGTTCCGAAGTCTCTGCTTCTTGCTATCCCGAAAGCTAAGAAAGCTCCAAGAGAGGATGGCGGCGATTGCCTTCGATCATGGGAGTCGAAGACTACAAACTAGGGATGTCATATCTGCGGTATTTGCGGGCAATATAACTACGGAAATCTGGAGCCTGTCGAGCGCCGGGACAACGAAGCGATGACCAGGACCCTCATCCAGCGAGGCCCGGATGACGACTCGTCGTTTTTGAGGATTTGCTGCGGGCACACGAGGCGCCCGTAGCGGCGTTGAGCTAGGAGCGCCTGCCGATGATTGGCGTCATTGCGGACTCGGCCGAAGCGGATGTTGTTCGCGAGTTCTTCGAGGTGTTCAAAACTCCGTGGGAGTTTTGCCGGAGGGATCGGCGATACGAAGTTGTGCTCTGTGCCGGAGGTGGCCAGTTCGACGGAAGCGCGAGGCTCGTCCTCTTTTATGCCGGCAGGAAGATGCATTTTGACGATAAACAGGAGACTCCGACCGGCTGCCAACAGAGGCATACTTCCATCCTATCTTACCAAGGAAACCGGATTCCAATCTATGGGGACACCCTCACGTTTCCGGAAAAAGGGAGCGGCCTCCTGACGGTTGAAGACTCGCGGCAGTGTGTGGCATACCTAGACCGGTCCAAGGGCCAAGTGCTGGCCCGGATTGGCTATGACCTGTTCGGTGAGGTCCGCACGCTGCTGGCGGTCGGCCAGCCGCCTGCCAATGCCGATATGCCAGCGCTGGAGCTGCATATCTCCTTCCTGAGAGATTTAATCACCGCGTGCGGAGTTCCATTGGTTGAAATCCCGCCGGTTCCGGACGGGTACCGATTCATAGCTTGCCTGACCCACGATATCGATCATCCTTCGATCCGCCAACACAAATGGGACCACACCACGTTCGGGTTTTTGCGCCGCGCCGTCTTCGGTTCGTTGCTCAATCTCCTCCGCGGACGGATGCGCGCTCGAGGTCTGGTTATGAATTGGGCGGCGGCCTTGAAGCTGCCGTTCGTTCACCTGGGGCTTGCAAAAGACTTTTGGCGGGAGTTTGATGATCGTTACCTGGAATTGGAACAGGGCCTCCGCTCGACGTTTTTCGTGATTCCTTTCAAGAACCGCCCCGGAAGAAACGTTCATGGTCCCTCGCGCAGCTTTCGCGCTGCTCGCTATGGCGCTCAGGATATCGCAGACACGATGCAAAAGTTGCTGGCTGCGGGCTGCGAAATCGGGCTGCACGGCATTGACGCCTGGCTCGACAGCGCTCCCGCGCGCGAGGAACTGGAAGAGATTCGACGCCTGACGGGTGTCTCTGAAATCGGTGTGCGGATGCACTGGCTCTGCTATGGCCAGCAATCGCCTTCGGCCTTGGAGAAGGCCGGAGCAGCCTATGACTCAACGATTGGTTATAACCAGACGGTGGGCTATCGCGCCGGCACAACGCAAGCATATAAGCCGCTCGAGGCCAGCCGGCTGCTCGAATTACCCCTGCACGTGATGGACACGGCTCTGTTTTATCCCAACTATCTCGGGCTCTCACCGCGGCAGGCGAAAACGCTCCTCAGCCGAATGGTGGACAATGCGGCCCGGTTTGGAGGCAGCCTCACGATCAACTGGCATGATCGCAGCCTCGCTCCGGAGAGGTTGTGGGGCGAATGCTATCGTGACTTGCTACACGATCTGAAGAGCCGGGGCGCGTGGTTTTCGACGGCCGGGCAAGCGGTCTCCTGGTTTCGAAAACGCCGCTCAGTGGTGTTCGAAACGGATGGTGTTGAGCCGCACGCCGTGCGCGCCAGGGTCGCGGCTCAGCATGGCGATAATCTGCCGGGTTTGCGCTTGCGCATGCATACGGCGCGGGAGTCTGAGGAATTCGGCGCTCGCGGTTCGGAAGAGTACGTCGACCTGGCTTTCGATGAAAGTGTTGACACCCGGGTTCCCTGTGAGGTCAGCAGATGAATACTCGAGAAGCGGACGTCAGGGAGCCTCCTAGAGTTCAGTCCCGAAACTGCCACGCCGGCTGGGCTGCGCGTCAACTTTGAAGACCGGCCGTATCACTTCGGATGGGGCCTTGATGCGTTTGCCCAGTACGGATTTGCGTGCGGCGTGTCTGCTTCTTACTTAAGGCTCGCAGCCTTCCGGGGGACCGAAGAAAACAGAATGAAAATCATGAGCGTCGTTGGAGCCCGCCCGAACTTCATGAAAGCGGCGCCGATTATTACCGCGATTCGCGACCACAATAGCCGAATCTCGCAGAACTGCGCCGGGGTCGAGCCGGGCCTGCAATGCCCGCCTATTCAGCATGTCCTGGTTCACACCGGCCAGCACTACGACGAGGCGATGTCCGGAACATTCTTCACAGACTTAGGTCTTGCTGCTCCGGACATTCACCTCGGTGTAGGTTCTGGATCGCATGCCGCCCAGACCGCAGAGATCATGAAGCGCTTCGAGGTCGTCCTGCTTCGCGAGAAGCCTGATGTATTAATCGTGGTCGGAGACGTGAACTCAACCATGGGTTGCTCTCTCGTGGCAGCGAAGATAACTTTTGATGAGTCGGGGACGCGGCCTCTCATTGCCCATGTGGAAGCCGGACTGCGCTCGTTTGATCGCACAATGCCCGAAGAGATCAACCGTATCGTTACGGATCACGTGTCAGACCTGCTATTTGTCACCGAAGAAAGCGGCCTGCGCAACCTCGCGAACGAGGGTGTTCCCGCCGAAAAGATTCACTTCGTCGGAAACACCATGATCGACTCGCTGCTGACTTACAAACATAAGGCGGAGGCTTCCAGCATCCTTGATGATCTAGGCCTTCGAGAGGGTTCGCGCGCGATTAAGGTTTATGCTCTGCTCACCCTTCACCGCCCTTCGAACGTGGATAGTCGCTGTGCCTTTTCGAACGTTCTGGAAGGATTGCGGGAGTTGGTTGCGAATTGTCCCGTAATCTTTCCGGTGCACCCGAGGACCCGGAAACGGATAGAGGAACATGACCTCAAACACTACTTTGGTCAGAACGGCAGCAGGCATGGACTTGGGGAGCAGCCAGGGGGGGACGCTTGCGGTGGGATCCGTTTGGTCGACCCTCTCGGTTATCTTGACTTTCTGTGCTTGATGAAACACGCGTCTCTCGTCGTGACGGACTCGGGCGGCATCCAGGAGGAAACGACCTGCCTCGGAATTCCCTGCGTCACAGTGCGGGAGAATACGGAGAGGCCAATCACGGTAACCAGCGGGACCAATGCAATTGCAGGCACCCGGAAAGATGACATCCGGGATGCGGTCCATCATCAGATGCAAAGGAAACTGAACCCCCGCGTGCCGGAGAAATGGGACGGCAGGAGCGCTGCACGAATTCTCGACGCGATTAACCGGGAGGTTTCGGGGAGGCGATCGGCCTTAGCCGGGGCAGGCATCGCTACATCTTGAGCAGGTGAATTTCCAGGCGAAAAGGGCAGTGTCTGGAACACACCGGTGCGGCTTGCAAGACACCGCAAACAGATTGCCGACCCAGCAGCCGTGGACATCCACATCAGGAGCGCCGCTGTGGAGGACCCAAAGCTGTGAAATTGTCGATCGTGATACTGTGTTGGAACGACCTTAAGGTCATCACCAATTGCTTGCGCTCCATCTACTCGGGAACGCACTCGACCGAATTCGAGATCATCGTTTCGGACAACGGCTCCACCGACGGATCGATAGAATTCCTGCGCGAGAATTTTCCGCAGATTCGTGTGATTGAGAATGGCGCAAACCTCAGGTTTTCAAAGGGCAATAACGTTGGCATTCGAGCAAGCCACGGCGAGTACGTTCTGATCCTGAATCCGGACACCATCATTCACGAGGGTTCGCTGGACCGATGGATGGAGTTCGCGGACCGGCATCCCGAAGCGGGGGGGTTCGGATGTCGGGTTCTGAATGCGGACGGTTCCTGTCAAGGTTGCGCGCGACCCTTTCCGACCGTCTGGCGTTACTGGATTGCGTCGCTTTACCTACGCTCCCTCGGATATATCTCCGATGTTTTCCTTTCCGACAATTATGTCCGCTGGAAGGGCGACACCGAGCGGCAAATCGACTGGCAGGCCGGCTGCTGCTTGCTGGTCCGTGCCGAGTTGCTGAAGCGCTTAGGCGGGTTTGACGAGCAGTTCTACTATTACTACGAAGACCTCGATCTATGCCGCCGTATTTGGGACGCCGGGTACCCTATAGTCTACACGCCTGACGTGATCATCACCCACCTAGTGGGCCAGTCAATTAAGAGCTCTCGCATCGCCTTCGAGCTCGATAAATACCGCAACCGGTATCGCTATTTTTACAAGTATTTCGGCAGAAAAGGTGTACGTCGTTGCCGTCATGCTACGCTGGCGTGGTTATGGATCCGGAGGGTGGGATACGGGTTGGTCCGACTCATAAAGCCCTCGGACACGCTCAAGACGCGACTAGAGCTTTATCGGGCGTCGGCAATATGGAACAAGCGTATCGATCCCGTTCAGCTAGTCGAAAATGGGAAAGAACCTCAAATTGACCTGAAAGTGCCGGTCCAGATCCCGCAATAGGTTCACCTCTAGTTTGGGTTCAGGAATCATATGGAAATCAAAATCGAGAGCAGGCACCTCAATGATGTGGTTGTTCTAGTCCCAGAAATTTTTCAGGACAGTCGTGGCTTCTTCATGGAGACGTTCCGCGAGGACCAATTCAAGGCCCTGGGCCTGCCTTCTCACTTTGTTCAGGACAACAACTCGCGTTCCGTCAAAGGGGTTCTGCGTGGATTGCATTTCCAGTGGGACCCGCCGATGGGCAAGTTGATGCGCGTTCCATTGGGCAGTGCCTTCCTGGTTGCCGTGGATATAAGAAAGGGTTCGCCCACCCTGGGGAAGTGGTTTGGTATCGAAGCCTCGGCCGAGAACAGGCGCCAGGTGTGGGCTCCCGCGGGCTTTGCACGAGGCTTCTGTGTTCTCTCGGAAGTCGCTGAGATCCAATACAAATGCACGGGACTGTACAACAGTAAGGCTGAGTCTGGGATTCGCTGGGACGATCCGCAAATCGGCGTCGAGTGGCCGGTCATTGAACCTTGCCTATCCGAAAAGGACCAGAAAGCTCAGACTCTGGAACAGTGGCTCGCCAGGCCGCAATCCGACCACTTTCATTTCTAGGCTGAGAACAGCTTGTTGAAAAACCTCATGGACATGTCATGTTGAGGCGTCCGGCTGGAGCATCCAGGATGAACTCCGCAAGATCTCCGCTCTTCCCGCCATCAACAAATGGCGAGCTCCTTCGTTGGCTTTGGCTCCGAATGACGCCACCACGGAGTATTTAGACAAAACCCGGCTACTCAGGTCCCGGGTCACAGTGCAGGGAGGAATTATGAAACTGCTTATCGCCGGTGGCGCAGGGTACTTTGGTTCGGTGCTGATACCGAAACTGCTCGACCGGGGCTACAAAGTGGATGTGGTGGACTTGTTTTGGTTTGGCAACCACCTGCCGAGGGATGTGGCGATACTCCAAAAGGATATCTTTCAGCTCTCGGTGGAGGACCTGGAGCATTATGATCAAGTGATCTTCCTAGCCGGCCTTTCGAACGATCCTATGGCGGAGTTTTCGCCGAGCAAGAATTTCATCTTCAATGCCGCCGCTCCGGCCTATTTAGCCTACACGGCCAAGAATGCCAAAGTGAAAAGGTACATTTACGCCTCCTCCTGCTCTGTTTACGGCTATACGGAAAACGAACTCTACGACGAGACTCGCCCCGTATCCTCCACCTTCCCATATGGAATCTCCAAGCTTCAGGGAGAGCAGGCGGCGATGCAATTGGCCGACGGAGATTTTTCGGTCATCTCACTGCGCAAAGGGACAATTTCGGGATACAGCCCCCGCATGCGCTTCGACCTCATCATTAACACGATGTTTAAGTGCGCCATGAGAGATCACACCATCACCGTCAACAATCCTTCCATTTGGCGGCCCATTCTCAGCATCGACGACGCCGCAACCGCGTACATCCGTGCCATTGAAGCGGACCAGAGAATCTCGGGCATCTTTAACATTGCATCAGGCAACTACACCGTCGGAGAAGTCGGCGACTTGGTGAAAGCCACGATCGAGGAACGTCTCGGAGAGCGCCTGAACCTTTGCATCAAACATATCCAGGATTTCCGCAATTACAAGGTTAGTATTGAAAAGGCTAAGAATGTGCTCAGTTTCCATCCTGCTGGTGATGTGCAATCCATCGTGGGCCATCTGATCGACAACATGGAAAAGTGCAGAGACTGGGACAACCCGCTCTATTCCAACATCGTGTCATTCAGGCAACTGGAAAGTGGAATCGAAACGTACGCCATGGGGAAGGCGCTAGCGCGATGAAAGTAGTGGTCGTGGGCGCCAACGGCCAACTGGGGAGCGACGTTGTCCACGCCTTCGCGGACTATGGGGACGAAGTCTTGGCGCTAACGCACGCGGAGATCGAAATCGCAGATGGGGAGTCGGTCGCGAATAAACTGCGTGAGTTGCATCCAAGCATCGTGGTGAATACTGCGGCTATGCACCACGTGGAGAACTGTGAATTGCAACCTGACAGGGCTTTCGCAGTCAATGCGTTGGGCGCGAGAAACCTCGCCCAGGCGGCGCGGGATATCAGCGCGGTGCTCATCCATGTTAGTACGGACTATGTCTTCGACGGTTGCAAAGCCAGCCCCTACGAAGAAGGGGATCCACCCAGGCCCTTGAGCGTCTATGCGAACACGAAACTAGCCGGGGAGTACTTTGTCCGCTCTACACTCGACCAGCATTTCGTGCTGCGCACTTCGGCGATCTACGGGAAGAGCCCCTGCCGCGCCAAGGGCGGACTGAACTTTATCCAACTGATGCTCAAACTGGCGAAAGAGCGGGGCGAAGTCCGCGTGGTCGACGGTGAGTTTGTAACGCCGACAGCGACCCCGGAATTAGCACGGCAAATGGTTGTGCTGAGCCGCTGTGAGAGCTACGGCTTATACCACGCCACCGCCGAGGGCGCTTGCTCCTGGTTTGAGTTCGCCCGAGAGATCTTTGCCTTGACCGACACTAAAGTTAATCTGAAGGTTGCGGGACCGAATGAGTTTCCCGCCAAGGTGCCGAGGCCGAGGTACTCGGTATTGGAAAATCGCGGACTCAAGCTTCTGGGCTTGAATACTTTCAGACCGTGGCAGGATGGCCTGCGCGACTACCTTGGCATTTCCCAGTCGCGTGAGGCGGCGATAACAAAATGACACGCTACGTAATCATTACGCCGGTGCGCGACGAAGAGCAGCATGTCGAGGCAACCATCGAATCCGTGAGTGGCCAAACCCTACGCCCGGCGGAATGGGTGATCGTTGACGACGGCTCGAGCGACCGAACGGGCGTCATTATCGATCACTATGCGGCTCAGTTTCCCTGGATCCGCGTCATCCACAGACCGAACCGAGGTTTTCGGAAGCCCGGTGGGGGTGTGGTGGGTGCTTTCTACGCGGGGTACAACTCCCTCCGGTGCGAGGAATGGGATTTTATAGTGAAACTCGATGGGGACCTCAGCTTTTCCGCGGATTACTTTCAAAAGTGCTTTGAGCAATTCCGGAAGCAGCCTGATTTGGGGATTGGGGGCGGAGAAATCTACTACGATTTTGGCAGCGAGCTAAGACTCGAGGCGTGTCCCAAGTTTCATGTACGGGGGGCCACGAAGATCTACAGAAAGGCTTGCTGGGAGGCGATAGGTGGGTTAATGCCTGCAGCCGGATGGGACACGATCGATGAAGTGAAAGCGAACATGTTGGGCTGGGAGACCCGCAGCTTTAAGGATCTCCGGCTCATTCACCATCGCCTCACGGGAGCGGCAGACGGATTCTTGCGCGACCGCGTGAAGTACGGTTCGGTGTGCTATACCTGTGGATACCATCCTCTCTTTGTTCTCGCTCGGTGCGTATACAGGCTGGTTCGAAAGCCCTACGTTATCGGCTCCCTCGCGATGCTTTTTGGGTATCTGAAAGGTTATTTTACCAACACGCCGCATGTGAACGACAAACGACTGATTCGTTACTTGCGGGCACAGCAACTGAGACGCCTCTTTGGACTAAAAACTGTTTGGAGGTGACCGTCGGGCCCACAGGCCTTCGGTGGACCTTATATGTGCGGAATCTGCGGAAAGCTCAATTTTGATCAGAACTCCAGCGTCGACCCCGCTCTGATTCGGGCGATGCTGGAAACCATTCGTCATCGAGGTCCCGACGATGAGGGTGTCTATTCGGGGACACGGGTGGGATTGGGTCACCGGCGACTCTCGATTATCGACCTGACCACTGGACATCAGCCCCTGTCGAATGAGGATGGTACCGTCTGGATTGTCTTCAACGGGGAAATCTATAATTATCAGGAGCTGCGTCCATTTCTCTTGAGCAAAGGGCACACTTTCAAAACACAGAGCGACACTGAGGTCATCATCCATTTGTACGAGGAGCTCGGGCCCGGGTGCTTGGAGAGACTGCGCGGCATGTTTGCCTTTGCCATATGGGATGAACGCACGAAGACGCTTTTCCTGGCAAGGGACAGAGTTGGCATCAAGCCTCTTTACTATTGCCTGACCGACAGATCCCTGGTCTTCGCCTCCGAGATCAAGGCCATCCTGGCGGACCCCGCCGTCGACCGACAGATCGCGCCCGAGATCATTGACAGGTTCTTGACTTTTTTCTACCTGCCGGGAGAGGAGACGTTGCTCAAGGGGATCTCGAAGCTCGCCCCGGGATACTACCTGCTCGTAAAGGATGGTCGTCCGGAAATCCGCCAGTACTGGGACCTTAGCTTCTCGAAGCCGGGCGAAAGCCCGAGCCAGAAGGAGGCCGAGAGGCAGTTGATCGATTTGTTGGCCGAAACCGTTGAGCAGCACATGATCGCAGACGTTCCGGTCGGCGTCCTGCTGAGCGGCGGAGTGGACTCCACGGCTGTGCTCAGCTTCGCTGTGGAAAGGACGGACAAGGAGGTCAGCAGCTACACCGTGGGCTTTTCTGACAGGGGGTTTGCTGACGAGAGACCCTATGCCAGATTGGCGGCAGATACTTTTGGTACGCAACACCGTGACATGACAATTTCCGCGGCAGATTTTATGGAGTTCATGCCGCAATATGTCTGGCACATGGAAGAGCCGGTCTGTGAGCCGCCCGCCATTGCCATGTATTATGTTTCGAAGCTGGCGAGGAACTACGTCAAAGTGCTCCTCTCCGGAGAAGGCGGGGATGAGGCCTTTGCGGGCTACAGCAATTATCGCAATCTTCTTTGGCTTGAACGCGTTAAACGCGGCCTTTCTCCGCTGAACGGTGCCCTCGCTCGGGGACTTTCTCTTGCCAGCTGGCTGTTCCAATCGCCGCGAGCGGCTAAGTACGTGCCTTTAATGAAGGCGGCTTTCCCCGACTACTACTACAGCCGTACTTCGAACCCGTACCGAAGCACTCGGGATGGTTTGGAAAATTTGTACTCTGCTGATTTTGCCCGCTCGATTGACCCTGACTATACTGTCGAACCCGTGCGTCGGCTTCAGGCGCATGTCCGCGGCCAGAATACCCTCGACGCGATGCTCTATATTGACACCAAATCCTGGCTGCCCGACGACCTGCTGATCAAGGCTGATAAGATGACGATGGCCAACTCGCTCGAACTGCGGGTCCCTTTGCTCGACCACAAGGTCCTGGAGTTCGCGGCTGCCTTGCCTGCCGACCTTAAGGTCCGGGGCTTCACCACCAAGTACCTTCTCAAGACGGCGCTGGGACGTCGGGTGCCGAAGTCCATCCTGGATCGGCGTAAAGTCGGCTTCCCGGTCCCTTACGAGTCCTGGCTGAGAAAGGATCTGCGGGGCTGGGTGCACGATCTTCTCTTTGACCGAGTGACGACGAGCAGAGGGTATTTCGAAACGAAGGCTGTCGAGCGTTTAGTGGCCAGAGACGAATGTATGGGAGGGTATTCCAAAGAAATCTTCTGTCTTGCTGTGCTCGAGCTGTGGCACCGAGTTTTTCTCGCAGCACGCCATGTCCAAATGGACAAACTGTCCAGCCTCGCTTGAGTTACTTTAGTACTATGGCTCGCCACTTGCCAACTTTGCTAACCTGCCCTAGAATGGTTCCCGGGAAAGAGGGGCCACAGGTCCGAAGTGCTGCGTGGGCAGCAGGTGATCCCCTAACGGTAGTTCATGGGGGAGCTTACTGAGAGGAGAACAGCGATGGCGAGATGGATTTGGTTTATAGTTGCGATCATGGGCCTTACGTCTCAAAGCTGGGCGGCAGGTGGAACCTGTCCTTCGGGTGCGAATTATCTCAACCCCGCAAATCCCACTGGTTCGTCGATTACCCTTGCAAGTCTTGGAATTAGCTCTTGCTATTTCATCGCGGCCAACGGCAGTGATTCGAATAATGGCACGTCCGAGAGCACGCCTTGGCTCCACGCACCAGGAATGCCGAATTGCACGGGAAATTGCGCTTCCAACAAGCCGGGAGCAGGCATGGGCTATATTTTCAGAGGCGGGGACACCTGGCACTTCGGGAATTCGTCCGCTACTCCTTACGTGGGAGGAGGGTGGGGTTGGAATTGGAGTGGATCATCTCAGGCTTCTCCGATTTACATTGGCGTAGACAGCGGATGGTACTCAGGAAGCTCATGGGCACGTCCGATCCTGAATGCTGACAACCCAACCAATGCCTGTCCTGGCAGTGGGCCATGCCCCGTGTCGAGTTGTGCCCACGCAACGATTGGGGGCTCGTACAATCAAATGGTCGAGTTCCCCGGCCTGCAATGGAACATACTCGACAACTTTGAGTTCACGGGATTCTGCTGGAACAATTCCCCACCCTTCGGTGGTAACGTCATGCTCGGCTATTACGGGGGGTCCGGCAACACGCCCTATTATTTCGTGGCCGAAAACAACTACTTTCACGGATGGACACACACTTCGGGCGGGCCTCAGAATGGGGCCTATTGCATGGTAGGCAACGATAATTACGCTGGGTCAGTGCTTGAATTCAACGTCATTGACGGGTCGGATTCCGACGATCTATCGATGAATCCCTTCGGAACAAGCGACGGCTACATAATCGCTTACAACCGTATTCGTCACCTGACCGGAGACTCAGTGCTCACTGCCTGCCATTACATACACGACAACGTCTTCGAGTACCTGCAATATGAAACCGATGGCTCGGGCCACGGGGATACCATCTTTTGCGAGTCGGAGTTCAAAGGGGGCGCGAGCAATCCGAACATTGTCTACAACAACATCTGGCGATACATCGGAATTGAGTACAATCAATCGATCAGCTATCTCTTGGACCTTGGAACTCCTTCGGGCCAAAGCGATTATATATTCAACAACGTGGTGCATGACAACCAGCCAACCGCAATCACGGACTATTGGGATACTGAGAATGATAGCGGAACTTGGGTGGTTTTCAACAACACCGGGTCGCTTGCCAATTCAGGTGCGGGATGCCTTGTCTGCAACGGCAGCAGTGCAGTAACAGCCGTGAACAACCATTGGATCACCACGGGCTCTGAAAGCAGTATATTTTCAGGTACTTCCTCGGTCACGGAAACCACACCTGTCTACATGACTCCGACTACGGCCACGAGCCAAGGCTACACGTCCGCAAACGACTACGCTCCGACACTTGCCACAAACTCCACGGTGACAGCATCGGGCACGAACGAGACGAGCGGATACTGCGTGGATGCCGTGCTACACAATGCGCTTGCGGAGGCAGCCTGCCTTGCGGGGACGACAAATGGCTGTTCGTACAATACGTCGAACCACACGGTCAGTTGCCCGGCGATAACGGCGAACGCCAGATTGTCCGCGTGGAATATGGGGGCATATCAATTCGCCTCCGGCGCTGCCCCGGCCCCTCCCACGAATGTTGTAGAGGCATCTCATTAGGGCTCCCTGTTTGCTCGGGGAACGAATTAGAAATTGGACATTCCAGCCGCGGCGTTGTGGACTCTAATTGCTGCACCTGCCATGAAAAGCGGATGCCAATCATGCAGCAATATCTCGCTTAGACCCAACTCTAATTATACTTTCAGACGGTGTGTTGTGCTCAGGGCGCTCACCACACTCTGGCTTTACACTCCGGATCACAACTCCTCGCTTTTCTAACTTCATCCTCAATCTGTTGAGGTCCTAGCCGACAAGGGCGAGGTACGCCGAAGCACATCGGGAGTTAGGCAAGCCATGAAGCCGTCAACGACCGGAAATATCACGTTCGCGGTGGCTGTGAATAACCGCGAGGTTTTCGAAAACAATTTCCTGGCGTCACCCTGCTTGCGCGGACCTTGTAATCATCAGATTCTGGTCCAGAAAAACTTCAACTCCGCCGCGAAAGCTTATAATGACGCCATCGAGAAGAGCTCAAATGATCTGATCGTCTTCTGCCACCAGGATATCTATCTTCCGGAAGCCTGGCCATCGGATTTGTCTCGGGCGCTGGGACATCTGGAACTCCACGACCCGAATTGGGGAGTGCTGGGCTGTAGCGGCATGACGGTTAATGGCCGGCACTGGCGATATTTATACAGTTCCGGCCTGGCGATCAGCGGGGAACCGTTTACGCATCCCCAGCCTGTGCAGACGCTTGATGAGATCGTACTCATCTTACGCAAATCTTCCGGGCTGCGCTTCGATGAAGAGTTGCCGCACTTTCATATGTATGGGACAGATATCTGCCTGCGGGCCTCGCAGAGGGGCATGAAGAACTACACCATCTCCGCCTTCTGCATCCACAACACACACCAGGCGTTGGTTCTGCCCGAAGAATTCTACGTCTGTTGCAAACACGTTAAGCGAGTTTGGAGAGACTATCTTCCAATTCAAACCACGTGCGTCAGAGTTACCCGATTTAACCTCCCACTGTATCGCAGACGGCTGGGAGAGTTCTATCTGCGCCACATTCGCCGGAAGGTACTGGGGGGTACGCGCGCGCCGAACCCGCAAAGACTTCTTGAGGAACTCGCCGCAATCGCTACTAACCCCCAGTCCTAGTGTGGACTATTCATGAGCGTTCGGGAGCAAAGGCGGAAGGGCCCCGATTCATCGGGGCCACTGGCGAGCACTTGCCAAGAGCTGCGGCTTTGGCCGTCGAGGCCGGATCCGGCCCCACCCGGACTCTTGGCTGCGGCCTCAGAGGGTCAAGTCCTGCGCCTAAATGCAGCTTTTTTGCGGCGAGGGTAACGACCGGCTCTTCCCTCCCAGCGCGGAAGCTGGTGAGGAATCCAGGCTGACCAGCCCGTTCGCGGGGCGACGCGAGAAAGGTCTTTCAGACCGCTGTCTTGACAGGGTTGAAAGTCGCCCCGGCGACCGTTTCCGGTCGTCACCGGCGCTCTCGTGGATGGCCCGGGCTAACACGTGCCGGAAGACCGGCTGAGCCTTTTATTCCAGACGTCAAGCTGCCGTCCGGGCGGACCGACGAATGGCGTTACAGAAACACTAGTGGAACCAACAAACATCAGGTTCGGAGGTGGCGCGTCTGCCACGTTGCTGCATCCGTTGGTGGCGGTTGCGATGGCGCTGGCCATCATCCTGATCCTGTGTCTTCCCCGCAAGTACGTCATGGTGCCGCTGCTGCTGACGATCTTTCTGACCCCCGCAGGGCAGGTCGTGGTGTTGGCAGGGGTACACTTCTACGTGGCCAGGATCCTGATTCTGACCGCGCTGGCTCGCTGGGCGGTGTCAGGACGGTCGTCACCACTGGCTGGCGGTTTCAATTCCATCGACCGCTTTTTTGCGCTGTGGGCTCTTTACACCCTGGTAGTTACCTCGCTTCAGTGGATGCTCCAACCCCTGATCAAAAACCTTGGGGATTTCCTGGACGCCATGGGCGGCTATTTTGTGCTGAGGTTCTTGATCCACGACAGGGAGGACGTAACGCGGGCCATCAAGGTTCTTGCGCTCGTCGCCATGATCATGGCGCCGTTCATGCTGAACGAGCAAATCACACATAGGAACATTTTCGGCCTATTAGGTGGGGTTGCGCTAGAGCCGGCAGTGCGAGATGGGCGGATCCGGTCGCAGGCAACCTTTGAGGTTTATATTACGGCCGGGGTGTTTGGCGCCTCCCTGCTTCCATTATTTATCTGGCTGTGGACGAGCGGCAAATCCAAAGTGGTTGCCTGTTTGGCCGTGGTCTCCTCAACCATAATCACGCTCACATCTCACTCCAGCACTCCCACACTAGCGTATGCCGCCGGGATTGTGGGGCTATGTTTCTGGCCGCTCCGCGGGCGGATGCGCGCCTTTCGTTGGGGAATTGCGCTCACTCTCACAGCCTTGCACGTGGCCATGAAGGCTCCCGTTTGGGCGCTGATTGCCCGAGTCGATTTGACGGGTTCGTCGTCGGGTTATCAGCGTTTTCTGCTTGTGGACACTTGTATAAGACATTTTTGGGACTGGTGGCTGCTTGGAGCGAAGGACTACAACAAGTGGGGCTTCGACATGTGGGATCTTTCCAATCAGTATGTGGCGTATGCCGTAACCGGGGGGTTGCTGTCGTTGGTTCTTTTCATTGGAGTCATCTCTAGTGGCTTTAGCCGGCTCGGAACGGCAAGGAAGCGTGTGGCCGGCGATCGTGGCCAGGAGTGGTTTCTCTGGTGCCTCTGTGCTGCGCTGCTTTCCCATGTGGTAGCGTACTTCGGAATCGGCTATTTCGACCAGATTAAGTTGGCCTGGTTTACCTTGTTGGCTATCATTTCTGTGGCGACGGTCGAGGCGGCCCCATCGCGAACGATGCAACCTATGTTCGATTTGGATTTGGCCCCCAGTCACTCTGCCACGTAGCTACAAGAGCTTCAGATGAAGATATGCTTTGTCATCGACCGATATCCCCCGCGGCCTCACAGCAGCATCGGCTCGTTCGTGCAGAAGATGGCGCGTGGCCTGCACGCAAGGGGACACCAAGTGAATGTGGTCGAACTCGGTGACTCGCACAAGGAATGGGACGATTCTGGAGTGCGCGTCATGACTCTAAGGCGGAGTAATGTCCCCTACGTGGGCAACCTTATTTCTCGCCTTCGGTTGAGGGGTTGGTTGCATTCGCGCGTCATGTCCGGGGCTGTCGAACTAATCGAAGCGCCTGACTACATGGGTTTCCTTCCATTCGGAGTGGGTGGTTGTGTAACAGTTGTACGTTTACATTTGTCTGACACTGCGGTCCGTCGGTGTTGCGGGAAAAGGCTGGCAAGAGGAATTTATTACTACGAACGCCGAAACTTGATCGCGAACCGTGACTGGATAGCGGTTTCTCGGCATATCCTGGAGCTCACCGAATCGGTGTTTGGTGTCTCTCCTGCCAGGTCAGCAGTGATTTACAATGCCCTGCTTCCTGCCGCGACCGTACAGCCAAAGGCGATGGAACTACCCAGCAGGTTTGTCCTTAACGCGGGCGAGGTCCGTCCCCACAAAGGGGTACTGGTTTTGGCTGAGGCGGCCTCGGAGTTCTTGAAGCAAAAGCCTGACGTCCACCTCGTTTTCGTTGGCAGCGTTTACGAGGAGAATGGCCGTCCCGTGTCGAAAGATATCCTGGACATTGTCGGTCCGGAGCTGTCCGAACGAGTCCACATCCTCGGTCGTGTCGACCGCGAGACGGTGCTGGAATGCATGAGGAGAGCGAGTGTCTTCGCCTTCCCCAGCCGATTGGAGGCATTCGGGTTTGTTCTTGTCGAAGCCATGAGTTGCGGCCTCCCCGTAGTTTGTACGAACTATCCGCCAGGACCAGAACTGGTTGAGGACGGAGTGACCGGGTTGCTGGCTGACCCGCTTTCACCCAATGATTTTAGCAAGAAAATCATCTGCCTCCTGGACAATGCGGAGTTGGCGAATCGTTTGGCCGCAAACGCCCGAAGGCTTGTCGCCGAGCGCTTCTCATTTCAAAGATGCATGCAAGAAACTGAGCGATTTTACGAAGACTGTCTGAGGCATTAAGGCGGCTATCGTATTTGTTGTTCAATGACCGGTCTGCCCGCCAGCGAATGAACTGGGTGCGGCAATGATTATGAGCTATTCAGGTGGTCGTGTTCGGGTGCTGTACAGCTTCCCCCACAAGCTGGGCGCCGAGCGGATCTGCTACACCGCCTGGCAGCAGGTGAACGGCCTTGCCGCTGCGGGAGCGGACGTGCTCGTCTTTCCCGGCGCCCTGCGCAGGCCGGTGGCCGCTAATGTTAGGGTGCAACCTACTCTTGCGAGAGGCAAGCTGCGCATTCCCTACAAACTTCTCGGCAGCATGCGCGCCTTTGCCCTGCATGATTACATTGTGTCTCGGAGGATCGAGAAACTGGCGGGACAGATCGATATCATCCACACTTGGCCCTTGGGAGCGCTCCAAACACTCAAAACGGCGGCCCGGCTGGGCATCCCCACCGTCCTCGAAAGGCCCAATGCCAACACACGCTTCGCCATGGAGGTGGTGAAGCAGGAGTGCGAGCGCCTGGGAGTGGCCTTGCCGCCCGGTCACGAACACGCCTACAACGCGGAAAAGCTGCGCAAGGAGGAAGAGGAGTATGGACTGGCCAGCCGCCTCCTATGCCCGTCCGACTTTGTCGTGAAGACCTTTCTGGACAAGGGATATGCAAAGGAAAAGTTGGCCCGGCACATTTACGGATTTGACGAGAGGGTGTACTTCCCAGACGGCAGACCACGAGACGCAAGGCGCGGCCTGACGATGCTGTTTGTAGGAGTCTGTGCGGTGAGGAAGGGTGTCCATTACGCGCTCGAGGCGTGGCTCCGATCTCCGGCCAGTCAAGACGGTACTTTTCTGATTGCCGGGGACTTTTTACCGGCATACGCTCAAAAGCTCGCTCCCATGCTTGCGCACCCCAGCGTCCGTGTCCTCGGGCATCGGAACGACGTGCCGGAGCTAATGCGGAAAAGCGATATCCTGGTTCTTCCCAGCATCGAGGAAGGCTTCGGTCTTGTCATAACAGAAGCCATGGGCAGTGGCTGCGTTCCGCTCGCTTCGGAAGCCTGTACCGAAATCTGCCGGCACATGGAAACGGGACTCGTTCATCAAGTCGGAGACGTTGAAACCCTCACCCGACACATCACCATGCTGTATGAAGATCGCGCGCTCCTGGAGAGACTGCGCGCGGCGTCGCTGAGTACCATCCCCGAGATCACGTGGACCGCGGCAGGAGTGAGACTGCTTCAGGTGTATCGCGAAACGGTGGCAGCGCAATCGCGGAGACGGCTATGAATCCATCCGTTTCCGTCGTCATACCGGTTTATAATCGCTTCGAGCTTTTGAGGTATTCTGTCGAAAGCGTACTAAGGCAGACGGTGCCCGTCTCGGAAGTGATCCTGGTAGACGACGGTTCGTTTGATGGCACCTCTGAATTGCTCCCCCGCTATATCGACGAGAATACGGCTTGGCGGGAGCGCGTTCGTTACTTCCACCAGAAAAATCAGGGAGCCGCCGCTGCCCGTAACCTAGGTATCGCGCAGGCGAAAGGTGAATGGCTGGCTTTCAACGACAATGACGACCTCTGGCTCCCGCAAAAGCTGGAATGGCAGTTCCGCGCGCTCGAGCGCTTCAAAGACCGGTGCGGGGCTTGCTTTACAGATGCTTGGTTCATGAATAACCCGTACATGAAGATGACGCTCTTTCAACTTGCTGGAAGGAAGCATAGCGAGCCCATTGGCATGATCCCAGACACGCTTGCGTACATGGTTGACAGGGGGACAGTTTCGGGTGTTCATGCGGTATGGGTGCAAACGCTGCTTGCTCGGGCCGACTTGGTACGTCGCGTGGGGGGGTTCGACCCCAAACTGCGCTGTTTTGAAGACGATGACTTTCTCTTCCGGCTGGGATGCGAAACGAGCTTCTGTTTTGTTAGCATGCCCATGGTACTTATTGAACGTACTCCTCCTGAGGAAAGACACCTGGGAGCAAGTAGGAATTGGGACCAGGTGGAGTTTCGTCTTCGGATGAAACAATACCGCTTCGAGAAGCGGCTACAAATGGGCGGACGATTGCCACAAGGGATCCGCGAAGCTACTCGCAGAGATCTATCGGCGGTTCATAGCGGCTGGGCGAACTGGTTTCTCGAGAAGAGGGAATACGAAAGAGCCCGCGAAGCCGTTACGGAAGCCGCGAGGTTTCACCTCACGCCAGGCATTGCGATGAAGTGGGCCCTCACCCGATTCGCCCCTACGTTAGCCAGGAAAGCGGTCTGGGTACGCGCCGAGCATAGGAGCCGCAGTAATTTTGGAATTGAGTAGCATGCGGTCCGCCAGGGGCGCGGTGCTTTCCGCAGGCGTTGCAGGCGGCGGTCACCGCACCTCTGCTGTCCCCTCCGTCGCGACAGTGTGGCTTTCGGCGTATGTGCAAAGTCGCGGGAGAAGAGAATGAACCCTGCATCGGAGCCATTGGTGAGCGTAGTAACGCCGGTATATAACGGCGCAAAGTACCTCATCGAATGTATTGAGAGCGTCGTTAACCAAACGTATAAGCACCTTGAGTACCTCATCGTGAATAACTGCAGCACAGATGCTACCCTTGATATCGCCAAGCGCTATGAGAAACTCGACGGGCGTGTTCACGTGTACGACTATCGCGAGTTCGTAGACGTAATCGAAAGCCATAATAGAGCTTTCCGCCTGATCTCTTCCCAAAGTAAGTACTGCAAGGTAGTTTCGGCCGACGATTGCCTATTTCCGGAGTGTGTCGCTAGAATGGTGGCCCTAGCCGAGGCAAACCCAACGGTAGGAGTTGTAGGGGCATACACGCTCAGCGGCGGGAGCGCAGGTTACCGAGTCATGTTTGACGGACTTCCTTACGGAATTACGGTCGTCCCGGGTCGGGAAGCCTGCCGGTGGCACTTACTCGGTGGTCGCTATTTTCTTGGAATGCCGACGGCTGTTCTATATCGGTCCGACCTTGTCAGGAGAACGCACCGCTTTTATCCTAACCCGCGAGAACACGCCGACATTAGTGCCTTTTATGAGTGTCTGCTCACCGCCGACTTCGGATTCGTACACCAGGTTCTCTCGTATGAAAGAGTACACGAGAATGCGCTAGGTGCGAAAGCCAAGCGGCTCTCCAGTACCGCCGGTTCGCACCTGCTCGACCTGCGCCAGTACGGCCCGCTCTTTCTATCGAGGGAGGAACTTAAAAACCGTTTAGATGACTTTCTACGCGTCTACTTTGGGATGATTGCGACGGGCATTATTAACCTTAAGGGCGTAGACTTCTGGCGGTATCACAAGGCGATTACCGACGAATTTGGATGTCGACTGCTGGGGATCCGCTTGGGTAGAGCTCTTTGCATTAAGGTCGCGGACTTATTGCTTAATCCAAAGCAGACACTTGAGAAGATAGTCAGGCGCCGAAGGACCGAGAGGCGTTCAACAGTCGTCGCACAGAGGCCATGCGATTGCCTTTCAGCGGCGAACGGAAGTCGCCGCACAGGCGTCTAAGATGAACACGAACAACTTTCTTTTCGTCGCATCTGATTACAAGCCTATGCCAGGAGGAAGAGCCGACTACATTGATAACCTGGCGAGAGGTCTCATAAACCTTGGCAATAGAACAAGGGTATTGGCAGTCGTTCAAGCGCATCAGAAAGAGCGGCTAGCATTTCTGGAAAAGTACGAGGAATGGGTGATTCCATTCCAAGTAATCCACGATGAGCGACCTAAGAATTGGCTGGGCAATAAATTCGTTAGCTTATTAGAGATCGTTCGATGTCTGAGCCCGAAAGCACGGCGTTTTTTGGAAAGGACCTCTTTTTTCAGGGCATCGGCCGATTCGATCGCAAGACTGGAGGGAGTTCTCGCAAACGAGAAGCCAACCATGATTGTCTTCGGGCATTTGGACATGAGGCTCTATCCATTCGCCCTGTTTTTTCTGGAGCGGCAGATGCCGTATGGGATCATTGCTCATGAATCTGAGATCTACCGGTTCCGGAATAGGAAGAACGAACTTATTAGAAGAGGATTAATGCTTAAAGGCGCGCAATGGATTGCCGCCAACTCTCATCACACTAAATCACTGGTCGACATGTGGGGGATTCCATGCGGTAGAATCAAAATTGTCCATCCACCAATAGCGGAAGAAGCAATCAGGCTTTCTGCCAACTTGGAGCCGGTTCATAGAAATGGGGATCAGTTCAACTTAGTAACACTTTGCAGGCTGGTTAAGTCCAAGGGCGTTGACACTGCAATACGTGCCCTAAGAATCCTTGATGCGAGGGGAATCCCCTGTCGGTACGTAATTGCTGGGGAGGGCGTCGAGAGAAGATTCCTCGAGGCGCTTGTAGATGAACTGGGATTGAGGAATAGGGTCCATTTTATGGGCTACATCACGGACGACGAGAAATGGCGCCTTTTGCGGAATAGTGATGTCTTTGTCATGCCCTCACGTATGGACCCCAAAATGCAGCATGAAGGTTTCGGCATAGCGTTTGTTGAAGCTGCAGCATTTGGACTTCCCGGCGTTGGATCGAGGGAGGGTGGCATCCCCGACGCCGTAGTCGATGGCGAGACAGGTATTCTAGTACCACAGGAGGCTCCCCAGGACCTCGCAGAGGCGCTGACTTTCCTTTACCGAAATCCGGAAAAAAGGAGGGAGATGGGTCGGGCTGGTATGGAGCGAGCCAGAAGGCAGTTCTCCCCGACAGCCGTTGCGGCTCATTTTCAAGAAGAGATTTCGAAGAACGTCTGACAACCATCCGGGACGGAACCGACGGACCAATTCTTTCACTGTGGTGGAACGGCAGCTCTTGGAGAATCCGGACTGAAGCGATCTGAATGCGACCGAGAGCTATGAAGCCGCCGAGGCGCAAACTGCCCGCAGGCGGCCGGGTGGAATCCGAAGAAAGGGAGGATTCCTGAGGACACCCGACAGCAGCGGAGAGTTCGACCACATGTCGTTCATACCCAAGATGCCCCAGAAGGAGTCCGTGAAACGGAATTATAGGAGCCCAGGTTTTTATGTGTTTCCGTATCCCATCGTACCGCTTGGCAGGTAAATATCGCCGCCGACACGACCGGAATGCGGAAGAAAGTAAACGTAATCGACCGAAGATTGCCTTTTTCGGGCACTTTGGGCAGGGTAACTTCGGCAACGAGAGTACCCTTCAAGCAATTCTTTACCATCTTCGTCGTCTGGTTCCGGATGCTGAAGTTACATGTATCTGCACCGGCCCTGAAACCGTCGCAGCAGACTACAACATCGCAGCTGTTCAGATTAGCGGTATAGTAGTCAAACCCTGGAACCTGCGCAATCCCCTGGCTAAATTGGTGCGGAAGCTCTTTATTGGAATACCAAGCGAGCTTTACCGGTGGCTCAAGGGCCTTATGACGCTCTGGGGCACCGACGTGCTTATCATCCCAGGAACGGGATTACTGACGGATGCTTTCAGCCTTTTCGGCTGGGGGCCCTATAGTATGTTCAAATGGTCGGTGATAGCAAAGGCATGCCGCTGCAAACTCTTCTTTGTAAGCGTCGGAGCGGGCCCCATATACGGCGCCATTGGTAGGTGCCTTGTTAAGTCAGCCCTGTTTCTGGCTGACTTCCGGTCTTATCGGGACGGGTCCACCGTGCAGTACCTCAAAAGTATTGGGTTTCGCGCAGACAATGACCCGGTCTATCCAGATTTGGCATTCAGTTTACCTGAAGCTCTGATACCGCATGAGGACGCGAAGACGCGGCGCCGAACGGTTGTTGGCCTCGGTTTGATGCATTACGCCGGAAGGTACAGCGTCGATAGGCCTCGTAATGCGATCTATCTAGCCTATTTGGATGTCCTTGTGATTTTTGTGCGGTGGTTGCTGGCCCACGACTGCGATGTCAGGTTACTCATCGGAGATGTTTACGACAGGGCCGTGACGCAAGAGTTCAGATCCTTGCTGAAAGAAGGGTCCCTGATGTATGAGGAAGGGCGTATTATCGATGAGCCGGTCGCTTCTGTCGGGCACCTATTGTCACAGATTGCAGCAACCGACATCGTGGTGGCTACCCGGTTTCACAATGTTCTCTTGGCCTTGCTCCTCAACAAGCCGGTGATCTCCATCTCGTTCCATCATAAGTGTGCCTCCCTGATGAGCGGGATGGGATTGTCGGAATACAGCCAGGACATTAATGACTTGAAAGCTGACAGGCTGATCGAGCAGTTCTGCCACCTCGAGAAGAATGCTGGGAGCCTGAGGCCGATGATTAGACAGAAGGCGGAAGGATGTCGTAAGGCTTTGGATGACCAGTACAATCTTATCTTCCAAGCCTTGGGACCTCGGTAACGAGCATCCAGAGACAGTCAAAGAAATTACCTAAGGAAAACCTTTTGGACAGATGCCCTTCGCGGAGATGAAGAGTATGTCTTATATATATTCGCCTCCAACTTCAGCCTCATTTACAGGAAAGGGCCTGTTAGGGTATACATTTGGACCGTTGAATCAAAAGGATCTTGAGATTTACTACATCGAAGTGGAAAAGGGACACGATACCTTCATGATAAGTAGGAAAATTACACGGATCTATTATGTTCTCTCCGGAAGTGGTTATTTCACCATAAGCGATCATAAGTACGATGTCAGTCCTGGCATGCTCGTAGAGGTCCCGCCAAAGGTAGAATATTGTTATTCAGGGAAAATGACACTCATAGGCCTTTCGAAACCGCGCTGGTTTAGCGGCAACGATACATTTACCAAATGGAACCCCGATGTAGTTCGTCGAGATTTCACTTGTGGAGTAGATGGCGGATCTTGGTTGACGCGATTAGTTAGATTGAAGATTGTTGGAAAATCGCCGATCAGGGCCTATCTACGGCTTAATCAGCGATTGTGGAAGCATCTTCCTTCGTCCTTTACCGCTCTTAGTCCAATACGTTTATATGGTAACTTCTTGCACACATTGGTTCGGATACAAGGTGTTCGGGCGCAGGCTCTTAGCACGTTTTTTCTTCGAAATCGGCCTGAGCTGGAGCTGATCCGACGTCTGCTCGATCGGAGGACCAAGGCTGATACATTAAAAGTGACAGTGCTGGGCTGCAGCACCGGTGCGGAGGCTTATTCGGTGGCATGGAGAATACGGTCTGCACGGCCTGATTTGAAGCTTATCTTGCATGCGGTGGATATTTCCAAGCAGGCTGTGGAATTTGCGAAACGCGGCGTGTACTCGCTCACGGCCTCACAATTGACAAATTCACAGATTTTTGAACGCATGACGGCGGCTGAAATGGGGGAATTGTTTGACAGGGATGGGGATGTGGTGACAGTCAAATCGTGTATCAAGGAAGGGATCAACTGGCACGTCGGCGATGTCGGGGAGTCGGAGATTCTTGACGCCCTGGGGCCGCAGGATATGGTGGTGGCGAACAATTTCCTTTGCCATATGGATGCCTCGGAGGCGGAAGGTTGTTTGCGTAACATTGCTCGCTTGGTAAGTCCGCATGGGTATCTTTTTGTTTCTGGAATTGACTTGGATATCCGGACAAAGGTTGCATGTGATTTAGGATGGAAGCCGCTGCAAGAATTAATCGAGGAGATTCACGAAGGAGATCCGGGCATGAGAAATTGTTGGCCGTTTGATTATGCAGGCTTGGAGCCTTTGAACAAGAGAAGACGGGATTGGAGCATCCGCTACGCGGCAGTTTTTCAGTTAGGCTCTATGGCGACTGCGCTACCCACGCGGCATGAAAATGAACTCGGTGACGGCTTGAGGGCGGTCGGAGCGGGTCCAGGCTTTTTCTGAAGGCTAGTCCAGTCTAGCGCGCCGACGCGACCATGCGGTTGCGCGCGGGAGGAGCCCACCACTTCTACTTTAGGGACCGCTGGGCCTCTACCATCTCGGAGTCGGCAGCCGGTCCCAATTGCCTGATGAAAGTGAGGAACGACCTCGAGAGCCCGGGGCCACGGTCGCGGCTTTACGCCGAGGCAGGGTTTACTTCGAGAAATGACAAGCTGCAGCGGCCGCCTTTGGGGCGACCCCGCTCATCAGGCCGCCCGCCTGCGGCTGGTGTCTGACTTGGCTTATCGCCATGGTAGGATCGGGAGACGCATGAGAAAGAGAATACTGTTGACTGGCCATAAAGGCTATATCGGCGCTGTGGCAGGACCCATCCTGCGTTCGGCCGGCCATGAAGTGGTCGGGCTTGACGCTGACCTGTTTGCGGGTTGTGATTTCGGGGAAGCGATCCCCGAGATTCCGGAGGTCCGCAAAGACATCCGTGACCTGACGAAGGCGGATCTCGAGGGTTTCGACGCGGTGGTACATCTGGCCGCATTGTCGAATGACCCGCTGGGCAACCTCAATGCAAACCTCACCTATGATATCAACCACGGTGCCTCGGTCCGGCTGGCCCAATTGGCAAAAGCGGCGGGCGTGAAGCGCTTTGTCTTTTCCTCGTCGTGCAGCACGTATGGCGCAGCCGGGGATGCGTTCCATGACGAGACGGCATCGCTCAACCCTGTCACGGCGTATGGCGAATCCAAAGTCCTGGTCGAGCGGGACATCGCAGCCCTTGCCGATGACCATTTCAGCCCAACCTACCTGAGAAATGCGACCGCTTATGGCGCTTCTCCGCGGCTACGGCTGGATATAGTTTTGAACGACCTAGTGGCATGGGCGTACACCACCGGCCGGGTGTACATCAAGAGCGACGGCACGCCTTGGCGTCCCATCGTGCACATCCGCGACATCACCGCGGCCGTGCTGGCCGTGCTGGAAGCGCCGCAAGAGGTCGTTCACAACCAGACGTTCAACGTCGGCCAGACAGCGGAGAACTACCGCATTCGCGAATTGGCCGCTATCGTCGCCGATACGGTTCCCGGGTCCCGTGTCGAATACGCTCCCGGTGGTGGCCCGGACAAACGCTGTTACCGCATCAACTGCGACAAAATCCGCCGCTTGCTCCCGGGTTTTTGCCCGCAGTGGACCGCCCGTCAGGGCGCGCAGGAACTTTACAACGCCTATAGGGTGGCCGGTCTCACCCGCGAGGATGTGGAGTGCGGCCGGTACGTCCGCATCAGCCACATTCAGCGTCTCCTGAAAGCTGGGCGGTTGGATGATTCCCTGCGCTGGAGCGTCAGCGCTTCGGCAGACAAACTCACGGCGTCAGCCGTAGTGCGCTGAAGCCAAAGAAACAACAAGAAAGGAGATTCACCTACATGATCTTCACGGAGACAAAGTTGAAGGGCGCATTTGTGATCGAAATTGAGCGGCGGGAGGACTCTCGAGGCTTCTTCGCGCGCGTCTTCTGTCAACATGAGTTCGGGGCGCACGGCCTGAAACCAATCATCGCCCAGGCCAATGTCGCCTTCAACCACCAGAAAGGCACGCTGCGCGGCATGCATTTCCAGTTTCCGCCCGCGGTGGAGACAAAACTCGTGCGCTGCACTCGTGGCGCGATCCTCGATATCATTGTGGACCTGCGTCCGGAAAGCCCCACCTACCTGCAACACGTCGCCGTCGAATTGAGCGAGGACAACTACCGCGCCCTCTATGTGCCTGAGCGCTTTGCACACGGGTACCAGGTACTGCGAGACAAAACGGAAACGAGCTATCAGGTGGGGGAATTCTACGCGCCTGGGTCGGAAGGCGGACTGTTGTATAACGATCCTCGGTTGGCTTTGCAGTGGCCTCTTCCGATAACCGTCGTGTCGGAAAAGGACCAAGTCTGGGCACGACTGGACGAACAAGAACCAGAGCTCAAGCGGAGGATGAGTCTGGGGTAAGTGATACCGGTAGACACGGGCTCGTAGGGCCCGCCAAAGGCTCAAATCTTTTCGGAGGATTCGTATGATCATCGTCGACACTGCACTGAAGGCACGTGAGAGGGAAGGGCGGCCGGTCCGGGTCGCTTTGATCGGCGCCGGCTTCATTTCACGCGGGCTCGCCAACCATATCGTGAATACAACGCCGGGCATGCGCCTTGTAGGAGTCTACAATCGCAGGGCCCAGCGCGCCTTTGATCTCTGCCACTATGCTGGACTCGGCGACGTGGTGTCTCCATCGGTGCAGCAGGAGGTCGACTTAGCCATTGGCGAAGGCAAGGTGGTCGCAACAGACGATGCCCTCTTGCTGGCACGTTCCTCCCAGGTTGACGTGCTGGTGGACGTGACCGGGTCAGTCGAGTTCGGCGCCCGCGTGGCTTTGGAGGCATTCCGACAGGGCAAGGACGTCGTCTTATTGAACGCCGAAATTGACGCTACCATTGGACCGATCCTGCAAGTTTACGCAGAGAAGCACGGCGTCATCCTGTCGGCATGCGATGGAGATGAGCCGGGGCTGCAGATCAACTTATGGCGATGGGTGAAGGGTCTCGGGCTCACCCCGCGCGTGATTGGTAATGTCAAAGGACTTCAGGATCCGTACCGCAATCCCACTACGCAGAGAGGCTTCGCTGAAAAGTGGGGCCAGAACCCAGCGATGGTGACCAGCTTTGCCGACGGTTCTAAGATCAGCTTCGAGCAGGCGATTGTCGCCAACGCGACTGGTTTCGTGGTGCGCTCACGGGGCATGTCGAGGGGGATGGAATACAAAGATGATGTAATGAAGATCGGGAAGCTTTACGACATCGAAGAAGTCAGGAAGTTGGGCGGCGTTGTGGACTACGTGGTCGGCACGCCCCTGACGAAGGTCTATTGTCTCGCCGAGCATCCAGATCCCAAGCAGCAGCACTATCTCAATCTATACAAGATGGGAGACGGTCCGCTGTACCCATTCTTTACCCCTTACCATCTGGTGCATTTCGAGGTACCCAGCGCGATCGCACGCGTGGCTCTCTTCAGGGATCCGGTGGCCAAGCCGCTGGGCGGTCCCGTGGTTGAGGTTTGTGCTGTCGCCAAGCGCGACCTGCGCTCCGGGGAGGTGCTCGATGACTACGGTATGTACATGACCTACGGCGAGGCGGTGAATGCCGACGAAATGTGCCGCAACCGGTATCTCGCAGAAGGACTTGTGGAGGGTTGCTCGTTAAAACGAGACGTCGCCAAAGATTCCGTCATCACCTACGACGACGTTACACTCCCTCCCGAAAGGCTCGCAGACCAGCTTCGCGCCGAACAGTATCGGTCCTTCCGAGGTGAAACGTGGCTGGAGGAGCTACTCGGAGTCCACGCGTGAGGAGCATGCGGCGCAATTGGGAGCGGGTGAGAGAGGAGTCTTTATGAAAGTCGTTCTTTTTTGCGGCGGTTTGGGCCTGCGGATTCGCGACGTCGAAGATATACCCAAGCCTATGGTTCACATCGGGTATCGCCCGATCCTCTGGCATGTGATGAAGTATTACGCCCACTTCGGGCACAAGGACTTTATTCTGTGCTTGGGATATCGAGGCGACGCGATCAAGAATTACTTCCTCAATTACAACGAATGCGCCTCCAATGATTTTGTCTTGTTCGGAGGCGGCAAGAAGCTCGAGCTCCTCAACAGTGACATCCAGGACTGGCGAATTACATTCGCGGATACGGGAATCAATTCCAACATCGGCCAGCGGCTGAAAGCGGTGGAGAAGTACTTGGAGGGCGAAGAAGAATTTCTAGCCAACTATAGCGATGGCCTGACTGATATGCCCCTTCCAGAACAGTTGGAACACTTTCACCAACACGGCAAGATTGCCAGCTTTCTCTGCGTTCGCCCCAACCTCAGCTATCATTTGGTCTCGCTGCAGGAGGGCAGTGGCAGCCTAGTGTCGGAGATCCACGCCATCAATAATGGTAGTGTCCGGATCAATGGGGGCTTTTTCATTTTCAAGAGGCAAGTTTTTGATTACATCCGCGAGAAAGAGGAACTTGTAATCGAGCCCTTCCACAGGTTGGTCGAAGAAAGGCAATTGATCGGCTACCCGTATGATGGCTTCTGGGCCAGCATGGACACTTTTAAAGACAAGCAGCAGTTGGAAGGCTTGTGTGCGGGCGGCGTTGCCCCGTGGGAAGTTTGGAAGACCAATGGCACTGATCGGCACTAGAGCTTGCCGATAACGGAGCCGAATAAAATGCTTCCTATAAACATTTCGACAAACAGCATCCTTCCCCTCAGAATCCTGTGTCTCGGGGCGCACGCAGACGATATCGAGATTGGCTGCGGCGGGACTGTTCTGCAGCTGCTCTCCTGCTACCACGACCTGAAGTTTTTCTGGGTCGTGTTGAGTTGCGGAAGTGACCGGGAGCGAGAAGCGCGCACCAGTGCGGCGCTTTTCCTGGAACAGGCTGCGCAAAAGGAGCTCATGTTCAAGGATTTTCGCGATGGTTTCTTTCCTTTTGACGGGGCAAGAATCAAGGAGTTCTTTGAAGAGCTGAAGAAGCAGGTGTCCCCCGACCTGATCTTCACCCACTATCGCGATGACCGGCACCAGGACCACCGCATCATCTCCGATCTCACTTGGAATACCTGGCGCAATCACATGATCCTAGAGTACGAGATTCCAAAGTACGATGGCGATCTGGGCTCCCCCAACTACTTCGTCCCTCTTCGGAGGGAAATCTGCGACCGCAAGATTCGGCACATCTGTGATGTTTTCCAGACACAAAGCAATAAGGCTTGGCTTACTGCGGACACCTTCCAGGCTATCCTTCGACTGCGTGGTGTTGAGTGCGCCGCGCCGGATAGGTACGCCGAGGCATTCTATTGCCGCAAGCTGGTTTGTGAATTGAAGGAAACCACGTGAAACGTGACCTTATGATTGGTGCTCCATGTGCGAGCGCGAGGGTGTGCGATTGACATCTCGCAGGGGTAGTGTGGGAACGCGATGGAGGATTTGAAGGCGAGGACGATTCAGGGTGGTTTCGCAAGACTCTGCGCCCAAGCGGCGAGTTTCCTCCTGCGCCTGGGCTCTCTCATGGTATTAGCCCGGCTACTGGGGCCGAAAGACTTCGGATTAGTGGGTATGGTTACGGCTTTCACTGGGGTCTTGAATCTGTTCCGGGATTTCGGGCTTTCGTCTGCCGCAGTTCAGCGCACGACCGTTACGGACGAGCAGATTTCAACCTTATTCTGGATCAACATGTTAGCTGGCACAGTACTAGGGCTTCTACTACTAGCCCTTGCGCCGGCTATCGCTGCCTTTTACCACGAGCCCCGGCTCGTGGGGGTGACGGCTGTTCTGGCGGCGGGATTCATCTTCAACGGCGCAGGGGTGCAACACTCAGTGCTTCTCCAACGCCAGATGCGTTTTACCGCCATGGCGGTGATAGGCGTCGGCTCCTTGATTGTGGGTACCGCCATTGCCATTGGCGGGGCCAAAGCCGGTTACGGATATTGGGCCCTCGTAGTGATGACGGTCAGTTTTCCACTCACCAACACTATTGGTTTGTGGCTGACAACGGGCTGGGTCCCGGGGATGCCACACAGGCGGACTGGAATTCGTTCCATGATGCGTTTTGGCGGCACTCTCACTTTGAATGGCCTCGTAGCCTATGTCGCTTATAATTCTGAGAAGGTCCTGATAGGCCGCTCCTGGGGAGCCGCTGCAATCGGGCTCTACGGAAGGGCTTACCAGCTCATCAACATTCCAACAGACAATCTGAATTCAGCGGTCGGCGAGGTAGCGTTTTCGGCGTTGTCCCGACTCCAGGACGATCCCCGTCGCTTGAGGAGCTACTTCCTGAAGGGCTACTCTCTAGTCATGGCAATGACCCTACCTATCACGATTGCCTGCTTTCTTTTTGCTAATGATGTGGTTTTCGTTCTCCTGGGGCCAAAGTGGAAAGATGCGGTCGCTATTTTTCGTTTGCTGGCTCCGACGATTTTGATCTTTGCGCTCATCAATCCTCTGGGATGGTTGCTCTTCTCACTGGGATTGGTGAGGCGAAGCTTGAAGATCGCTCTGGTCTTCGCGCCCCTTATCATTGGGGGCTATGTTATGGGATTGCCTTATGGACCCAAGGGAGTCGCATTAGCCTACTCGGTGGTGATGACGTTGTGGGTCGTTCCGCATATTGTATGGTGCGTACACGGAACGGCGGTTTCCTTCCGGGATATTCTGCTGGCGGTTAGCCGGCCGCTGGCTTCAGGCATCTTGGCTGGAGGGCTCGCCTTTGGAGTACGGCTAATCTGCGGCCAATTGTTGTCTCCTTTGCCCCGACTTGTCCTAGAAAGTGGCGTTCTTTTCGTTACGTTCCTCTGGATGCTCTTGTTTGTCGCAGGGCAGAAATCATTGTACCTGGATCTCCTTCGCGGATTGAAAGGACCTTCATCAGTCAAAGAGAAGGGCGTGGTTTCGGCTTAGCAAACGAACATGAGAGTTTCTCATTTTGAGTTTCTGATGAAGGGGCTTGACCATCGAGCTAACTTGCGCTTGTCTTGAGAAGAATTAGGATGGGCGCCTTGGACGCGGCGTACACTGAGTGCAGTGATGCGATGCGAAGAGCCTTGGTTACAGGTGCAACTGGCCACCTTGGCGCGCACTTGTGCCACCGCCTGTGGAGAGAAGGCGCGGAGATCCATGCGGTCTCGCGCCAAGCCCAAGTCGATGATCGCGGCGAGATTCGATGGTGGCGTGCCGACTCTCGGGATACACAGGTCCAGTTTCACGAACCCGGCGAGCTGCGACCGCATCCGTCTTCGGCGTCATTAGTCACTTAAACCGCTCCTTGGAGAAAAAGCCCCTCAAGGAATTTACACAAAAAGCTTGACGCTACCTCGAGTTAAGCGGCCGCCGAAAGGACACGTTTCATGTGTACTAGTTCCGTCCGGCAACGCAAAATGGAAATTCCGGGTATGATTAATCGCGGCCAGGATGGCAAAACGGAAATCCTGGCCGAATAGAAATCCCACTTGAGGGAGCTGCCGATGAGTTCACTTCCGACCGCCTCCGCTATTGGATCGCGCCCGTCCCTACCGAGGGATCAGCGGTTCGTGTCTGTTTTCGAACGCTACCTCCAAACGCATGCGGTAGATCGCACACAGCCTGTTTTGGTGATTGGGGCAGGAGACGAAGACTTGGCAATTCTCTCTGCGGCGGGTTTTCGGGACATAGTCTTATCAAACTTGGGAGGCGGGGAATTAAATCTTGACGCAGAAGACATTCAACTTCCCGATGACAGCTATTCGGTGGTCTTTGCGCATGCGGTCTTACATCACTGCCGATGCCCGCACAAGGCTGTCGGTGAAATGGTGCGCGTCGCCAGGCAGCATGTGTTCATTCTCGACGTCAACGATTCGTGGGCCTTTCGGCTTCTTACGCGTCTAAAATTTTCGTTTCCCTATGAGGTGGGGGTTACGGCAACCTTCGATTACTTACAAGGTGGCATGCGAAATGGCCCGATCCCAAATTACCTGTATCGGTGGACCAGACGCGAGGTGGAAAAGTGCGTGGCTGCCTATCTTCCGGAGCGCAGGATCAACGTCCGTGCGCGTACATACTGGGCTTTCAATGTGTATGAAAACGATCTGCTAACGCGCACACAATCGCATGTCGCCAAAATAGCGGAGATACTAGGGCCGCGCAATTTCGTCCGGTTGCTCCACGCGGCACAGGCTGCCTTGAACGTGCTTCCCCCTTTACGGGCACAAGGCAACAAGTTCTTCTGCGCTATTTCCAAAGGCGAGCTTCAGCCGTGGATTGAAGCGCGAAATGGGCAGTTTTACGAGAAGAGGGGATTCAAGAGCAGTTTGTCAGCGCCATTGTAAAGAACGTGAGGACTTGAAGAAGCTTCGCCTCGGCGAGCTGCGCAACGAAATTGCTCTGGGGAGCGAGCAGGCCGACCCACTTGAGTTTGTGGATGGCCCGGAGGCTCTTCGAAGGATTCGTCGATCTTTTGAATGTGAACGGGTCCAATGCTAGGCTCGGTGACAGGAGCGAATTGGTTGGTTTGCCGGAGCGCTCCCGCCTCTGCCAGCCGCAAGGCTCGGATTCGGTAGCCTCTCGCGCTGGCCGCCGGGATCAACGCGCTGGAACCCGCCACCTCACCCCTGGTCGTATTGCTGGTCAGGATGGACGGCACCCCTCGCCCCTCTTGACTAAGCGAAACCCTGCAAGGCTCCTGGCTGGCGTTGACGCGGAATGAGTAATCGCCAGCCGGCAGAACCGGCATACCCCAACTTGCTACGAAGGGCAGCGTGAATTTGCCTTCGTACTCCTGCGCACTGGCTAGGCTGGCGCTGAGTCCAGCCGCCAGCACCGCCAAGAGCAGGATTCTCACGGACTTTAGACCTCGAGTCGACTTCATAACTCACCTCCCAAGTGAATTGGCGGATTACTTTCGGACCTCTTGACTATAAGAGCGAGAACTGCTCGCAAAAACTGTAAAGGCCGCGCAAAGATTTTTTTTGCCTCCCCAAGGCCGCGCGGTTCTCAACAGGAGTTTTTTGTGTTAGACTGGTCACTGGGTTCAAGGGTGTCGCCCTCTGATTAGGGAGAAAGTCGTGTTGAAGTCGTGGTTCCACTGCGACCGCGCTCATGGCAAGTGTGCGCGGCTCGCTCTGTTGGCCATTGTGGCGCTTGCTTGCTGGCTGCATCCGGCTGGCGCAGCGGCTGCGCTAACTATCACCTATGTGCAGGGCAATTCCGCCACGCCGCAAACAGCTCAGACCACGGTGAATGTCACCTTCGCCGCCGCGCAGTCTGCCGGCGACCTCAACGTGGTAGTCGTGGGGTGGAACAACAGCACAGCCACAGTCAGTGCAGTTACGGATTCAAGCGGCAACACGTATGCGCTAGCCGTGGGTCCCACGGTCCAGAGCGGAATGGCGTCGCAGTCCATTTATTACGCCAAAGACATCTCATCGGCGGCTGCGGGGGTAAACAACGTCGCGGTGACTTTTGCGAGTG
>Ga0116127_1000483_pt1 | contig 36585 bp, 37 predicted proteins | sample June2015DPH_16_1_FD_89731 | JGI IMG/M metagenome (GOLD analysis project Ga0116127, IMG submission 89731) | Peatland microbial communities from SPRUCE experiment site at the Marcell Experimental Forest, Minnesota, USA - June2015DPH_16_100 | ecosystem: Environmental > Terrestrial > Soil > Wetlands... | reverse complement strand
CGACCTCGGCCAGGGCAAGAAGGCAGCGCGAGCCCGCCGTCACGGTCGATGCCAGCGGCGGCCAGCACCATGGGCCGGGACGCTCGCCTCCATCTGTTCGCGGGTCAAATCGCGATAGGTTTCCCCAGACCATGGCGTTCATCACCGAGCGCAACGTGTCTGTCCGTCGCCACTCGCCTTGACCTTTTGCCTGCCGCCGGCGTTGACCGAGGATGACGGCCGGATCCTCGCGGGGGTCGAGCTCGGTGCCGAGGACCTGGACAGTCCGCAGACCTCGCTGTCGCCCGACGGGGACGAGCTGGGTGGCTTCAAGCACCTCGACGGGTCGCTCCGAAAGCGCCGTCGCGAGGACCGCGTCCGGCCAGGCGGCGTCGAAACGGTCGGCATCGGTCGGGACGACGATGAGCCTGCTTTTGCCGTCGTCGCCCCCGACTTCTACGGGGAGCGGCTCGCTCCTGGGTCGGAGCACCACTCGTGTCACACCCCATTTACGCCATGTCTTCGGGTCGCGCATCCGTGCTGGAAGGTCGGGCATCGCGAGAAAGCGAGCGAACTCGTCGGTCACGTCCCGACGCTCGACCGCCTCGGCACAAAGATGCTCCCACCAGCCGAGAAGTACGGCGACGGTCGGGTAGGCGCTACGAAGGTCGATGTCGGCGGCGAGATAAGGCGAACCGAGACGATCTGGACTTGCCGTGACCCAGCCGCCATGGAGACCGGCCATCCAGAACTGAAGCTCGTCGTCGCCGAGGTCGAAGTGATCAAGCGGGACCCGAAGGCCCATGTGTGCCAAGACTTGGCTCGCCACTCCTCCCGGAGAATGGATCTTCATAAGGTCGATTCCGCCTGCCCACTCGGAGGCTTCCTTGCCGAGGAGCAGAAACAGTCGGTGCAAAGTCTCGACAGCACTCGTGACGGCGGCTGCGCCCTCCGGATCGGTGGCGACCGCGTAGGGAAGCCCGAGAGGAGTCAGGCCCCAGGCGACGAGGTGGTCGTCGAGATCGGACGAATCGACGCCGCTCAAACCGTGGCTCGCACCAAGCAGGTCGAGGAAGCGGCCCCGGTAGTGGGTGAAGCTCCCCCTGCCGTTCGGGACCCAAACTCCTCTCTTCTTCGAGTTCCTGCCATCCGCGTCGAAGCTCGGGCGTGGTCGGCCGAAGGCGGCCCGGGTGCCGTGAGCCGACACGGCTTGGACGTAGAGGAGGCTCTGGCCCGTGCTGCGCACCCACTCACGGCGCCCCCGCTTGGTCGTGACCACGCCGAGGCCACGCAGGCCGAGCGCGAAGCCCTCCGCCCACCCATCGAGACGGGCGGGGGCGATGTGGTCGGCCCCGAGCGCCAGGGTCCGTCCGAGATCGGCACTTGTGACGAATCCTTGACCGACGTAGCCACGTCTCGCGAACACCGTCCGGTTGAACTGTGACAGCGGGAGTAATCGTCGGTCTCGAATCGACGTCGCCGTCTTGACGGGATGGAACCTCGCCCAGTCAGCAAGCGTGGCTAAGGCCTCGGGGCAGCGCTCGCCGAGGGTGTCGTCATAGACGAGGCCACCGTCGAGGACGTTTGATCCATTGGATACCAGGAAAGCGCCGAGCCCGAGACACTCGGGCGTCTTGTCGCGCTCAGGCAGCGAGAACATCGTGAGGCAGAGGCGAGATCCGATTCGTTCGACGGGAGCCTCGCTCGGTGTCCTCCAATGCTTCTTACCGGGCCAATGGCGGAAGCTCGCGCGCACGAGCGATGGCTGAGTCATAGCGAGCTAGCCCGCCTCTTCAGTTCGTCGCCGGTCTCGACCAAAAGGCGTGCCTGCGCGACGCAGAACCGTGGCGGCGTGGGGATGCAAAGGCCGTTGTCCGCGATGCGCAGCAAGCTCAGAGCAACGCGGCGAACGCGGGTCTCGGCCGGGTCCGTCACGATTGTGAGACCGTTCGCCTCCCAGGCCTGGTAGCCGAGCACGTTGCAGCGGTGACACGACGGCACCCAGAGGTCCGGATCGGATTGGGCGTTGTCGCTGGCCCGACGACCGGACAGGTGGTCCCGATCTGTCGCGGGCGCCCCGCAATAGACACACGTCATGGTGGTCGCGTCGTCGGCGACTTCCACGAACGGAGATGTCAACGAGGTGGCGCTCATGCGGCTCTCCGAGTCCGCCGGGGACGGGACCGGCCGCTCTCGAATACGAGGTCGTCGCGTGATGTGGTCTCCGCGAGGGCGAGGACGGCACGCGGGTCGTCAAGCAGCCGGTAGCCGGCAATCCGTGGCCGGCGCCGGACGCGGTCTCGGAAGGTCTCCGGGCTGATCCGTTCCTCCCTCAGCGCCCTCGTCAGTTGCATATACCGTCCGGCGCGCTGGGCCGTTCGACGGTCAGTTGTGACCGTGACGGCGCGTGGAGGATCGGCGGCGTAGAAAGTCGTGGTCCAGGCGGGTTCGGAGAGGACTGCGCTCGCCGGTCGCTCGTCACGACGCGGTTTGCCGACCGACTGACTAGGAGTGAGGCCGAGTTGGCCCCCTCGTGCTACTCGTTGGCGATAGGGGCTCGACCCACGCCTATCGGCTCGGGCCTTCTCGCGTGCATAGCGCTCAGCGGACGGCATGGGCCGTCCCCCTTGACGCATGCAGGCCGCGAGTCAGCTCGCGATCAGCGGTGTTCAGGTGCCCATGACTTGATCCGGCGACGTAGCGCGAGGACATTGAAAACTCCTCGGCGCCGCCGCTGGGAGGCACCCACCGATCGAGGACTGTCGACCTCGGTTATTCCGAGGCGGAACCCGTAAGGAACTCGACCGATCTTCCCTACGGCTACTACTGCTCCAATAATAGTTGGTCGGCCGTGCCGCGTAGGCTCTTGTTGTGCCCGAGCCTCGGAATCGTCGCCAGGGGCGACCTGGCCCAGAAGAGCTGCGGAGGGCCGCCGAGGCGGCGCTGCGAGCCCTCGAAGAGCCCGCCTGGCAAGGCTTCTTGCCCGGATGGCACGAGCGCATGCCAGAAGAGCAGAGCGAGTTGATGCTCGACAACGTCGTCAAGGCCTGCCAGGCCGTCGAGTCGCATCCGGCGCTCAGGCTCGTCGGCACCTGTGGGCATTTGGCTGGTTACTGCGCCATCGTGATCGACGAGTTCTATGGCGTGGCCGTGGCGGCGACCCCCTACCTGCAACCGGCGAACCGACGGACCGGCGGCTTCGGGGATCTCGCTTTCTTTCCTCCGAGCGGTGGACCGGCGCCCTGGATCTTCGGCGTGGACCGCGTGTACCCCGATGTTGACGAGTCGTTCTTCGGCGATCCCAACGACACCCCCATCTTCGGACGAGACCTGCCCTATTTCCAGCTTGGGCCTTCCGCGACCTTCCACGAGCCGATTCCGCCGGACTGTGATTCGGGCAACGTCCTGGGCTTGGGATGGGCCGGAGAGGTATACCGCTCGACACTTCTTTGCCGCCGGTGCGGCGCCACCGAGCCAGTCAAGACGTCGACGCTTCTCCGCAAGATGCTTCAGGCCATCGTGAAGGGCGAAACAGAGGTTCGACTCGGATCTGCACCCCCCGCTGTGCCGTCAGGCAGCCGAGGCCATCCTGGCGCCGTCCCAGGAAGCCACACAAAGGCTCGGCCAAGTCGCTGACCTGGGCGTATTGGCTCCTGGAGCGTCGATCGTGTCGCTCCTGAAGCGTATGATTAGAGCGATTACATACGTGCCCCCGGCGGTGCTACGAACACCCCAGGGGCTGGACCAGGAGGTATTAGCTCCATGGCCAAGTCCGACGTTACCCGCGTCACTCCGGACGGCTCAGTCAAAGTTGTCTGCGAAGGGCCACCCCTTTCAACCAGCGACATCGATGACGTCCTGTCCGGCCTAGAGGCCGGTTTCTCGGTCGATCACGCCGGACCGTCGGTCGCGGTCGTGCTGGGCCATGGCGCCCGCGTCGACGTCTTCTCGGGCCACCTCCGCGCCCGCGACGGCGAGGGTTGGTACCGGCGGGAGCGGAGCTGGAACCGGGCGACCGCCCGACTCTCGCGGCTGATCATCGGCGCCGAATCGGGCGCTATCACTCTTGGAGCGATCCGCTGGTGTTCCGAGGCCGACGTGTCGGTGCTGGTTGTCGACGACGACGCCAAGGTGCTGCTCGCTCCGACTGCAGGAGTCTGCGACCCTCGGCTTCTCCGTCTGCAAGCGGCACCACCGGATGGCCTCGACGTCGAAGCTGCCACGATCCTGCTCGGGGCCAAGCTTCGCGGGCAGGCAAGAATCACGAAGACCATCCTTGGGCGACTGGACCTGGCTGAGACGATCGCGGGGCTAGCCGAAGCTCTGGACGATGCGACCGACGTGATCGAGGCTCGGCAGCTTGAAGCATCGGCGGCGGCGTGCTACTTCGACGCCTGGTGCGAGCACCCGGCTACAACACTCCGGTTCACCACTGCAGACGCTCGCAGGGTGCCCACGCACTGGCCGGTTTTCGACGGCCGGCGCAGCCTGCTCACCAAGGGCACCTCCAACCGCAAGGCCGAGAGACCGCTCAACGCGGTGCTGAACCTCCTGTACTCGCTCGCTGCGATTGAAGCTCGGCTTGCGTGTGAAGCGGTCGGGCTCCATCCGGCACTGGGCTTCGTCCACGCTGACGAGCCCGGGAGGGACAACTTGGCCCTCGACCTCCTCGAACCGGTCAGACCCGAGATCGAGCGCTTCGTTCTTGAGCTCGTTGCAGAGCGCACCTTCTCGCGCCGTGACTTCGTCGAACGCTCGGACGGCTCGATCCGCATCGCTCCGGACCTCGTGCAGCTCCTGGCCGCGACGATGCCCATGTGGGCGCGGGCGGTCGCTCCGTATGCTGAACAACTGGCCCACCTGCTAGGTCGGGCGGTCGCTGGCAAGTGGCAAGCGCGAACGCCACTCACAGGTCGCAACCAAAGGGCCGCACAGGCCCGTGTCCGGGCACGACGGCAGGTGGCTGGGACAATCTCCCGACAGTCGGTGGATCCGCGCCGACAGGCGCAACGTGTGGCGACTGACACGGCAGCAACAGTGCTCGCTACGTGCGTCGACTGCGGCGGCCCTCTGGCGAGAAGCCGTCACCTTCGTTGTACGGCCTGCTCGGAATCGACGCCGAACCAGACTCGCGACGTACGCCGACGCCGGGGGCAAGCGATCGCAGCGGCGCGGTCCGCGCAGGAAGGATGGCGAGCCGAGCATCCTGACGCCGTGATCGACCGGGACGACTTTCTCGCCACGATCACGCCCAAGCTCCAACAGGTCCCCCTGCGGCAAATCATGCAAGCAGCCGGAGTGACCAAGGCAGCAGCGTCCGACTACCGAAGAGGGAAAAGGGTGCCGCATCCGTCTTACTGGCCAGCGTTGGCGGAGCTGGTCGGTGTCGAAGCGTTGTCTTACGGTTTGAGCTTCAACGAGGCGGCGATCTGAGCGAACTCGGCCAACGCAGCCTCCAGGTCTTCCACGATCTCTGCGGCGATCACGTCGGGCGGCGGCAGGTTGGCGGAGTCCTCCAGTGACTCGTCCCGTAGCCAGATCAAATCGAGGCTCACTTTGTCGCGCTGGAGCAGTTCGTCGTAGCTGAACGAGTGGAAGCGTTCCGACTCGACGCGTGCGAATCGGTTGTCGGCATGGAAGGCATCGATGAAGTCAGCAAGGTCTTCATACCGCAGCGGGTTCTGCTTCAAGGTGTGATGGACGTTCGTCCGGTAGTCGTAGACCCAAAGTCGTTGGGTCCAAGGCGTCTCTGAAGCGGGCTTGCGGTCGAAGAACAGTACGTTCGCCTTCACGCCCTGGGCATAGAAGATGCCCGTTGGCAACCGGAGGAGTGTGTGAACCTCGCATTCGTGCAGGAGTTTCCTTCTGACGGTCTCCCCGGCTCCGCCTTCGAAAAGCACGTTGTCGGGGACCACGACGGCGGCTCGCCCATGCATGGCGAGAAGGGTCTTGACGTGCTGGACGAAGTTCAACTGCTTGTTCGATGTGGAGGCCCAGAAGTCGTCGCGGAGGATCACCAGGTCCTCGTGCTCGGTGTCGCCCTCCGCGTTGACCACGGTCATCGAGGACTTCTTTCCGAAAGGCGGATTCGTGAGGACCATCTCGAAACGGTCGCCGGGGTCGGACCTGAGCGAGTCCTCGACGCGGATCGGGCTGTCTGCGTCCTCCGAGCCGATGCCGTGCAAGAGCATGTTCATGACGCACAGTCGGGCGGTGTTATCCACGATTTCCCAGCCGTGGAGGGCTTCGAAACGAAGATGCCGTTTCTGGTCGGGATCGAGCAGGTAGTTGGTGGAGATGTAGTCGTGTGCAGCGAGGAAGAACCCGCCGGTGCCACAGGCAGGATCGCATATCGTCATCCCCGGCTGGGGTCGCATGACTTCGACGATCACCTTGATCAGCGGGCGCGGCGTGAAGTACTGACCTGCTCCTGTCTTCACGTCCTCGGCGTTCTTCTCCAACAGCCCCTCATAGGCATCACCCTTTACGTCCGCGTCGAGCGTCATCCAGTTCTCGCGGTCGATCAGGTCCGAGATGAGCCGCTTGAGCTTCGCCGGGTCCTGGATACGGTTCTGGCTCTTGCGAAAGACGACACCCACCATGCCCGTCCTGCGACCAAGTTCCGTGAGGATGTGACGGTAGTGGACTTCGAGGTCATCCCCGTCACGGCGCAGAAGCGACTGCCAGTCGAGGTTCGGAGGGACGAGGGCCGGGCGATTGAACGGGGCCTTGGTTTGCTCATCGGCCATCTTGAGGAACAGCAGGTATGTCAACTGCTCAATGTAGTCTCCGTAGGAAAGACCGTCATCGCGAAGAATATTGCAGTAGTTCCATAGCTTTTGAACGAAAGCCTTTGGATCGGTCACACTGGCCGCCTTTCAGGTCCGAGGACGGTCGACATCGCGCCGGCTGAGATGCGGATCAGCATCTCCGACGCCGGTTCATCACTGAGATCTTGGCGAACGAGCTGGCCGGAAAAGGCTCGTTCGAGAATGGACCGTCGCAAGTGGTCTGACCGGATTCGAGTGTGGTCAATCATGCGCATGAGTTCCTCGAGAATCGATCGTTGGTGCTCAGCTCCTCGGACGAGCCGCCACTGCTCTTCGACTGGCGGTATGGGAATCTCGACCGTCTTCAGTTGGCTACCCGCGATGCCGACTTGTCCCGCTGTCGTCTTGAGGCGCCTTTCAATCTGTTGCCTACCTGCGCCGACATTGACGGCCATCGCGATGAACTCGGGCACAGCCCGACGTCGATCGAGTACGACCCGAATCAGCTTGTCCGGATGAACCGTTGGCTGAGTACCCACAGGGACGACCGCGCAGGATCCAACATACGAAGAGTTACCGCTGTATCGCGTGAAGAGCAGGTCACCCGGCTCGACGAGGTAAGGAGCAGCTTGCCTGCTCGGAATGGATGCGTATCGAACGTCGGTCACATCCAACTCAAGTGGACGCACGGCGCTGATGCGAAAGATCCGGATACCCGGTGGCTCCATAGCCGGGCGCGAGACGAAGATCCCGTTCCGCAATGAAAGAAGGAACTCCCCCAGCGGCTTCGTTGGCCAATCGCCTCCGACTGCACGCAGGATGAGAGCTGTTCGCATTCGAACTGCGAGAACGCGAGCACGGTCAAGCATTCGTTGTGCGTCATCAAGACGGGAGAACTGTTCCTCGATGGCAGCGACGATGCGGTCCTGCTCCGCTCTGGGAGCAACGACGACTTCGGAGGCTTCAAGGTCAGGACGTCGAAGACTCGGGACGGCGGTCGAGGAATCGAGCGATCGAAGGTTGGCTCGCGTCAGCTGCCATGCCAGGAACCTCGGGTTCAGTGTCTGGGGCACCCTGATGAAGTAGGTCGTATCGATTGGCCAGCAATCGTCAAACATGAGATGGACTGCGCCGGCACTTCCCTTGCGGCCCACTACCACGACGGGGCCAGATACCAGAGCGACATCGTGGTTTCCAACGACGCCGGCAGAACCCACAACCGGAACGCTTCCGCTACTAACGCGATCTCCGGATGTAAGACCCTTTCCGTATTCGACACGACACAAGTCGGCGAGGTGCATCCGAACCCAGTCGGCAGGGAGATCACTCACGCAGCCAATACCTCGGTGAGTTCACTAAGCAAAGGAGCAAGTCGGTCGCCAAAGATCTCCCATGCCTTGCCGATCCCGCCTCGCTCCACGAACGGCGTGTAGTCCAAGTCATCGGTGGAGATGTCCATCGACGCGGCGATGTGGTCACGGATTACCTCCAGCCAGTGCCGCTGCTCGTCCGTGAACTCTCGTCCGGTGTTCTCCTGTTGCAAGAGCCACGCGGCGAACCGCTCGTTGACCTTCTCAGGGAACGGCACCAACTCATTCTCCTCACCGAGCGCAAACCGGACTAGAGAGACGAGGTCCGTGGTTACGCGCTGCCCTGAGCCGTGCACTCTTGACCTGTCGAGCGCCTCGTAGGCAGCCCAGAGAACGTCAGGTGTCCATTGGTGCGGCGGTCGCCCGATGGCGTTCGCGAGGTCACGAAGGTCCTTGAAGCTCAGACGCCGGCTGTACGGGTGGCTGTAGAGAATCTGAAGGGCTGTGATCTCGTCCTTGTTGTCCTCGATGAACTGTCGGAAGTCATCGACGGTTCGCCGGGCCCGCTCGGTCGAGTACCCAGCCTGTAGCACCTTGTCCATGCTCGTCTCGTCGATGATCTGCTCGTAAGAGCGACGAAAGTCGACGATCTTGAGCCTCAGCTCCGGGTTCGACGCCAGTGGGTAGACGGCGGCTTCGATCAGGTCGGCTGCTGCCTTCTTCACGTCCTCTGCGCTTGGCTCGCCGGCATCGGTGCCAGCCTCCGCGACTACGTACTGGCGGTCGGGGTCGAGAGCAGCGATCAACGCCTCGGTGATCTCCCTGATGCTGGTCCCGCTGGCGATCTCCTGAAGGGTCGCACGGTCAGCCTGGCTTAGGCGCAAGTCGAGCCTGGCAAGCCGATCGGCGATGGAAGAAACGAGATCGGGATCCCGCTTGCCGAAAGCCAGGTCCTTGAAGAGCCGGTCCAACGGAACATTCGGCTTGCGATCGAGGGGCTTGGTCTCCATGAGCTGCGTTTCGGTCACGCCGACCGCGTCGACGATGACGAAGTGGTCCTTGATCCTGGCGTCCGGGGTCACCTGCTGAAGGTCGGTCGGGTTGATCACCCGCACGCCGCGACCCTTCATCTGCTCGAAGTACGTCCGGGACTTCACTCCACGCATGAAAAAGACGCACTCCAGCGGCTTCACGTCGGTGCCGGTCGCGATCATGTCCACGGTGACTGCGATGCGGGGATTGTAGGAGTTGCGAAACTCGGCGAGGAGGTCCTCCGGCTTCTTGCCCGTCGTGCGGTAGGTGATCTTTGCGGCAAAGTCGTTGCCCTTGCCGAACTCCTCCCGAACGATCTCGACGATGTCCTCGGCGTGCGAATCGTCCTTGGCGAAGATCAAGGTCTTCGGGACCTCGGTCCTGCCGGGGAAGATCTCGGTGAAAAGCCGGTCCTTGAAGGTCCTGATCACCGTTCGGATCTGGTCGGGGGCAACGACGGCGCGGTCGAGCTGGTTGGCCTCGTACTCGATCTCCTCGTCCGCCTCCTCCCATCGCACCTTCCGAGTGGACCGTTCGCGATGTCCCACGTAGACGCCGGCGTCGACCTTGCCGCCCTTCTCTCCGATCTCGGTCGTGATCCGGTACACGTCGAAGCCGACGTTGACATGGTCAGCGACGGCCTGTTCGTGGGTGTACTCCATGACGAGGTTCTTGTGGAAGAACCCAAAGGCCTGCTTGTTGGGGGTCGCCGTCAGGCCGATGATGAAGGCGTCGAAGTAGTCGAGGACCTGTCGCCAGAGCCCGTAGATCGAGCGATGGCACTCGTCCACGATGACGAAGTCGAAGAACTCAATCGGCAGGGCCGGGTTGTAGACGACAGGTGCGGCGTCCGGTCCGGGAAGCTCATAGGAGGAATGCTCGTCGATCTCCTCGTCCAGTTCGGGCTCGCCTCTCATGATCGAGTACAGGCGCTGGATCGTCGTGATAGTCACCCGGCTCACCGGATCAATGACGTTGGAGGAGAGGCGCTGCACGTTGTAGAGCTCGGTGAACTTCCGGCCGTCGTCGGGCGTGGTGAAGCCTTGGAACTCCTTCAGCGTCTGGCGGCCGAGGTTGGCCCGGTCTACCAGGAACAGGACTCTCCTGGCTCCGGCGAACTTCACGAGACGATAGGCCGCGAACGCTGCGAGCAGGGTCTTGCCGGAACCGGTTGCCATCTGGATCAAGGCGCGGGGTCGGTTCTCGGCGAGCGAACGCTCGAGGTTGGCGATAGCCACGTCCTTCGGCGGCCAGAGCAGTCCCATTTCCAACGGTGCCATCTGGCGAAGGCGTGAGCGGAGGGTCGCCGCGTCACGCTGCCAATCGTCGAGCCAGACAGCAAGCGTCTCCGGGCGGTGAAAGGTGAACACCTCGCGTCCTCGGGGCTCGGGATCGAGCCAGTTCGTGAAGCGCGTCTGGGAGCCTGTCGACTCGTAGGAAAACGCAAGCGAGTCGCCCCAGGTAGGAAGATCCCTCGGCAAGCCACCGACGTACTGAGCGGTCTGCGGTTCGACAGAGATCAACGGGTAACCCTCGGGCTTCGCCTCGATCGTGCCAGCCGCTTTTCCGTCGACGTAGCACAGGTAGTCGACCCGCCCATGGGGTGGCTCCAAAACGAACTCCCTGATGGCGACGCCACGACTCGCCGACAGGTTCGCCCTTGCTGTGTCCTGGACTGCCCACCCGGAGGCAGAGAGCAGGCGGTCGATCATGACTCTCGCCCGCTCCTCGGGTGGCAGCCGCGCAAGCAGATCGTCGTCGTTCAACCCCTGCAACCTCCAGGAAGGGATTCTTTCAGGTTCAGAATGGCTACCGGACCTCTTGCCGTCGACGCTGACGACGTCATTGAGCTACGCCAGTGTTGGCTCTATCCTCCGACCGTGTCAGGGCAGCTGACCTGCGGAAACTGTGGACATTCGTGGTGGAGCAGCGCCAGCTCTGCACGGACTCGCTGCGGAGCCTGCCGCACTGTCGTCTACGTGCCGGCGCACGTGCGCAACGGAGCCAGTAGTGGCGGCGTCGAGCGTCCTTCCATCGCTCCTTCCCACAGGGAAGTTTGGAACAGCGAAGACGACGAGAATCCATACTCGGGAGCCACCGTCCTTGTCGTTATCGGCTTTGTGGTGATCATCGTGATCGCAGGCGTCATCTGGCTGCGTCGCGACAAGGCTCCGACGTTGTTCACGAGGGCCGTCGACCGGACTGCTCGCACCTCACCCGCGTGGAACCCGTACGTTTATTCCCCACGTAAGATGGCAACTCCTTCGAAACCTGGCTACGAGCTCATGATGGGAGCCATGACGCGGTGGTATTGCGGACATGAGGCGAATCTGTCATGCCCATTGGCTCCTGGCGTCACGGCAGACACGGCTCCGTGCCCCTTCTGCGGTCGTCCTGGCATCGTCGGACAGTCGGTCAAGAGGGGTCCGTGAACCGGTCGCTGTAGTATTTCGTGGGGGCGGTACGACCGAGGGCGGTGGTCCAAGATGGCGACTTACGTTCCCATCCTCAAGGGCAAGCCAGGCGAGTTCAAAGCGTGGCGCAACGCTGAGAGGACGGTCCGAGACAATGCGCGAGTGTTGTTCGAGGTCGTGCCCAGTGGTGACCCACTACGCGACCTGACGTTGTTTGCACAGCGACAGACAAACTCGTTTCATCAGGGCGATAACGTGGCGGTCGACTCCGGGGCATTGGGCCAAGACACAGCAGTCGATGGCACCGGAGCGCGTCCGATCTTATGGTTGGCTAGGGCACTACAAGCCAGCAGCGTCCCTATTAAGCCAGTGATCCATCTTGATGACTCCGACAATGTGTTGCGAGATGTTCGAGCCGCTGTCGCGCTTCACGGACAGGGTGCCTGTCTGCGACTCGGATCGAGCGAGGCTGACCCCGATCCGAATGCGGCGGCCGCGAGCATGCCGAACATTCAGCATAAGACCGGCCTGACTCTTGACACACTGGATCTCGTTATTGACCTGTGGGAGGTTGACTCCGCGCGCGACGCGACACGAGCTGCTCAGGTGGCGTCTGCGGTCTTGACGTGGGCCGGTCGAACAAGTCGGTCGCCTCGGAGTCTTTGGCGAAGTGTCACGGTCGCTGCTGGAGCCTTCCCGGTATCCATCTCGAACCTGCCTACCGGTCAGGCGACTCCGGTACATCGGTACGACGCTGACTTGTATGACACCGTCATCGCGGCCGGCCCGGCGATCCTGCCAGATTACGGGGACTACGGGATTGGCCATCCTTCGATGCCCCTTGGCGGTCGCAGCCCACTGCCGAGCCTGCGCTACACGTCGGACCGCGACTGGCAGGTGTACCGGGAAACCAAAACCTTACCGGGCCACGATTCCTTCTTCACACTCTGCGAGAAGGTGGTGAGGTCAAGGCATTGGCCAGCCTCAGGAAGGGCCTATTCGTGGGGAGACAGCGAGATAGCCCGCTGCGCCGCGTCGATCGGAAGGGGTGGAACAGCAACCGAGTGGCGAGCGTTCGGAACGTCGCACCACATGGCGCACGTTATTGACCGCCTGGCCACTCTGAGCGTGCCTTGAGTCGAGCGAGCACGACTGCACGCAATTCGGGCAGAGCGAGAGCCTCGGAGAGAGCCAGCCAGACATAGTGGCGAGGTTCTCGGGACAGACCACGACCTAGGCCCCGCTCTCGGAGCTCGATCAGCGCCTCATCCCTCCAGAGGAGCTGGGCAACGGCGAAGGTCTGTTGCGCGGTGTTTCGACGACCCTTCCGCTTGGTTCGGAGGTTCACAGCACCATGTTCGTGGGTTGCGACAGTTACGCCCCACCATTGTGGCAATTCTGCCTTGGCGGACTCGACGTGCCGCTGAGTCGTCACGATCACCGCGCGATCCAAAACACGCCCATACACGTCGGCCTGGCCGGCGAGACGCTTCAACGTGTCCTCGTCGCTCTTGATTTCGTAACCGGCGATCTCCCCGTTGAGCACCGCGAGGTCAACACGACGAGTGCCAGCGCAGAGGCCGAGCTCGTGACGAATGAGTGTGTCCTGCTCGGCGCCGTGCGCCTGCCGAAGGTAAGTGTCCAAGGCCAAGCGAATGTCGCAGTCGCGCAGTCGACTAGCCATACTGCACAGTCTACCGTCGAATTGGCTCACTGATCAGGTATTTCGCGATGGCACTAGGGGCCGAGGATTGGATCACGAGCGGCCGGCGGTCAGAGTCGCTGAGGAGCAGGTCGTCGCGCCTATGTCACTGAGCACTCCACCATTCGGTACTAGGGCGGGCGGCCTGTCCCGCTCTCCCCCCCTCCCCCCCACCTCCCGCCCTACCACCCCTCGCGCCGTCCCGGCCCGTCCCCTGTCTTCGCCGTCCCGGTCCGCCGCCTTCCCACTTCCCGCCCGGTCTCCGGCCACTCCGGCCCTTCTCGCTCTTCCTGGTGTCACAAAGAGATCTTCACGTTTGACCAGGACTTATCTTCACATTTGGCTGTAACAGTCCCTCGTCGCTGGTCTCTCTTGAGTCTCCAAACGACGTTGCGGTAGCCGGGTTGGAGGCTCGATCCGGTCTTGGCGAGAGCTCGAGGGTGGTTATCGAGAAGTGCTCACCGCCAGCCCGGCGAGGTCGTTGAGGCTCCGCCTGCGCCGCTTTCTTCTTCTCGGTCCGAGCCCGGCGTCCTTGCGCCTTTGTTCTTCCAACGCGCGCTCACTGAAGGCGTCCGAGACGGCGAGGTTGCGCACGACAAGGGCACAGGTGAGGAACAGGCTGATCGGAACGAGCCCCATGAGGCGGCACCAGCCTTTGGCGACGTCGATGCTGGCCGGGTCTTTCACCCTCGAGTGCGAGGATGCTCGCCCAGTACACGCCGTAACTGATCCCGGCTGCGCGGACTCGTCGGCACGGTGGTGGACGATGATGTCGTCGGCGAGAAGGTCTCGGTGCGGCCCGACGAGAGCATGCCGACGCAGAGCTCGTTCGGGCTTGTCTGCGGCTGCAAGCTGACGGTGCTCCGCTGGGTGTTGTGCCCGGTGGTGCCTTGCCACTGCCCGACGGTGAAGGCGGTGGTGGTGAACCCGGTGGAGTACTCCTGTGCCGTCAGATTGGCGTAGGGGCCGACCCCATTGATAGTGATGGTGCTCGGCCCGGGCGTCACGACGATGCCGGCCCCAGCTCCACGTCGTAGTAAGTAAGACCTATGCCGGTCTGTATTTCGTAGCCGATCTGTTTCCAGGTGGCGACCCCGCCGCCGACGAGCCCTGTCGCAGGCGTGGCGCTGTCGGCCTCGACTCCGACCACGAGCAGGTCGCCAGGGCTTACCGGAGAGACCGACAGCGTGTCGGTCGCTGTCGCCTCCAACCTCCCGTTTTCGGAGTGGGGCGGCGTCATCGGCGACCCCCGTCTAGTCGCTGCCATCGTCGACCGGGTCACCTTCAACGCCCACATCATCGAGGCCGGCACAGAGTCCTACCGGCTCAAGACGACAAAGGCGACTCGGGGACAGCGGTCGTGAGCGTGCGAACTGTATGGTTGTCCGCGCAGACATGAACGAGCGACGTGACTACCACCGAGCCCCGGCGACCGGCGAGGACAGCGCGACGGTGCTCGACGAAGCCCTTGTTTAACTCGGCCGGCTCCGCAACATGGGGGGCTGGGTCGGCGATGCCGGTGTCGATCTCCACCTGCTCATGAGTCTGCTCGAGGAGGCAAAGAGCCGGGTTGCTCAGGCGGTCGCCGACGCAAGAGACCAGGAGTACTCCTGGGCCGAGATCGCCGATCTCCTCGGCGTCACGAGAGCGAGTGCATGGCAGCGCTACGCCGGCCGAACTGAGAAGAACCGCACGCCGGTCGAAGACTGATCCCTGCGACTTCGGACCCCATCAGGCGGGGCCATTTCTCGTGAGCACGGTGGGGCCAATTCAAGTTGACACACTCACGAGCCAAAGCATCGCGCGGCTTCCCGGTCTCTGTCCGCCCCGTCCCCACTGCCCGGCCCGTGGCCGCCACGGCCGCGCGACGGACACGCAATGTCTGGTCGCTTCGGTCATCTTCGGTCAGACTGATTGCGGAGGCGGTGCCGGTGCATTCAGTCGGCCATTGGCTACAAGCCACACCAACGAGTCCCGGATCGCCTCGAGCGAGGTGTAGTTAGGGTTGTACCCGAGTACTCGCCTCGCTTTGTCGATGCTCATGGAGGGGCTGTGTGCAATGTGGTCCCAAGTGAGTTGGGCGGCGGCTTCGGTCACCGTGTCCCGCCATCGGTCCCAGGCGAGCATGGAGAGGCGACTCGGTTGACCGAAGAGATCGGCGATAGCCTCCGCGTATCCCCGGAGTGTGATCGCACGCTCGGATGTGACGTGGAACGACTCACCGGCCGCCGCTTCCGGGCGGTCGACTGTCAAAGCGAACGCCTGGGCTACGTCGTCTGCGTGCACGTGGTGCAACGTCTCCATTCCGAGGTTCGGGAGAGCAAGCTCCTGGCCGGCTGCCAACCGTTCGAACACTGACAACTCGATGTTACCGGCCGGGTTCACCGGCACCCAGCCCGGTCCGACAATGTGACCCGGGTGGAGCACGGCTACCGGCAGGCCTCCGCCCCGACTTTCTTTCAACAGAAAGTCCTCGATCGCCGCCTTGGCCTTCCCGTACTGACCGAATGGCCGCCGCGGAGCGTCCTCAGTTGTCGGCACCACGGTACTCGGGCCGTGCACCCAGATGGTTCCGCAATGGATGAGGTATGTCCCCTTGGGCCTGAGCGCCTCGACAAGCTGCCGGGCTGAGTCGGGTTCGAAGCAGATGAGGTCGACCACCGCATCGGCCTCCAAATCAGCCACTCGTCGACCGAATGTGCCTGCCGCATCGTCAGCATCTCGGTCCACAGTCACTTTGATCACTTGAGTCCAGCTCGCATGCTCACGGTAGTAGGGACGCGCGTGCCGACTCAGGGTTATGACGTCGTGGCCCGCACCCACTAACCGAGGAATGAGATAACCACCGATGTGGCCTGTTGCTCCGATTACTACCACTCGCATCTGGCACCCCACATTTCTTTTCGGTGTTCCGCCCGACTAATGGTCCTTAAGTCTGCACATGTCTAAGGCACTCGTGACCACATGCTCTCAGGATCGCTCTTGCTTTCGTTCACACCGTAGTAACGGTTCGATCGACAGCCTCACCGCTTGAATTGAAACGGTATCGAACGCGCGACCGATCGGTACCGGGCTGGCCGGCGGTTCGGGGTCTACCGGCCTCCTGACATCAAGTCGTCACCAGACCCAGTGATCGCCATGAATGCACCGCAGGGTTAGTCACTCGGTCCGGTTGTCGAACATATCGCCCACGTCTTCGACAGGGTGGTGGCAGGCACCTACTCGGCCGCCAGTCCCGTCGCGCGAAGCCGTACCCGACCTGCGTGGACGGTCGTGAAGACGTGCCAGGCCCGGCCCGCAGCGACGTCTTCGACCGCATTTCAGAAGTCCGCTACCGCCGGTGCTCGCCCGCTGTGGGCGTATCCCGACTGCGGACGGCTGTGCAGAACTATCGCTGCGTCTGCTGCGAGGCGTACACGGTCGTCGACCTCGCGACGACGCCAGAGATCAGAGGCCGGCGCGGCGTCGCAGTCCGCAAGCGGGCGGCGTCGGAGTGGGACAGGGCGCCGGCGCTGTTCCTGTGGGACATTTTGCCGCGGCTCGTGGCCGTGCCCTCTTCTGAGATGATGGCGTCGGCCGGTTGTTCCAACGCGTCCGCGTCCGACTACCGACCGGGGGGAGCGCACGCCGCATGTCTCGATGTGGAGAGCTATCGGGCAGTCGGTTTCCATCAGCGTCGAGGTCGACGCTCGATAAGCAGTCTTCTCTGTTGCTCACCCAACTGCGCGGTCGAATCTTGGCGAGGCGGCCGACTTCGGAGAGAGAAAGTCCTAGATCACCAGTTGTGGCGCGCGCGATGACCCTTGAGACTCGGTTCGCCAGACAGGGAGCAAGGCCGTGATGGGAGAACGCAACCATTCGTCTCGTGGGAACTCGAGCCGGTTCAAGAATGGCGTCAGCTGGCTGCGGCGCCAACGGGTCCTCCTCGTGGTGGCACTTGTCGCCAGTGGTTGGCTTGCCGTTGTCGGCGTGGCCACGTCGAGCCCTCTCGCATCCCAGCCTGCGTCGATGTGTCCGGCGGCGAACGTTGTCGCCTTCGGCCCCAACGCCTGCGTGTTCAACGAGACTATGAGCCAGACAGCGATCCAGGCCGACCTTAACAGCATCTCCACTCAGCAGGTCCCGATCACCAGCCAGTTCGACAGTGACCGTTACGCCATTCTGTTCGAGCCGGGGACCTACGGGTCAGCTGCTGATCCCCTGGTGTTCCAGGTCGGTTACTACACGAAGATCGCGGGCCTTGGTCATATGCCCAAGACACGGTCATAAACGGGGCCATCGACGTGTTCAGCAACTCCTGTGTACCCGGGACCAGCAAATGCAACTCCGAGAACAACTTCTGGCGATCGATGTCCAACCTGACGCTCAACGTCGACCTACCGGACTCCCCTCCGGTCTACGCGCCACCGGTTGCTGATGCTCGCTGCCCCGGTTGCACCAACACCGAAGAGAGTTGGTCGGCATCGCAAGCAGACCCGATCAGGAGGGTCATCGTCAATGGCAGCCTCGTCTTCCAGGACCACTGCGCGTCGAACGACTATGCCAGCGGCGGCTTTATCGCGGACAGCCAAGTCAGCCGCGACCTCGACTTCTACGGTAACCAGCAGTACATGGTCCGCAACAGCGACATCGGTGGCGCAGTCGGGTGTCCGCAAGGACTCTGGAACATGGTCTACTCAGGAGTCGAGGGCGCGCCATCACGCGTTCTATCCGGCCAGTGCGAGCAGAATACGGTTCTCTCGACGAGCCCCGTCACCGAGGAGGAGCCATTTCCATATTTGGACAGGGACGATCACTACAGCGTCTTCGTGCCGGCTGTGCAGCACGACTCCTCCGGGCCGTCCTGGGCCAGCGGCGAGGAAGCCGGCACGCCCATCCCGCTCTCGACCTTCCTCGTGGCCAGTCCGAGCATGCCCACTCCGACCATCAACGCGGCGCTCACCCTGGGCCGGAACCTCATCCTCACGCCCGGCATTTACAAACTTGACCAACCCATCGTGGTGAATCGTGACAACACTGTCGTGCTGGGGCAGGGGTTCGCCACCCTGGTCCCACGGCATGGCAACGCCGCTATGGTCATTGCTTCCAATGACGGAGTGAAACTGTCTGGCCTCATAATCGATGCGGGTCCCGTCAATTCGCCGCTATTGCTCTCGGTCGGTACCAGCACGCGGAGTTTTCGCACCGCAAGCGACCCAGACTTGATCCAGGATGTCTTCTTCAGGATCGGTGGTGCGGAGACCACGCCCGTGGGAGCCACTGTCAGCTTGCTTGACAACGCCGAGAACTCGATCATCGATGACGTATGGGCATGGCGCGCTGATCACGGCAAGCTAGTGGGTTGGACCGAGAACACTGCCAGCACGGGTATCACGGTCACCGGCGCCGACGTCACTGCCTACGGACTGGCCGTCGAGCACTACCAGAAATACGAAGTGGTCTGGAGTGGGCAGGGTGGCACGGACGTCTTTCTCCAGAATGAGCTTCCTTACGACCCGCCCAGCCAGTCGGCTTGGATGGCGGCTCGCAACCAAGACGGTTACCCCGCCTTCTTCGTCGCTTCCAACGTCAAGACATTCCAGGGCTACGGCATGGGCAGTTACGTCGTGTTCATCGATACCTCGGCAACCTTGTACGACACCCAAGCCTTCGAGGTCCCCGACACGGCCGGTGTGCAGTTGCATGATGTCATCGCGGTGTGGATCGGTGGTTCCGGTGGAGACGAGTCGATCATTAACGGGGTTGGTGGTCCGGTGACCTCGACGACCCCGGGAACGTCAACTCCCGTGGACGTTGTGAGCTACCCATGAGACAGGCCCTCCCAGACGGTCTCCGCAACCAAGACGATGGTCCCGCCGCGACCGACTTGGCCCGCCTTGGGCTGTTCCCAGCCCAACTACCTGACGACTTGGGCCCTCTCGGATGTTCTTCCCGTAAACGGCAAGGGGCTCGCGACGGTTACTGTCGGTCACTCCAAGGATTGTAAACCTGTCCCGAAAACCGAGACTCGACTCTCCCTACGCTGTGAGTGCGGAACGGTGTCAGCAGACAGGGGGCGTGACTGACTCAAAAGGGGTTATTTGTCGCGACCTACCGAGCTAGTTTCGAGTTTCAGCGGGGACTTGCTCGTTTTCCGTCCCCGGCCGTCTCCTCACCTTTGGAGCAAGCATCAAACAGGAGGCAGCGTGAGTTCCCGAACCGCCGAAGCGCTAAGTGCGGTGGACCTTCACGAGCCTTCCAGCTCAAGCAGAACCAACTTCAGCTCATCCCATACGGCCATCTTCGTGGACCCTAGGGCAGGGACTGGGCCAGCGTGGATTCCACCGGGGTGACGGCAATGACATTGCCTGGGTCGGTTGGACCGCCCTTGCAGAGTGCAACTGAGCCTATGGAACGCAGTATCGGAACGGTGAACGCGGTGCCCGCTCCCGCTCCCGGCAACGTGAGTCGTACCTGAGATGCCACCTGAAGGTCGCCCAGGACGCAGTCGAACTTGGCAACGAGGATGTATGCCGTGGTTCCGATGCCCAGCAATACCGTGCGCGGACCGGCTGAGGTGACGTACCGGGAATGCGCGACCTGCGGAAGGCTGAGGACCGCGCCCGCTGATGTGATCAGTCGCACACGAGCGTAACCGTCCAGAACGCATGGAGCGGGTCCCCGGTTCGTGAGCGTGAGCGAGAGTGCGCGTTCCTCCATAACTCCTCCGACCGGGGGGCCGTTCTCTACCTTGATACGGCTTGGCAGGCAGGTTCCCGCAGACGTTGCGCTTGTTACGTAGGTGCCGGTGCAGATGTCCTCGTACTGATGCGGGTTGAACCTCTGGCCGTACTGGGGGAAGTACCACTCGATGGCCTGGTACATAAGCTTGCCGTCGCAAATCCCGGGCTTGAAAGCAACGATGGTGGCTGGTTCCTCGGTACCAGTGGCTGGGTATCGGCCAGGTCTTACATATTCGGCTACTCCGCTTCCTACCGAACGCGACCCGCCCCAGGATTTCCACACGACGTGGCCCAGATAACCAGTGTCGGCGCCGCCGTTGTAGATCACTGAAGGCGTCACGTTCCCGAAGCCCTCGCCATGGCGGAAGGCACCTGCCGGCTGGCCAAGCACGGGAATCGGGGCGACGGTACGAACACAGCCCGCGAGCGCAAGCGCGCAGCCCACCACGAGCCCTAACCCGACGTGCCTTCTTGTTGCCACGATGCCCAGGTTTACCAGGGTCCCGACGCCGTGAAAGGACGCAAGTGGGTCCCTACGACGGCCGTCGATCTCCCGGAGGACGTTGCAAAGTGGAACTCGACTGCATTTTCTCGCTATTCCCCACAGTCCAGAGAACCGTTACCGTTCCTTTCGAGGACATGGCGACCATGGCTGGTGGACCGACTCCCGCTCCCCCTTCCTGATCGAGGTAAACCGCGTTTTCCCTTCCCACTGCCACTCCCGTGAGTCGAAACGGATTTTGCCGGCTGATGGTGACGCAGCCGCCACTCCCGTCAGTGGAGTCCAGACGAAGCCAGCAGATAGACGTCAATCGTCGCGATTTCGTCTGTGGCGAGACTGAGAGCAAGCACGACCGTCGTACTCGGCCGCCCCGGTTTGTCGGCGGCGTGGTGCTCGACCACACCGGACGTGCGGCGGACCCGGCTCGCAAGATTCCCTTCGTTGGCCCGCGAGAACGACGCGAACATCACGACGCTCTCTCAGTTGTTGCCTCAGTTGTGGCCAACCACAGTTCTTGTGGAAGGCTGCTTGGAATCAGGTCGATCGACGTCGGCCGACAGAGCAAGTGTCCCTGTCCGTAGTGAATGCCCAGGTTGCGGAGTACGTCCAGCTCCGCCGCGGTCTCGATCCCTTCGGCGATGATCTCGGCTCCGATTCGCGATGCGAAGCTCACCAAGGCGGTCGCAAGGGCAGCGCGGACGGGGTCCTGGTCGATACCAGAGGTCAGCTCCCGGTCGAGCTTGATGATGTCCGGGGCGAGCTTCAAGATGTGAGCAAAACTTGCAAAACCTGCACCGGTGTCGTCGATTGCCAGACGCACACCTAGCAGGCCCAACTGATCGAGCACACTCGACAGTCCTGGGTAGTCGTCGACCTTGGTTTGCTCGGTCAGTTCCACGACGACGCGCCGCGACTCACAGGTGGCAAGGAGCTGACACATCTCGTCGGAGATGATCGCCTCGGGGCCTGCGTTCACGCACAAGGTGATGTTCTCTGGAAGGAGGGGCAGGGAACTCAGAGCTCCCTTCACCGATGCGATCTCAAGCTCGACACCAATGCCCATCGCATGTGCCTCGGCAAACCAGATGTCCGGAGCTCGCTTCAGTCGCCCCGAGAACCGGGCAAGTGCCTCGACTGCGAAACAATCACCGCTTGTGAGGTCGAACACAGGCTGGAAGAGATGCGTGAGGCCGCGACCTTTGAGGAAACGGTCCACACGGCCTCGGACCTCGAGCCTGCCTAGAGTTCCTGGGTTCAACACGTTGGCGATGAACCGTCTTTCTGCACGAGCGTCGTCTCCATGGAGAATTGCCGCGCCGGGCGTATCGTGCCAGGCCCGGGAGAGCAACGTGTTGGTGACAACCGCCAAGTCGACGGCAGCCGCGATGACGACGCCTATGAATTCGGCCAGGCGCGTGAATGTCGCCACAGCGCGGTCGTCGAACGCCCGCGGCCGAGAAGAGATGACTTCGAGCACTCCGACTGTCTGATTGCCGCGCCAGAGCGGCACACAGACCAATGAGACAATGTGAAGCATGCGACAGGTCTCGCGTGCGACACGAGGGTCGTTTTCGCAATCATCGCAGCGGAGCGTCTCACCTGTCTTGAACGCGAGCCCTGCGAGACTTCCCTCAATGGGCACCCGGTAGCCGACCTTGTCCTTCAAGTGACCCGTGGCGCACTCGAAGCTCAACCATGTCGGGTCGTGAACGAAACCGACCGCTGCTCCCTCGACACTCTTGACGAGGGACATCGCCTCATCGGCAACCCGCTGCATCAACACAGCGGGGTCTGCTGCTTGTCTGATCGCCTCCTCAAGGCCTACTCGTTCGGTCATGGGGGACGCCCTTCTCGCAGGTTCAAGAGGTCATAAGTATCGACCTTCCCGATGAGACAGCCAATGGACGAACCGTCATTTGTCGCTAGACGTCGCGTCCGTCTTCGGTACAAAAAGGTCGATGAGCTCTTGCTGGGATCGAACGTTCAGCTTCCTGAAGATCGACGAGAGATGGTTGCGTATTGTGCTCTGAGAGACGATGAGTTTCCTCGCGATGGCTGGCACCCGATTTCCGGCGAGCAAGTTCGTGAGCACCTCAAGCTCACGCGAGGACAGCAGGGAAAGGCCTGGGACCTGATCTGCAGTGAGGTAAGCGAGATCGCGCGAGCAGCCGAGGGCCTCGATGGCTCTGCGTGTCTCCCATAAGAGCGCTTCAACGTCAGAGTCCTGCGAGCCCTCGGGCTGTTGGACCGGAATCAGCGCGAATGCGAAACTCGGGAGAGGGTCCATTGGCGAGAGCAGCATCTGGCACAACTCTGCTCCTCCCGGTGCATCGTCGACGTGAAGGTACAGCGCTACGCCTTTTCCCGTCGCGGTCGATTGCGCGAGCGCCCACATGAGCCCGGCGAGGTCTTCTGGCTGCACAATGCGGAAGATGGCCTGACCAATAAGATCCGACGGCGTACGCCCCAAGACCGCGTCAACGTCGGAGCTCACACGGTCAATCACGAGATTGACGTCGCATGTACCGATGACGATTCTGAAGTCTTCGGGCAACGGCGAGCGGACGCTTCCGGCTGGCCTGCCTTCCATCATTGCGACGACAAGAACGTGTCGGCGAGGAAGTTCCTGGCCGATCGCCCTCAGCCAGGTGTGACTCGGGATCACCGATCCATCGCGCAAACGGAGTTGCCGGACCTCCTCGAACCCATTCAGCCGACCTGCGATGAGCAGCTCAAGAGCGCCGGATGGAGGGTCCGCGGCGAATGACTCAGCATCACGGCCAAACAGCTCGCTGCCTTCAGGCGAGAGAAGGGACCGAGCTGGCGGGTTCGTTACGATAATGCGCCTGGAGGGCACCTCCATGATCAGAGCAGGCAAAGGGCTGCGATTGACGACCTCCAACACACCCTCGGGCAGTCCGACCCACGAAGGCCCCTCGTTGGACTCCGACTTCATCGCAACCTCCCCTCCGACAAAATCCTAGCAATCGCCGAACTCTGCGACCAAGAGCCGCGGTATGTCGCGAAAGACGGAGCGTCTAGCCCTAGCGACGCTTCGCCTATTCGGTAACTCGTCGGATGAGCCGATATAAAGGCACCCGGAAATCCTCTTGACGAGGAGGGTTCAATGCGGCGCAAGGAGTTAGACGTCGTGACCGGCGCCGCAGGTCTCGTCGCCGTAACCATAGCCGGAGCCCTAATTGCAGGGACTGGGGCCTATGCCGCGGCGAGGTGGACAATTGCTGGCTCACTCGCAGCACGAATCCAGTCAGTGACGATGTCCCATCTGGTGATCAGCGCAGTTGTCTCACCCGTCGCAACAGACGTCTTGTACCCCGGTGGAAACAGTGATGTCGTTGTCACGATCTCGAACCCGAACCCATATCCTGTCACGGTTACCGCTGTAAACCTGCCAGCGGACACGAAGTACGCAACCGGGTACACGACGAGCTTCCTCACGACAACGAAGGCAGGCTGCCTGTCCACCACTCCGAGCGATGTTGCTTGGAATTACTCGACTTCCGCGAAGGACAGCCCGCACACTCTCACAAAGCCACTTACCGTAGCGGCGAGGGGCCAGCTCAACGACCCCCTCTTGGTGACCTTGATCGACGATGCCAGCATGAGCGCTGCCGCGCCGACCACGTGCGAGGGCGCCTACTTCTCAATGCCGCCATTGGCGGGTGTCATCGCGACGCGTCGCGCCGCAATCGCCACGTCCAGTCCGACAGTTGACAGCTGGACCAGCTGATCAGCTCCACAGGTGGCGTGAACAGGAAAGCGACCGTTCAGCACCCGAGGCCAACTCGCGCAGCTGTTCTGCGCGATTCTTGTTGCCTCCCTTGCTGTTTTCGACCCCTTTTCCAAATGGGCCGGACGCTCACGATCAGGACCGGCGGAACCGAAGAAACTCGAACCTAGGGTGGTCCTCTGCGGGAGGACGTCGGCTGATTCCCAGACGCACGGCGCGCTCGCTCCGTGTGGCCTTGTCAAGACGGAAAGCTATGTGGTGAACCTGAACCCTTTCTCACGGATGAGGGAAACGGCTGTCTCACAGGCCTGCGCGTCGTAACGAATGCCGGTGCCGTCCTCGAGCTCGGCTATAGCTACCTCAATTGGCAGCGCGGGTCGATAGGGCCGATGGCTGATCATCGCTTCGACAACGTCGGCCACTGCCAGGATACGTGCCTCAGGCAGGATCTCTCCATCACGGAGACCTTCCGGGTATCCGGAGCCATCGAGGCGCTCGTGGTGCTGATGAATGATCTTCGCCACGTTCCGTTCGAAGCCGATGGAACCGACGATCTCGGCGCCCGCAGCGGCATGTTGATGGATGAGTTCCATCTCGGTGTCGCTGAGACGCCCTGGTTTGGCGAGGATCTCAGCAGGTAGGACGATCTTGCCGATATCGTGGAGAACAGCGGCGATGCGCAGCGACTTAGGGCGTGACTCATTCCAGCCGAGCGCGACGCCGATCGCGCAGGCAAGCTCGGCCACGCGACGTTGATGACCGGCGGTGTGAGGGTCGCGCAGCTCGGTGGTGGCGCCGAGGGCGGCGACCGTCCCCTCGAGGGTGAGCGCAAGTTGTTCGGCGGTGGCCGCTAGCTCCCTCTCGGCTCGGCGCATCTCGGTCACGTCGAAGTCGATTGCGACGATGTCAGCGGGCTTCCCAGCTACGTCTGAGAATACGGCCTTGTGAGTTTGCACTTCCCGACGAGTGCCGGCCGGGCCAATCGACCCGACCACATCCTCGATGGGCAGCTCCGGGTGCGCGAGCAGCTCGCGGTTATCGGCATCGAAGCGGTTCGCCAGTCCGGCCGGATGGAGGTCGAAGACGGTGCGGCCGATGATCTCATCCTTGGAGCGACCCAAAGACCTCGCGAAAGCCTCGTTGCAGCCTACGTAGTGCAAAGAGGCGTCTTTGTAGTGAACAGGCACCGGGATCGCCTCAAGGAGTTGCTCGAGGAAGTGGGAGCGCTCTCCGGCCGTCGTTTCCGCAGCTCTCTGATCCGTGACGTCTGGCAGGTGCTCCAAGACAGGCGATCACCATTCTGTGGGAAAGACGGGGACTGCAAGCAGCACTACGATCACGATGCGCGACAGGTGTTCAAGCTCCTGCGAGAGGAACGACAATCCCTTCCGGCGCGTAACTGACGGAGGTGACCGCGTCGAGGGAAAGCGCTGGTGGAACCTCGGCGGTAGCGCTCTTGATCGTCCTCGGTCTCGGGCGGTCGAATCCAGCGGCAGTCGCTCGGTCGGCATCCGCAGGAGTCATGATCGCACGCGTTACGTGACGTCATGTTGGGAGTTTTTGCTGCGAAGCGTCGTACGGCCGTTTCCTCACGCGGAGGGACAAGCCCTCGGGTCGTAGGACGGAAGTGGCTGTATAGCCGGGCTCGGCGGTCCCAGACTGCTCGCTGATGTCAGTTCTACGGTGGTCGCCGTCAGTTCTACGGTGGCCACCGTCGGATCCACCGCTGTTGTTGTCGGATCCACCGCTGTTGTTGTCGGATCCACCGCTGTTGTCGTCGTGTTCTGGGTAGGAGCGTGGTTGACCAGCACGGAATAGTCCGAGCCTGTAACCACCGTGACGTCGGCGCCGCCATCCGTCGTTCCCTCGGCCATCGCGACGATGCCATGGAGGTCCTCAACGACCCGCTCGGCGTCGAGCAAATGGCCCGGTTCGTAGTAGACGACCGTTTCCGAGATCGGCCCGACCGATGTAGCGCTGCCTGTCCCCACGATGTGGAACCCGAGCGAGGAGAGTTGATCGGCTGTTGTCGTGGCCTGACCGGTTATCCCCGTACCGTCCATTACCGAGACTGTGAACGAGCCGGGGGCAACCGCCGAGGCCGGTGGAGTCTTTAGTCCGAGGAACTTGTCGATCGCTTGCTGATCCTGGGGGTAGGTGGGCAACACGACCGAACCGTAGTCGTAACCCTCGTACATGTAGTCAGCGAAATTCTCTATGTTCGGCATGGTCAGCTCAGGAACCGTGGCGATATTGGTCGAACGGAACACCCGCAGCAGATCGACCATGTCGCCGATTGACAGTTTCGAGTCGATCTCGAGGTCTGGGGCGACGGCACCGAGAAGCGAGTTGTCGGTGAGCGGGTTCGAAAGGCCGCGCTTCGCGACCGCGGTGGCCAGCACGCGGAGAAACTCGTGTACCCGAATGATGCGTCCGAGGTCGCCACTGCCATCGTCCATCCACTGACCATCTTTGAAATACCAGTAGTTGCGCGCCCGGACCACGGCGAGTGCGTCGAACCCGTTCAAGGACACACAACCGGTCGTTCGGATGTGGAGCCCGCTGCTGTCGTCGCGGACCCGGTAGGGGAAGTACATCTTGATTCCGCCAAGGGCGGTCACGATGTTCTGGAAGCTGTCGAAGTTGAGTTCGACGAAGTGGTTTATCGGGATCCCGAAGTTCTGTTCGATTGCGGCGACAAGCTGGCCGGGTCCGTCCGCCAGGGCGGCATCGATCTTGAAGAACTGCCTGGGCCGGATGTTGTTCATGACGAGGTCACGCGGAATGGAAAGGACGGAAACCGAGTGAGTCCGCTGGTCGGCACGTAGCAGCAGGATCACGTCTGAGTTGACGCCAGTGATGCCTTGCGCGCAACTGCCGAACGCCGAGGTCTGCTTGTTGTTCAGCGCGCAGCGGGACGTCGAGCCTATGAGGAGGAACGTCTGGGTGCCGACGTCCGGACCCGAGGTTGCAGGCGGCGTGAGCTGAGACACGGTCACCCGATGGACTTGGTGGAGCCGGAAGGCGACGAACGCGATCTCGGCCCCGGCAAGAGCGACGACCACCACCAGGAGGGCCAGCGATATCCTGACGAGATTGCGGAGCCAACGTGGCCGCGAACTCCTGGGCCGACGGCCGAATCGTCGTCGAACGAGAGGCGGGTCAGAGTCCGGCAACTCAGCGCCGGCTTCAACATCGGACATGAGGAGCAGACTAGAGACGCTCCCTTAAGATCTCATGAAGCCAGAGACCGGTAGCTCGGTCGCGGGAGGCAAGTCTTGGCAGCCGGCCAAGTCGTGCTTCTTGCGGACGGCTTCAGCCTCCCAACTCACCGGGCCGGGCTCTTGTCGGGTATAACGGAGCGTGATGAGGATCCTCGTCGCTGAGGATGACGAAGCTCTCAGGTCCGTGCTGGAACGGGGGCTGAAGAAAGCCGGTTACGTCGTGGACGGCGTCGCCGACGGATCAGCCGCGCTCTTCTACCTGCTGTCATACGAGTACGAGGTCGCCATCCTCGACTGGCGAATGCCAGCCGTGAGTGGGATCGAAGTCCTTCGGTCACTACGCCGTTCGGGCGCCGGCGTGCCTGTACTGATGCTCACCGCGCGGGATATGCCGACCGATCGCGTGCTAGGCCTCGACGAAGGCGCCGATGATTACATGGTGAAGCCGTTTGACTTTCCCGAGCTTCTTGCACGGCTGCGAGCCTTGCAGCGTAGACCTTCAGACGCGCACCCACCCCACCTGTTGGTAGGAGACCTTGTTTACGAGCCGGCGGAGCGGGCCGTTAGGGCAAGCGGCAAAGCAATCGGTCTCACGCAGATCGAGCTCGGCATACTGGAGCTTCTCTTGCAGCGCTCTCCTGCCGTCGTGTCCAGGCGGTCGATAGCCCTGCAGGTTTGGCAGTACGAGGCCGATGCCGTTGGCTCCAATACGATCGACGTTCACGTCGCCCACCTTCGATCGAAGCTCTCCGGGGCACAGGTTCGGATCGATACCCACCGCGGCGTCGGCTACCGTCTCGTGCCCACATGAGGTTGAGGCAACGAGCGCCCAGCAGTAGCCATTTCGCACCCTCATTCAAGGTCGCGTTGGTAGCCACATTGATTGTGATCGTCGTGTACGCGGGAGCGGTCGTTGTCCTCGACATTTTGGTGGCGCACCGCTTGGTTGCTCAGGTAGATCGCCAGCTCAACAGTCGCCTTGCGGCGGCCCGGCGCCGATCACCTGCGCTTGCCACAGAGGAGCCGGACTCGCCGGGTGGCAGCATCCAATATGGGCTCGGAATTTATGGCGAGCCGATCTACGTCTGGGAGGTTCGTCCGCAAAGCCTGGTCGCCCAGGCAAACGACGCATCGCCGCCGTTACCTTCGCTGACCTGGCCTAGGGCGGGTGCAGGATCGGTCACTAGGAGCCTCTCGGGTACTGACTACCGGCTCTTGTCGGTGCGCTATAGAGGCGGCCTTCTCGTTGCTGGTGAGAGCTTGACGGAACTAACTCATGTCGAGAGCGTACTCACCAACTCTGAGCTCGTCGCCGCGCCGGTACTTCTCCTGGCCATCTTCTTGGCGTCGTTGCTCATTGGCCTGCGGTCGGCGAAGCCCATCGAGCTTGCTCATCGCCGGCAGCTGGAGTTCACGGCGGATGCCTCCCATGAGTTGCGGACGCCGTTGAGTGTGATCGAGGCAGAGCTGTCGCTCGCCCAGAGCTTCGAAGGGGACCCTGAGCCCGCGGTCATCGATCGGATAGCGCGAGAGAGCGAGCGTTTGAAGCGGATTGTAGAGGACATGTTGTGGTTGGCCCGTTTTGACGCGGCCCCTCCACCCCCGGCCTCAGGCGCGATCGATGTCGCGAGAATCGCCGAGGAATGTGCGGAACGCTTTCGGGCACTTGCCAGCGCGAGATCGCTCAACCTGCGGCTGGAACGGATCGGAAAGGCTCCCGCCGCAATCACGGCACCTGCCGAGTGGATCGACCGTCTCGCGGCGGTGCTCGTGGACAATGCTTGCAAGTACGCGAACGAGGGCGGCTCGGTGCGCATCGAAGTAGGTCGGATCGGTCCACGGATCGTTCTCGCAGTCGAAGACTCTGGCCCTGGCATTCCTCTGGCTGAACGTGAGCGGCTATTTGATCGGTTTCGGCGCGGTACCAATCAGGCAGGTGGTCATGGGCTCGGGCTCGCGATTGCCGATTCGGTTGTCCGGACTACCGGAGGTCGTTGGCGCGTTGACGCGAGTACCAGATTCGGAGGTCTTCGCATAGAGGTTTCCTGGCCGGGCTACCAGGCTTCCGCCGAACGTCGTCGCTCAGTTTCATCGTGAATGGACTCGGGTCAGCCCCTCCTCATGTGCTGCGGTGTCAGACACCTGCAAAAAGAGGTTCGGACGGTGTCGGCCTTTCCGGCGAGACAGCAAAGAGAAGAACCGTCACTTATCGTCAGGCGCGTTGTCTCTCCGAAAAACCAGCAGGTCGATGAGCTCCTGCTGGGACTGCACGTTCAGCTTTCTGAAAACCGAGGACAGATGGTTGCGAACAGTGCTCTGAGAGACAAAGAGCGCTTCCGCGATCGCCGGCACCCGTTTGCCGGCGAGCAACCTCGTGACCACTTCGAGCTCGCGTGACGACAGCTCGAGGATGCCAGGGACCTGTGCTTCGGTCAGGCTGGCAAGGTCGCGCGAGATGTCGAGAAGATCAGACCCTCTCGTCTCGCCTAAGGAAGGTTCGACGTCCGAGTCTGGCGAGCCGTTGGAGTCTTCGAACGAAAAGAGGGCGAAAGCGGAGCTCGGAGGAGGATCCATCGGCAGCAGCAGCATCTGACACAGCCGTGCTTGTTCCGTCGCGTTGTTGACGTGGACATGCAGCGCTACTCCCTTGCCTGTCGAAGTAGCTTGCGCGAGCGCCCACATGAGTCGGGCGAGGTCGTCCGGGTGGACGATCCCGAATAGGGTCTGACCGATCAGCCCCTCCGGCACATTGCCCACGAGCGCTTCGGCGTCGCTATGCACACGCTCGATTCTGAGGTTGACGTCAGTCGTGCCGATGAGAGCGTTGAAGTCCTCGGGCAGCGGAGCGCGGACCCCTCCTGGTGGCCCACCGTCCTCGACAATGACGACAAGAACATGTCGCGGGGGAATCTCCTCGCCGATTGCTCGCACCCAAACTTGAGCCTGGATCGTCGATCTCTCACTCACGCGGAAGTGCCGCGTCGTCTCATAGCCCTCCAACCGACCCGCGATGAGCACTTCGAGGGCGTCCGACGGAGCATCGGTGGTGAACGACTCGAAATTACGACCGATCAACTCTCCATCTTGCGGCGAGAACATCTCTACAGCCGCGGGGCTGGCATCTACGATCCTTTCGGAGGGAAGCTCCAGGATCAGAGCCGGCAACGGGTTAAGGCTGACGACTTCAAGCACACTGTCAGGCTGATCGGCCAACTAGGAACCCGCGCCAGGGCCTTACGAGATCACCACGTCTGCTGCACCCCCACCCGATGAACTCTACTCAGCATCGGAAACTCATCGAAGTCCCGGAAGGAAGAAAAGTCGAAACGTCTAGGTGTCCGAGATAGTCGTCTATCCGACGATCTCACAACGAGTCGATACCACGGAACCAGAGATCCTTCTCACAAGAAGGGTTTGCCAGCGTGAGGTGCACGACGTCGTGGCCCACGACGGGCGCACAGTCCGCGAATGGTTTCCAACCTGGTCATTAGCGGGGATACATACCTGCCGCGTCAAGTGTCAAGCAATCGTGCAAGAATGGCAATGTCGTTGTCAACCGCTTCCTAGGACCCTGACACTGTCGCACCGGCTGCTGAGGACACGTTCATGGTTGGCAAGTGCCAGCGTTCGGAGGTATATCTCGATCGCTCCTTTCTGGCGCCAGAGGCTCGAGCTCCATCCGTGCGCTACGCAGCCACGTGGGCGAATGTGGGCCTGTGTGCCCTCCCCGAAGCTTCCGGTTCTAGCTGTGCGCTCCAGCGTCCGTTCTGCGTCTGCGGCTCCCTCCCTGGCTGGGCCGGCGGGGCCCGGTGGTACGAGCCCCGTTCGCCCATGCGCCTCCCGACCTCTTCTCTGCTACCAAAAACCGTAGCAGCCAGCCTCTTTGCTGCCACGTGGGCGAACGTGAGCGCCCGTCCGGCCGACGTCGGACCCGAAGAGGGCGCCTAACCACCAGTAGCCGAGATCACAGTCTCAGCCCTTGCAGGCCGTGATGGTCGCCGCGCTCATCTTCATGAGTGGCGCCGCCTGGGTGTCGGTGAACTCGAGCTCGTCGTTACACCGCAGCAACGGCACGAGGTCCGCCGGCATCTGCGCCAGGGGTTCGCCGGCCGGCGCCCGGTCAACGCGCCAGTACAGCTCGAGGGCCCGAAGGGGCGTGCATAGGCGCCGGGCGTGCCAGGTGTTGTCGGCGTTGCTGCAGGCCATGGAGGTAGAAGCTCGTCAAGATGGCTAGGTCCAGTCGGTCAGTAGTACCGCTCCAAGAATCAGTACCGACTACGGGAGACCGGCGGCCTCCCTTCGGGTTAGCTGCATCCATGAACGCGGTCCTGCTATCTGAGCCCTGGAGTCGCACGACTCCTGATCGGCCGTGCTGGATCGCCGACTCCCTCCACTTGGCCAGAGCGCGTCTGACGCTGCGCCGGACGGAGTGTCCCGACACGCGTCGGGACGCGACCCAGGAGGGATTCCCCATCACCATGCTGGAGAAAGGAAAGCAATGAGTCAGACAGTTATCTCACCGTCAGGCGGGCAGAAGGCCCCGGCAGCCGGTTCCTTGCATCCGGTAACTCGTTTGGTGCAAAAGAGGGGAACACTCGGCATGTTCAGTCTCGCCATGATCGACGTGGCGGCGGTGATCAGCCTGAGGAACCTCCCGACGATCGCGGAGTACGGCTGGGGATCGATCTTCATCTTTGGGTTGGCCCTTCTTGGTTTCATGATCCCGATATCCTTCGTCGCTGCCGAGCTTGGGAGCGGCTGGCCGAAGGCCGGTGGCGTCTATCTGTGGGTGAAGGAGGCGTTCGGCGAAAAGAGCGGGTCCCTGTCCATTTGGGCAGACTGGGCCGAGAACCTGGTCTGGTATCCGACGGTGCTGTCGTTCATCGCCGCGGCACTCGCCTACGTGATGGTGCCTTCATGGGCGAACAACAAGTGGTGGCTGTTCGTCGTGATGATGGTCGTCTTCTGGGCGACCACGTTGGCGAACTTCCTCGGTGTCAAAGACTCGGCTCGCATCTCCAGCTGGGGAACGATCGCAGGCTCGATCGTCCCTGGGGCCGTTTTGATCCTCCTCGGGATCGGATGGTGGGCGAGCGGCCACTCCCTCGCGGCTCCCTATTCGGGCGTCCACTCGCTCATGCCGAGCCTGAACATCACGAACCTCGTCTTCTTCTCGGGTGTCCTGCTCGCGTTCGCTGGCATGGAGATGGCCGGTTTCTCGGCAGCGTCGGCGAGGAACCCGAAAAGGGACATCCCGCGAGCGACCCTTCTCGCGTGCTTGGTTCTCGTCGTGCTCTACGTTCTCGGTACGCTGGCGATCGCCTTCGTCGTGCCGCAGAAGCAGATTGAGCTCAACTCTGGTTTGCTCCAGGCCTTCCAGGTGTTCTTCAACAAGTTCGGGGTGAGCTGGCTTCTGCGACCGATGTCGCTCCTGATCTTCGTCGGAGGCATCGCTCTGCTCAGTACCTGGATGTACGGTCCGGCGAAGGGGTTCATGCGGGCCTCGGTACAAGGTGACTACCCGAGGATCTTCCAAGGCCACAACGACAAGCTGGCGCCGACGGCGGTCCTGCTGATCCAGGCCGGCATAGGGACGCTCTTCTCGCTGCTTTTCTTGTTCGAGCCAACGATCTCGACCTCCTACTGGATCCTTTCCGCACTGACGACCCAACTGCTTGTGATCATGTATGTGCTCATGTTCGCCGCGGTGATCCGGTTGCGCTACAGCCAGCCGGACACGCCACGCCCCTACCAGATTCCGGGAGGCAAGATCGGCGTGTGGATTGTGGGATGTTTCGGCGTGGCCGGGTGCGCGTTTGCCTTCTTCCTCGGTTTCGTCCCACCGTCACAGATCTCCACGGGCAACCACGTGGTTTACGTATGCCTGATGATCTTCTTCACCGCCGTGCTGGCGGTCCCACCGTTGCTCTTCGCCCGATTCCGGAAGCCCCACTGGAAGGACGCGGCATTGCTCGAAGAACTCGAGTCCGAAGGCCGGGAACTCGAGTCACAATCGCCGAGCAACTGAACAGCGTCAGCTGAACGTGGTCACAAGGAGAGACGATGGAGCCTTACGAGAGCTATCCGGTCCTGCTGGCACACCACAAACTCGGCACCGGCTCGACGGTCGCCAGAGCGGTCGATGACCTGGTCGAGGCACTGAAAGCTCGGCACCTCACCGTGACGCTCGCAAAGTCGGCTGCGGACGTCGACTTCACGATCTCCCGCAACCCGGCTATCGGCGCGGCTCTGCTCGATCCCGAGGTCTTCGAAGGACAGGCGGCATTTCTGACCGCGGTCGGTCACATCCACCGACTGAACGACAACATCCCGGTCCTGACCCTCCGTGAACGGGCTGACATAGAAGATGTGCCTCTGGCTGTCGCCGAGAACACCCAGGGCGCGTTCTGGATACACGAAGACACGACATCGTTCGTGGCGGGCCGGACCGAGCTGCTCGTCGCCGAATACACAGCCAAGCTCTTCTCACCGTTTTTCGGAGCGCTCAAGCGTTACGTCGACGACTACAACTGGACCTGGTGCTGTCCGGGTCACAACGGAGGCATCTTCTACCGCAAGACGCCGCTCGGCAAGATCTTCTTTGATCATGTGGGCGAGAACTTCCTGCGCGGCGACCTCTGTAACGCCTCGCCCGAGCTCGGTTCGATCCTCCAGCACCAAGGCCCGGTCCTACAAGCGGAGCAACGCGCCGCGGAGATCTTCGCTGCTGAGCGGACCTACTTCGTTCTGAACGGCACTTCGACATCGAACAAGATCGTCACGATGAGCCTGTTGAAACCGGGCGACCTTGTCCTGTTCGACCGGAACTGCCACAAGTCGATGCACCACGGGGCGCTCATGCTCGCCGGTGCGATCCCCGTCTACCTAAACCCCACACGAGACGCCAACGGCATCATTGGACCAATTGACTGGCAGTACCTCGACGAGGATTACATACGTCGCCAGATCCGCGACAACCCCCTCGTCTCAGATCCCGAAGCTTGGCTCAAAGAGCGGCCCTTCCGCCTCGCTATCGTCACCAACACAACCTACGACGGCATCTGCTACAACGCCCGCCTTCTCGCCGAGAAGCTGGGCCACCTCAGCGACTACCTCGTCTACGACGAGGCCTGGATGGCCTACGCGAAGTTCCACCCCCTCTACGTCGACCGTTTCGGGATGGGCCTCGGCCCCCTCGGCCCGGATGATCCCGGGATCTATACGACTCAATCGACACACAAGTGCCTCGCCGGCATGTCCCAAGCCTCCCAGATCCACGTCCGAGACAGTCACTTAAGAGGACAGGAGCGACGCACCGGGCACGATCGCTTCAACGAGGTGTTCATGATGCACACCTCGACCTCCCCCCAGTACAACATGATTGCATCGCTCGACGTCGGCGCCGAGATCATGCGCGGCAGGCAAGGCTTCCAGCTCATCGACGACGCGGTGCGCGAGTCGATCGCTCTGAGAAAGGAAGTCGAGCGTTACCACGACCAGATCGTCTTGCGCGAGACCTCTCCTAGCGCAAAGTGGTTCTTCGACATCTTCGGACCGCACACTGTTACCGTCACCCCGAAGCAGCTCGAAGCCGCCCTCGCGGTGCCGGACCTGACCGAGGAGACCCGCGAGACGATCCGCGAGGCGATTGCCGAAGGTGGCGTGAACGCTGCCCGGTGGAGCGACCTCGACGACGACTTACTAGCGAGCGTCCCAGAGTGCTGGATGTTCCACGCGAGTGATGACTGGCATGACTTGAAGGGTCTTGTGCCTGACTACATCATGCTTGACCCGACGAAGCTTTCGATCACGACACCCGGTATCCGCCAAGGTCGGGAGTTCGACGACTGGGGGATCCCGGCCGCGATCCCGGCCGCGATCTTGCGTTCACGCGGCATCGTGAACGAGAAGACGAGCTTCTACACGATCCTGCTGTTGGTGACCGCCGCCATCGAGCGGGGCAAGTCGGCGACCGTGCTCTCGGAGCTGCTCGAGATCAAGCGCCTTTACGACGCGGCCGCTCCCCTTACCGAGGTGCTCCCCGATCTCGTCGCTTCCCACCCTGAGCGTTACGGCGCGATGACTCTTCCCGGTCTCTGCGAGGAGATGCACCAGTTCTTGCGCCACCGCCACGCTGACGTCCTCCAGCGTGCGGCCTTCAACGCCGAGCACGAGCCCGAAATAGTGCTCTCGCCTGCCCAAGCGCACACCAAGCTCATCGACAACGAAGTCGACCTAGTCCCACTCGACGAGGTCGGCGGGCGCATAGCAGCCACCCTGATCGTCGTCTACCCGCCCGGCATCGCCGTAATGGTGCCGGGGGAGCGCTTCGCAGACGACTCAGCTGCCACCGCCTACCTACAGCTGTTCGAAGAAAACGACAACCTCTTCCCAGGTTTCGAGAGCGAGATGCAAGGCGTGTACCCGCGTCAATGTGGTGACCGAATCCGGTACTTCACCTACGTCGTGCGCGAGAAGGCGGCAACTGACCAAACACCTTCTCCTACGGGCGCCAAATGGGCCGGGTTAGATTGAGAGGCTGCACGCGGACGGCCGCGACGTCACGCCAATCGAGCCGAGCGTCGCGAGGGCCGAGACGGTCAACAACTGAACCACTCGACCGTGCGACGTGATGCCGCTGTCTCTCTCACACTCCAGGTGGCGGGTGTCCTGCACTCGGAGGTTCTCGAGGCGCCCGCACAAGCACCGACGCGGAGAATTTGCTGATCTCCCTTGTTTCCAACAGGCACTTTTGCGATCAGTCGTATCGTCGTCTTCGAGAACCACCCAGAGAACGCATAGTTGATCGACGGGCCTGTGGTGTGGATGCCGCAGTGTCGCCTACGGCCGAGCTGCTCAGCCTGATCGAGCAGGTGTCTAGCGAGCAGCGGCCGGATTCACCGTCCGGTGAGAATCGTCGTCGAAGCTCACAAAGCATGATCAGTCCTCGGTGGCCGCTGCTGATTCGGCTAGGGGCGCACTGATCGATTTGGGTCCTTATCGCAAGTGCGCCTAGGTGGGAGCGGGCCAGCTTAGATACAGTTGAGTGTGCGCGATTGGCCGATTCTGGGCCGGAGCAAAGAGCTGTCTCAGTTAAGCGCCGCCGTTTTGGAAAAGCGCGGGGCGGTGATCACAGGCGCGGCCGGAGTAGGCAAGACGACGCTCGCCGTGGCGTGCCT
>Ga0116127_1000480_pt1 | contig 36642 bp, 37 predicted proteins | sample June2015DPH_16_1_FD_89731 | JGI IMG/M metagenome (GOLD analysis project Ga0116127, IMG submission 89731) | Peatland microbial communities from SPRUCE experiment site at the Marcell Experimental Forest, Minnesota, USA - June2015DPH_16_100 | ecosystem: Environmental > Terrestrial > Soil > Wetlands... | reverse complement strand
TCAGCTCGGCCGTCTGCTTCCAGCCGCTGGCTTTGGTGAACACGTACGCCCTGCCGGCACTCTTGGCGTGGAGGAATGCTCCCACAACGACTGCGGTACCCGAGATCCCCACCGACCAGCCGAAGTGATCACCGGCGATTGTGTCCAGTCCCTGCAGCTTCGCGGCCTGTGTCCACTTGGTCCCGGTCTTGGTGAACACGTACGCCCGGCCGGCGGCCGCGGCGCGGTTGGTTGCACCGACGACCATGGTCGGCCCGGAGATTGCCACCGAGGAGCCGAACTGGTCCCCGGGGAGGATGTCTGCGCTCTTGAGCTCGGCAGTCTGCGTCCAGCCCTTCGGCGTTTCGGCGAACACGTACGCCCGACCGGCGTTGTTGGCGTGGCCGTATGCCCCTACCACGATCGCCTCGCCCGAGATGGCCACCGACCAGCCGAAGTAGTCCCCGGCCGTGGTGTCCGAGCCCTTCAATTCAGCGGTCTGCTTCCAGCCGCTCGGCGTCTTTGTGAACACGTACGCCCGGCCGGCGTGGTCCGCGTGGTCCCCTGCACCCACGACCGCTGTATTGCCCGAGATCGATACCGAGGAACCGAACTCGTCGCCCGCCGCGGTGTCGGAACCCTGCAGTTCGGCCACCTGTTTCCAGCCGGACCCTGCCATGTCGAACACGTACGCCCGGCCGGCGTGGCCGGCGTGGTCGTATGCGCCCACGATTGCCGTCGAGCCTGAGATCGCTACCGAGGAACCGAGACTGTCGCCTGCGACGGTGTCGGAGCCCTTCAGCTCCGCCAGCTGCTTTCCGATCGGCGTCGAACTCCGTGGGCTTGCGGCGACCGCCGAGGCGCTGCACGCCAGAAGGGGCAGGGCGACTGCTCCTGCCGCGACGAGACTGGCTAACCGGGACGTGCGCATGTGACCCCTTCGATCATCGGTGACGCTTGAAAATCTCGACGACATCATTGCCAGCCCGCAGACCCCTTGCAACACCGCCCGGCCAGGAGGGGGCAATAGCCCGTCCTTTTACGCTTGACTGCGTGAACGACGCCTTCGCAGCCGGGTACCGCTTCTTGATGTGTCAGGCACGCCTGCTCGAACGGCGACTGTTTGCCACGTGCTTCCTGGGCTGGCCCGCGACAGGTGTCGTTGATGCCCTGCGTGGCTACCAGAACGAAGATGGCGGCTTTGGCCAAGCTCTCGAACCCGACACGCGCTGCCCGGCCAGCCTCCCGATCTACGTCGAGACCGCCTTTCAGGTCTTGATCACCGCCGGCACGGTCGACAGGTCCATGGTGCTCCGGGCTTGCGATTTTCTGGCCCGCTCGGCCGGCGAAGCTGCCTCGGGGGGCGCCGTGCCGCTCGCATTCCCGATCATCGAATCCTTCCCCCGCGCGGGGCACTGGACCGAGTGGACCTACGCGCCGGGTCTCAACCCGACCGCCGGCCTTGTCGGACTGCTCTACCAGATGGACATAGAACATCCCTGGCGGGAACAAGCGGCGCGGTACTGCTGGCAACGACTCGAGTCCGGCGACCCACTCGACAGCGCACACACCCTCTCCGAGGCGCTGGTGTTCCTCGGGCACGTGCCCGAGCGCGACCGCGCCGACAGCTGCGCAGCAGAAATCACCCGCCACCTGGACGCGGTCCCCGGGTTCCATCTCGTCCCCACAACACCGGGTTACGGACTCTCACCACTTCATCTCGCGCCGGCTCCAAGCTCACGATGGCGCAGGCTCTTCACAGACGCCCAGATCGTCGCCGACCTCGACCACCTGGCACGCAACCAACAGCCCGACGGCGGATGGCCGATCAACTGGGAGCCGCCCAGCGACGCTGCCGCCCTCGAGTGGCGAGGCGTCGTCACTCTCCAAGCCCTGCGCACCCTCACGTCCTACGGCCGCATCACCGCCGGTTCCTGAGCTCTCACCCACCTCTTGCCAGGGTGCCGGCGACCTCAGTTCAGCCGGCGGCCGCACAAAAGGCCGGGAGCACGATCAGCTGAGCTCGGGTACTACCTCTTCGCGAAACATCCGCAGCTGCGTACTGTCGAACGGGTGACCGACGCCGATCACGCAATGAGAGATGCCGACCTCGGTGTAACGCCGGAGCTGGTCGGCGACTTCGCCCGGTGTGCCAAGGAGCCAGTGACCTCGTTGACCTTCGATCTCCTGGCCGTGGCTCGCAGCTGTCCGCGACGCGAGGTCCTCGGCGCTCTCGTGAGTCCGCGCCAGGGCCATCAGCGGGTGCACCGACAGCTCGATCTCGCCAAAGTCCCTCCCTACCTCCTCGCAGCATCTCTTGAGGAGCGCGGCCCGCTCGGCGCACTTCGACGGCGAGCCTTGCATGTTCCAGATCGTCGCGTGCTTCGCGGCCAGTCGCAGGGTCCCCAGGCCCGATCCGCCTATCGTGATCGGCGGGTGGGGCTGTTGCAGGGGCTTCGGCTCACAGGGCGCGTTCTCGACGCTGTAGTACTTCCCCGCAAAAGTTGTCCGGTGCTCGCGCCAGAGCGACTTCACGATCTCGAGCGCCTCCGCGAGGCGGCCGTAACGCTCTGCAAGAGACGGGAAAGGCAACCCGTAGGTCCGGAACTCCCTTTCCGCCCAAGCCGCCCCGAGAGAGAACTCGAGCCTCCCGCCACTGATCTGATCTACCAGGGCGGCACTCTTCGCGAGCGTGGCCGGGTCGCGATAGAGGACCCCGTTCACCAGGACCCCGACGCGAACGCGTATGGTGAGGGTCGCCATGGCCGCGAGGGTCGTCAGGGCATCGAAGCAGGGACCGTCGTCCGGCCCTGAGAACGGCAGCAGGTGGTCGCTAGTCCAAGCAGAGTCGAAGCCGAGATCCTCGACCGACCGCAGCCCCGCGACGTAGTCCTGCCAGCTGGTGCGCTGAGCCTGAAGCTGCACCCCGAAGTGCAACGGCCGACCTCGAACCTCCATGAACGCTCCTCCGTCTCACCCCACACCGGCCCGCCGGTCCACGGTCGCGCCTCGTCCGAGAGGCGATCCTAAGTCCCAACTGCTCGTGGGCGCAGTTGTGACGAGTGACTGGCGCGATCGACAACGATTTCGGCGAAGAGGACACACAGAAAAGAGGCAGCTACGAGAGTTCCTGGTGGGCGCTGCAGGACTTGAACCTGCGACCTCAGCCGTGTGAAGGCTCATGGTCAGCTCTTCGTGTACCGGTCACGACGGAGTGAAGTCCCTGGTCAAAGACTATGCCGATCCATCGCGACGCAGTGGCGAGATCACGTCGTGCCCCTTGCGTGCCCCATCGCGAACGGCCGGAACCGGTGCGTAGGCACGATCCAGGCGTGCCATGAGCTCGTCGTCTGCGGCCGGAAAGAGGTGGCCGTAGCGGTCGAGGGTGAAGCTCACCGAGGTATGCCCAGCGAGCGCCGCGATGTGCTTCGGGTTGGCGTCCTCCGCGATCCAGAGGGCGACCGCGGTGTGGCGGAGATCGTGCGGGCGAAGAGGCGCAAGGCCGGCTCTGGCCACGGCTGGTTGCCAGAAGCGCCGGCGCCACGACCCAGCGCGAAGCGGGCCGCCCTCAGGCGCGGTAAAGACAAGCTCGGGACCTGCCCAGTGCTCGATGTGCATGGCGAGCTCGTCGGCGACTTGTCGAGGAATAGGAACTTGTCGCCGGCCGGCGCGGGTCTTCGGCGGTCCGAAGTAGAGGTGTCCTTCCGCCTCGACGCAGACCTCGGCGACGTCGATACGTCGGCGAAGCAGGTCGACCCTCGATCGCTTGAGGCCGGCGAGCTCGCCGATGCGAAGGCCTGCGAACGCCCCGACGAGGACGAGTGCGCGGTAGCGCGGGTCGATCGCATCGGACAAGTCGGCTACCTCGGCCGGCGACAAGAAACGCATCTCGTGCTGCTCGATCCGGGGCAACGGTAAGGGCTTGCACGGCGATACGGCGATGAGGCGGCCGTCGACTGCAGCCGTGAGAATCTTGCCGAGCAGCCGGGCAGCCTTCACGACCGTCGCCGGAGCGAGCGTGGACGAGAGATCGGCAACCCAACCGCGTACGTCGAGCTGGGTGATCTCAGCCAGCATGCAGTCTCCGAAGCGGGGCAGGACGTAGCGGTTGACGTAGCCCTCGTCTCGGACTCTCGTGCTCGGGCGAAGGTCGACCGTCGTTCGCCACCACTCGGCGGCGAAGTCTCCGAAAAGCCGCCGGCCCAGGCGCGGGTCGGTCCACTCGCCGCGGCGCTGGTCGGTCTCGATCGAAGCGAGGCAACGTTCTGCGGCCGCACTCGTCGCGAATGTTTCGGGCGCGCTGATAAGCCTGCCGGCGCCATCGGGGTAACGCACCTGCCATCGGCGGCTTGGGAGCTGCCGGATGCGCCCGAATCGGCGGCGCTTCGTCACGGGGCGGCCTCCCGAACAGTCGCGGGCTGTCGCGGCGTGTCAGTGGAACTGGTTCGCCGGCCGGCCGGCCGGGGCCGCCGTGCGTCCGAGACTGAGGGTTCTGGATGAGCGAGCCCATCGCCGAGTAGCTGGCGCGCTTCGCTCCAGCTCTTGGCGGTGCTCGCCTTTCGGAGCGCTCCTTGCAACGCCTCGACCTCTTCGCGCAGGCTCGGGCGCGGTGCCGGCTCTCCGACCGCTAGGCCCTCGTCTCGCCGGCGCTGCCGATAGGCACCTTGCCGGTGCGCAGGAGAGCAGTATTTGGGCGCAGGGCCACGGGCAGACGGCAGGGTGCGGACTTCGCCGCAGTAGGCGCAGCGGATCGTCCGGACCACTCGTTTCGTTACCATATACCCGTCACCATACATGACACGCACGGCGGCGTGACGAGTCCCGCGGGGGGTTGTGTACTCCGCGGCGTTTTCGGCTGCCCCGTGTGGCCACGACCCTCGGCGATAAAAGGCAAACGGCGCCAGCGAGCCTGGCCCACGGCCGGCTTCTGGAGCGGCGCGCACGCGAGTGACAGACGAGGTCGACAGGAAGCCGGTCACACGCCCGCCTCCCGTGCCTCGCCCCGGAAGAGCTTGCCTCCCAATATCGAGACGGTAGGAGTGAAAGGGATTTGCTCTCCGGTCTCGAACTCGCCGAGCACAGCGCCCATGCTCCCGGTGTCGGCGAAGTCCCACGACGCCATGTCCTCGGTCCCCGAAGCGAGCACACGAGTCAGCACATAGGTGGGTGGCCGATCGTTGGTCCAGCAGAGCACTGAAGCACTGAGATCGTCACCAAACTCGTAGGAGACGATGCCAGCGCCGTCATCAGTTGCGGAGAGCCGCCAGCCGGGCCGATCGAAGAACAGGCGGGCGAGCTCGAGCCATGGCTCGACGGCGTGCGGACCCTCGCAGGCGAGAGCGAGAAACGACAGCGGCACGAGAGGCTCGGCCGGTGGGGTCTCGGGACCACTCAGCGCGCCGAGCACGGCCTGACCTATCGACAAGAGCCGCTCCTGCGTCACCCTTGTGTACCCCGCGGTTGTCTCGGGGTCGGCGTGGCGGGCGAAAGTCTGCACCGCGCGCAGGTCGCCGGTCTCGTCGTTCGCGACGGTGAGGCAGGTGTGACGGAGGCGGTGAGCAGCCACGTCGCCGATACCGGCTTCCCTCGTGACCGAGCGCACCCATAGCCATACCGTGGCCGGCGTGACATGGGCGCCGGACTGACCGGGAAAGAGGAAGGGCGAATCGTGCGGTAACCCATCGACGGCACGCATGACGAGCTCGGGAATCGGCAGGGACGCGTCGCGCTGGCACTTGCCGACGAAGCGCACCCAGCCGTTCGAGAAGTCGGCGAAGCGCAGCTTCGCGATCTCGAAGCGGCGAAGACCGAGCAACAGGCCGAGCATCACAGCGACGCCGCGGCGGCCTCCCTCGGCGACAGCGACAGCAAGAAGCTTTTGTGCCTCCTCGAGCTCCAGAGGTTTCGGCAGCAAGGGAGGCTTGCGGGGAGGCCGCACGGCGCCGATCGGTGCGTCATCGGCATCGAGCGCCGCGTAGTATGCCCGGAGGGCGGAGCGGAACGACCGGCGCGATGACCCCGAGAGCGTCTCGCTGTACTCAGCGAGCGTCCGGGCGTCGAGCTCAACCAAGGAAAGGCCGCGCATTTCGGCCCAGCACTCAGCGCGCCAGAGCATCGACGAGTAATGGCTGATGGTCTTGTCGCTCATGCCGTCGCGGAGCATTCGCTCCCGTGTATCGCGCACGCGCGCGGCGCCGGCGTTGTCGGTGCGCTCCCAGGCGTGCCCGCTGTGAGGAGTCCCGCGGCGATGCCCTTCGGTCCGTGAGCGAGAGCGGCCCGGCTGCCGGCCGGCGACTCTCAGTGCCGGCACCTTCGGATCCGAACGCCCGAGCACGTCGAAGTAATGACGAAGGGCAGACGCGGCCTGAGCCCTCTTGTCCAGAGTCAGAGTGAAGGCAAAGCGTCCGAGTAGCTCTGGCGTTGCGGCCCGGACCGTCGTGCCTCGCTCGCGACAGAACCGCTCGGCTCGCATCAGCGTCGCCGAGTAGTCCTGTGCCGACTTCGGCGCCAGCCCGCGGCCTCGGAGCTCAAGTGCGATGGCGTCTCGCAGCTCGCCGAGCTGGTCCACCGCGAGGTCCGCATACGACTCGCGCCAGCGTGCGAGAGCAGTTTCGACAGGTCCGCCTGATCTTCGCGGTTGGCGAGTACTTTTGGCCATGTCGCCACCTCCTTTGTAGGTGTCGTCCGGGCCCCGGAGTGTTTGCGCACTGCCGGGGCCATTTCGGTTGTGATCGCAGGTTCCATGTCGCCGGCGCTGCCGGAGCTCTTAGGCATCGGGGGATCTCAGACTGGCGGTTAGGGGATTCGGCGCCCGGAGGAGCTCGTCGCGATGAGCGGCGGCCGCGCTCCAGGCTTCCTGGCGGGCCTCGTCATCGTTGAATGCCGGCCGGAACTGCCACCCACACGAGCACACAGCGACGAGAGGGTGAAAGCGAACGTCGACGCGGTGTGGATCGTGTGGGTGGCCGGGGGTCGGGCTCACCGGATCACCGCGAGTCGGCAACGGGCATAGGACCGTTGCGACCTTTCGTACTCGGCCCCGCCCGGCGCCCAGTCCGGCCCGCCGTCGTGCTCGCAGGGCCACAGTAAACAGGTGCATGGCGCGGGCGGCACGGTGCCCTGCTGCGCCAGGTAGTGCGCTCGGGCACAGTCGGCGCAGCGAAGCTCGCCGCCCTCGAACTCCAGCGCCGAGTCGTTGTGCGTGCGGACCTTGCGATTGCAACAGGGCGTCCGAGGGCCAGGGAACGGCACGCCAGCTCGTACCGCTCCCCACCCCCACGCGTGATCGTTGACGAGCCAGGGACTCATGGGTAGTCGTCCCAGGTGCGTCATTCGATCTTCGACTTGTCGCTCACGGGAGGATGGGCACCTTCACGGCGTGGCTTTGATGCAACGGGAGAGCTGCCAAGCCGCAGACAGCATCCCGGAGGACTCGTCGGAAGGGCCAGCCTGCTCGCCGAGTAGTCGGACGAGCACCCCATAGAGGTGCCGTGCGTCTTCGGCGTCGAGGACGAGGGTAGTGGTGCCGGCGGGTGCTGATGGATAGCCTGCTTTTTGCATCGGGAGTTACGCCTCCTTATGCCGGTCCCCGGGTCGTGCGAACGGCGCCGGGGACACGTGTGTGTCGGGTGCCCATCCTACGCTCCGATCAAGTCCTATGGAACCGGTGCACGCCCAGGCCGGCGGCGACGCCACTAGCGAGCGTCGGGCAAGCTGTTTCTGGTGTCCCCAAGGAGAAAGGAGCCGGAGTGAGCGAAACGACGCGGTGCTCCGTAAAAGACTGCGAACAGGAGGCCACCATGACAAGGAGCGCAGCCCGTCCTGGTGTCGCCGAATTCGAAATTCGACTTTGTGCCGACCATGCTGCCGCGATTGACGGCGGGGCCAAGCCTGAGCTTGACCTGCACTACTAAGCGGGAGTCGTGGAACCTTCACTAAGCGAACGTCAGTAACCAGCGCATTTGGCCGCCGGACCGTTAGTACTCGACGGCGGCCGACTCGACGGCGGCCGCTCGGTCGGCCTCGGTCGGGAGGGCGTAGCGCCTCGTCGTCTCGAGCGACTGGTGCCCAGCGAGCTCGGCGACCAGGATGACGTCGGTGCCCGAGCGGACGAGGCGCGTGACGAAAGTGTGCCGGAGCACGTGCGCCGAAAGGGAAAGCCCGGCATCTGCCCCGATGCGTCCGACGATCCGAGCGAGCGACCGGGTAGTCAGGCGTTCGCCGGTCGGGCCGGGGAAAAGCGCCGGCGAGGCGACGACTGGCCGAGCCTGAAGCCAGGTCTCGACGAGTGCCCGGGCCTCGGCGCCGAGAGGGACAGAACGCCCGACGTCGCCTTTGCCGTGGCGGACGGTGACCAGGCCGCGCCGGGCCGAGATCGCGACGTCGTCGACGTCGAGCCCGGCGACTTCGGCGAGGCGAAGGCCGGCGAGGACCATGAGCCCAGCGATGGCGCTGTCGCGGGGACGGCGTCGGCGTTCGGCAGCACGCAGGAACGCACGGAGCTCCCCCTCTCTAAGCGCTCGAGGAGCCAGGGCGGGCAATGGCTCCCGACGCACCCGCGGAGGACCGAGCCGAAGGAACCGGTAGAAGTGGTCGAGCCCGGCGAGGGCGAGATTCACGCTCGCCGGCGCGAGCCGATCCTTGAGCTCGTAGCGGTAGTCGCGCACGGCGTGGTCCCGGGCGAATGGATCCGAGAGCGCCTCATCACCACGGCCGGCGAGCCAGCCAAGGTAGCGGCGAGCCCCTTGTCCGTAGGCACGTCGGGTGTTTGCAGAGAGCGGAGAGCGCTCGAGGTGTGCGAGGTAGCCATCGAGCGCCGACGCCGTAGACGAGGCGGCGATGCTAGCCGTGTGCTGCGCGCTGGCGTAGACGAGCTCAGGTGGCCGCCGGCGACGGGAGCGATGCCTCCCACCGGCCAGATTGCTGTTATCCGACACCGTTCCGCCTCCCTACGAGCCCCGACGACCCGCCTTAGCGGACCGTAGCTCCCGGGTGCGCGCCCGATAATTCGGTACTAGCGGACGGCCAGCCCCAGCTCAGTTGCTCGAGGGCGCCTGCCTCCTCGCCGGCGGCCCGCGCCGGCGGCCCGCGTAGTGGATCCGGACCTCGCCAGCGTTAGGTGAGCTCCTCGAGGCCCTCGATGCGGCGATCGAGATCCCGGGCGCGCGGTGCTCGACCTTTGCGACGTCGGTCACGGAGGCCTCAGCGGGCTCCTGGCCCTCGCCGGCGCCTGGCGCAATGGATCCGGAGGTCATGCCGTCCGGCCCTGGCCGGCGGCCGGCGCAGTGGATCGCGAGGTCGCGACGTCCGGCGAAGGTCGGAACGCCTCTCGGTCGGTGAGGATCCCGTGCACACGACCCCGCGACTGGCCGATGGCCCGGGCGAGCTCGGCATAGGAGACCTGGTAGAGATCTCTTGCGATGACCACGAGCTCGTCGCGGTCAGATCGAGCCTTTTGAACCTCGCGCTTGGCGAGCTCGTAGCGCTCGCTCGCCTTGCGGAGCTTTTCGAGGATCCCGAGTCGCTCAGTATCGACTCGCTCGACTACTTGCAGCCGCATCAGCGCCCACCGCGGGCGACAGACATGTTTCCGGGGATGGTTGGCGTCGACTTCACGCTCTTCGGCGCTTTCGTCGGGTTGTCGACGGCCGGGGCCTTGTTGCGCCGGTCGGGGATGAGCGGCACCGTCGGGTCGACGATGTACCGAACCACGGCGTCCGCGACCTTGAACGCTCCCGTGAGCTCCTTTGTGCCCTGGCTCTTCACGGCGGCCCGGAGAGCCAACAGAGCGAGGCCGCCTCCGACGACTCCCCAGCCCGAGCTCATGCCCCTACTGCCGCGAGCTCGGGGTGCTCTTGCACCAAGTTGACGATTCCTCCGCCCGATTCGGAGCGTCTGCTCGTGGCGGCCTGCTTGGCACCGAGCACAAATAGGCCGATTCCACCGATGACGCCGACGATCATCAAGGCGTAGGGCCACGCCGCCTTCAGATCGCCAATGAAGTACTTCCCGACAGCACCGACGATCGCGCCGGTGATCTCCTCCGGGGCGTTCAACGGGTCCCACACGCCGCCGGGGAACGGCTGGGAGGCCGAAGTGAGCGTCGCGGTGGCGGGCGTCGGCGGATACCACTTCCCAGCACCGAGGCCCGACTGGACATCGGCGAGCGCCTCCTGGAGCTCGTCGGCGAGGTCGACCGAGTAGCCCATCTCCGCCGGCGAGCCCGGGCCGCCACCAGTGCCCCAGTCGCTCGCGCCGACGTCGGCGGCCAGCTCCGCGGGCCCTTTAGTCCCTTTGCGGAGGTCCTCGAGTAGTCCCTGGTCGCCTGGGTTCTCCTCGATCACGGCGGCGTTCGATTCGAGGCCGGCAAGCAACGTCGGGAACTGCCAGACCGGATCGCCGCTGTTCTCGGCCCAGACGACACCGCCAGCCTCGAATTGTGTCGAGTCGAGAGGGTTGTAGCGGTTGTCGTCACCGTACTTGCGCGGGATGAAGTCGGGGTTCGCGTGGAACGTGTCCTCGAAGAGCTCCGCCGCGGTGATGAAGGTGAGGTTTGCCTTCGTGGCCGGCGCCCCGATGTAATCGAGGAAGTCGTCAGCCCACTGCGCTTCGTTCGCGGGCTCGGCGTAAGCGACGGTGACCTGGCCTGTTTTCGAAGTCGCGGGGCTGGCGGCCATAGGACCACGTTGTGCGCGCACGAGCTCGTCTGCAAGGAGCCAGTGCCCGGGCAAGCTGAGCCAATGGTCGGGGTCCTTGACGCCTCAATGCTCGGTGCGGGGCACCGCCGCCGCACTTCGAACCCTCGACCTCTAGTAGATGCCCGGGTAGACCTCGCGGGACCTTCGAGCTTCCGCCTGCGACTCTTGCTGGTGCTTGGCGGGTGGCCTCCGAGCGACAGTGGCGGGGTAGAGGTCGGGATAGGACGACTCGCTCTTTCGGCGAGGGGCGCTTCGCCGCGCTTCTATCGTGTCGCCCGCGGCTCGCGGCTGGGGCTTGGCCTGAGGAGCCGGACGCGCAGGCTTGGCCGACTTGGAGCCGGCGCCGGCGGCGGGGCGGGCTGCTCTCCCTCCGCCGCCGGCGGGCTGGCCTGGAGGTCGTCTGGCGTACGCGTTCACCTTCCTAACGGTCGTCCCCGAAGGCAGCTTGCTCGTCGAGACTGCCGGGCCCGCGGGTTGTCGCGCCTCAGGGACTGGGCTGGGCGCGTCAGTGGCCGGCGTCTCGTGTTCGGAGCTTCGAGGTTCCACCTCTCGTCGAGTCTCAGGGACTGGGCTGGGCGCGTCAGTGGCTGGCGTCTCGTGTTCGGAGCTTCGAGGTTCCGGCGTCACCTCTCGGCGAGCCTTAGGGATTGGGCTGGGCGCGTCAGTGGCCGGCGGCGACGCCACGGCGTCGGAGGGACCGACCGTCAGCAGGGCGTTATGGACACCACCGAGGCTGAGCCCGGCCGCCGTCGCGATAGCCCGGTGTGAATGGCTGCAACCAGGAGCGGCTCTCGCCGAGGCGACTTCCCGGTGGAGCTCCTCAACACTGCGCTGCCTCGCGTCCTCTGCCTCGCGTCGACGAGCTCCAGCTGCAGCCAGTCGCTCGAGATGCTCGCACGATTCGCTATCCGGCATGTAGCGCACCTCCTCGGCCCGGGCACTGGCTTGCCACATCTGTCCGGTGAACCGGACGCGGTGTCCGCTCGACCGGACGTTGGCCAAATGCCCTGGTCGGTGAGTGTACGCCTGACCGGTCACGCGGACGGCCACCGCTCGGGGCCGAACTAGGCGGGGGCGCCGCGATCCGTGCGAGTCCCCCGCGGCAAAGGCAGTGAGGCTTCGGCCCCGGGCGCCTCGGCGAGCCGCTCCAGGGCGAGCGCAACGGCGCCTGGGTCGACGTCGCAACCGAGGAAGCGCCGGCCGGTCGAGCGACAAGCGAGGGCTGTGGTGCCCGAGCCCGTGAACGGGTCGACGACGAGCTCGCCCTCGCGGGCGGCCATCTCCACGAGCCTGCGGAATGGGCCGACTGCCTGCTGCCAAGGATGGTCGGTTGGACCCTTCTCTCCCGAGCCCTCTGCAGTGAGCAGATCCCGGATCGCGGTCCGCGGCTCGTAGGGGCCGGCCGAGAAGAGAGCGACCGGGCGCCAGCACCCGAAGATCATCGATTGGCGAAAGAGAGTGTGGCGGCCGTTGAGCACGACCGCTCCCATCCAGACGTACTCGAGGTGCTCGCCAAGGCGTGAGAGCTCCTCGGGCAACGCCACGTGCCCGCAATAGGCGACGCAGAGCCGGCCGGGGCGGAGTACTCGTGCTGCGAAGGCCGAAAGATCCGAGTAGAGAGACACGCCGGCGTCGTCATAGGGCGGGTCGCAGACAATGGCGTCGACCGATGCCGGCTCGAGGTCGGCGAGGGCCTCGCGGAAGTCACCGCGGCGAAGTTCGAAGCCGCGGCCTTCGACCCGCTTCGGGACCTCCTCTGTACGCCGACGGGCGAGGGCGGCGTACCGGCCCCGCTCTTCGGCCCGGTGGAGGTCCATGGCCCCGTGAGCGTCATCGCCGAGGGCGGACAGGGCGGCACGCGCCCGCTTCTCGTCGCGGGCCGACCGGACGAGGATGGATGGCGCAGGCCGCGGGCGACGAGCCGGGTAGGTCTTCTCGTCGGCGCCGGTCACGACTTTGGGTTCAGGTGTCCCATTTGGGACACCTGCCACGTCCCTCGCGACTGTTGAGCGGCCGGCGCCGACGACCTCTCCGATGCGGCGCATCGACCAGCCTTCGCCGCGAAGTCTCGCGACGAGCGTCTGGCGCTGGGCGCGGGTGAGGTGACGACGGAAGAGGTTCGCCGCAAGGACGAAGTCCAGCCGCTCCTGTTCGCTCGCGAATCTCCGCACCTCGCGTGGGTACTCCGGCACGCGGATCCCCGCGGCCCGCAGCTCCTCGAAGGCCTGGACCCGGTGATGGCCATCGACGATCGCGCCCGAGTCGGCATCGACGATGATCGCGACCGCGACCCCGCGGGCCGCGATGTCGGCTTTCAGCGTCGCGAACTCCGCATCCGAGAGCGCAGGGAGGAGCTGGTAGGGCTCGCCGGCTGGCGCTGAGGGTGGCGAAGCACGCCGCCGTGCTTCGGATGCCGGTTTACGCATGAGCGCCAGCAGCGTTCGAGACTCGGAGTGACGTCTCTATCGGCCTCCGTGGGGGTTTCACGGCCGTTGCACGCCGGCGTGCAGCACACCGAAAGCAACAGAGTGGCGCAAAGACCGTCACCTCCGTCACCTCCGTCACCAAGCCACGGAGTAAGGCCGTGACCGGGACTTTCCCATTTTCTTTCGGTGCCGGTCGCGGCCCAAATGGTGACGGTCGCGGCCCAAATGGTGACGGTCGCGGCGACGGGCGCCGCCGAACGGTGACGAAGGTGACGGATGGTGACGGTTGGTGACGGTTGGTTGCGTCGCGACCGTCACCGGTATCTAGGCCCGCCACGCTGGGACTTCGCGCCAAAAACTGGCCTTGGTGACGGAGGTGCCGGTTGTTTTCCTTTTTCTTAAGAAAAAGAGAAGAGGGAAGAGAGAAGAGCCCGCCTTCGCCTGGTGTTGTCACTGCCCGCGCTCAGCTTGAGGCTTCGGTCGCGCTGAACGACCCGATCGTCCAGTGCCGGCGGTTGCGCCCACTCCCCCCCACCTGAGACACGGGGACGCCGCGAGCTCGCAGCACTGGACTGAGGCGCGTTAGCTCGCCTGAGAGGCCTCGGGCGCTGCTGGGCCACGAGGTAGGCAGTTTTTTGTCGCCGAACCTGCGAGTCAACTGCTCCAATAGCTCACTCAGAGGACCTTGCCAGGGTCCTTCGTCGTCATAGAAGGCGACGACTGCTTGTGCGACCGCCGATGTCTCGAAGGCAACAGCGGTGGCGCTGTCCCGTGACAGCTCGATGGCCGCCAGCATCGTGCCTGGCACTAAGCCCAGGGCCGGTTCGGCGGCGATGGCAAAGCGTGCCGCGTCGGCCATGCGAGGCAGGCGCTCGAGGTGTACGTCGGGCAGATGAGCGAAGGCAGTGGCGACGGCGTCGAGGAGGAAGCCGAGGATGGCCGGCCGGTCCCGCTCGAAGGCTGCCCACAGCTCATTGCGCTCACGACGTTCCGCGTCGTCAAGTGGACGGCATTCAACGAGGTACGTCCGGTCGAGCAGGTCTGGTCGCCGCGGCGCCTCAGCGATGCCATTGAGAATGATCGGGCGCGCTCCCTCAAACACCACCTCGCCGCGATTCTCGTATAGGGCGCGCTTTCCGAGGCCGTCACCATCGGAGGTCCGACACAGAGCGTCGGAGGCCCAGGCGGGAATGTTCGAGAGGTTGCCGAAGGCGAGAACGTAGGAATTCTCGGCAGCGATGGCCAGCTCGCCCTCGTCCTTGGGCAGGCTGCGCGTAGGAGACTTCGTGTCATCGACGATCTGTTTGCAGAAACGGGTTACGGTCGACTTCGATGAGTCCTGCTCGCCGTGGAAGTCCAGGATCGGATACGGTTGGCGGCCTGCAAGCGCGTTGAGAAGAAATGAGAGGACGAGAGGCAACGCCTCCTCGACCACGTGCAAGTATCCGCGGAGGAGCTCGAGCGATCCTCCCGGTTCTGGCCGAGGCAGCGGGCGCATGGCACCAGGGCGGCGAAAGCGCACCGGGGAGTCGTGGATCACACTCCAGCCGTCCGCTGTCACCTCGACTGCCGCTCCGGTGTCGTCGCCGAGGTCGATGATTGCTCGCCCCTCAAAGGCCGCGACGCGGAGATGGACGTCGCGGCACTTCCCGTCGTGGACCGCCGTCGCCTCAAGGCTGCCCTGGGCGTCGCTCCAGGCCTGGGCTGGGATCGATCGGCGTCGCCCGGGGCGAGAGCGATCCTGATCGCCGAAGAGCCCCTGAAATCGGCGCCGGAAGTCCCTGCAATTCCTGCTGTCGATCGGGAAGGTACGGCCTCCGCGCTCTGCTTCGTCGACGTCTCCGGCGGCGCAGCGTGGCCACAACGTGCCGAAAACGTCACCGTCAGGGTCGTGGAAGAGCTCGAGGGTCTGCTCCTTTACGAGAATGTCGGCGAACTTGAGGAGCTCGTCGGCGCTGACCTTGGTAGGAGCGGTCGATTTGCCGCCAGCCTCCGCTTCCTGGCTTCCGTTCCCCTTGTTGCCGTTCGAGCTCATGGTCGCAGCCGCCCAGGTTTCCGATCCGCCGGCCCGCTCGACCTGCTTGTCCATCTCTGCCTCGGTCTCCGGATCCACGTCGATCACTGGCGGCTCCGGGAAACGCACGCGGTCGGGATCTGCGAGCATTTCCATGACGTCCGCCTTAGCGTCCAGCGCCTCGCGGAGCTTCTTGTTCTTCGTACCTCTCGCGATGGCGCGCAGCTCCTGCGGGTCCGGCGAAGGAGGAAGGCTGGTCATGCGCGGCGCTCAGCCACACTCGTCACTGCCTCCGGCTCATCGGCGATGGCCGACGAGACGTCACCCGGCATTGTCGCCGTTACCGCGAGGCAGCCTCCATCGCTGACCGGATGCGGCGAGCGGTCGTCGTTGGGGGCGCCGCGTGCTTGCCGCCGGCGTAATGCCGTGTCTGCGGAGGAAAGCCGCCCCTACCCGTCTGGCGTCCAGCCAAATGTCGAGATCGGTACGACTGATCCGAAGGTGCCGGCCGATCCGTATGGCAGGCAAGCCGTCGTCGCGCACGAAGCCGTAAACGGTCTTCGTGGGCACCTTCAGCTCCTTGCCGATCTCAGCCGGGCTGATCCACTCCACGATGGACCACCCTAAGGAGGGCCTCACGTTCTGTATAGGTTTGAGGCCGGCTGGGGACAAGCCGCCCAGAACACGCAACATGCCGCCCGTAAGTAGTAAGGTGCCGGTCGAAATGAGGGCCGCAGAGCTAGCGAAAGAATGGGCACAGAGTGGGCTCAGCAAAGGCGAGCTCGCCCGGCGCGTTGGGGTCTCTAGGCCCTACATCTCTGCGTGCCTGGCAGGTATCGAGCGTCTCTCCGATGACCGTTCGAAGCAGATACGCGAGGAGCTTCGCAAAGCGGCCGTGGAAAAGAGGGACAGAGAGGACGCGATGAGCGCCAAGCTCGAGCGGCTCGAGTCCTTGCTCGAGACCGGTCCGCGTCTCCTGGCAAACGTGCCACCGGATCTTGTCCCCGCTCTTGATCCGGCTCGCAAAGCCGGGCGCCTGGTCGTCGAATGGGGGGAGACTCAGGACCGCCGCGGGCGGCTTGTTCGGCGGAAGATGGTCGGCATCGTGAAGACTGATCCCGACGTTCCGCCCGATGCGCTTGCCGACGTGCCGCTTTCGACGCTGAGGAAGGCCGCTGGGCTGACTACTCCGGCGGACGCCGCTGAGGTCACGGGCGTATCGGTCTCCCTTTACCGGCGCTGGGAGTGCGACGCGCAATCTCCCCCAAGAGGCCGGCGCGAACGCCTGGTTGTGCGGGCTGAAGAGTCCCTCGGACGCTTAGGCCCAGAGGACCTCAAAGACCTGCGCGAGCAGGCATGCTTAAGCCGGGCTGAGGCCGCTCGACGCCAAGGCGTCAGCTGGACGGCCGTGGACAGCTGGGAGACCGGCTCTCAATGGCCGTCGCTCGCCAATCTGGCGCGGTATGTGGCCCTTCTGCGCAGCGAGCTGGCGCCGGCCCGTGAGCTCCTTTGGCAGGAGGCAACGGCGCTGACTCAGCTGGCCCAGCAAGTCGCGAGCGACCCCGGCGCGTTGTCCTTCGCCTTAGCGGTGCAGTGGCTCGGTCCGATCGGTGGTCTCGGGAGAGCAAGCCGAACGCCGGCGCTCGCCAGGGACGCCATCGAGCGAGGCGAGTTTCACTTGCGGCCCACCGACTACAGGGACACGGCTGGCAGGCTGCGCCAGCACGATGGGCTCTTCCTAGGACCGGGTCCGCGAGAGGAGAGGGAGCCTGCTGTGCCGATGACCGCGCAAGAGCTACGGATCGGCCGGGAGAGTAGGAACATGAAGCAGGATGTCCTCGCCCGAAAACTGCCGGGGGTCAGCCGGGGCCACATCAGCGACTGGGAGACCGGCAGCGAACCGATCCCAGAGACTCGCGTAGGCCAAATCCGGGCGGTATTCGACGCGTCACCCGTCGTGCTGGCCCCGCCGGCGTCTCGAACGCACTACACGTTGCGCGCCGATCCCGGCCGAAGAGCCGACGTGCTCGCTGTTGTCCGCAAGCACCCCGGCCAGTACGGATGGGCCGAGCTGCGGGAGGCGACGAAGATCGGCGCTGCGTCACTACACAGGGTCGTGGATCCCATGCTCGAAGCGGAGGAAGGCGCGAGGTCCTTACTCCACCTGGGAGAGGTCTCTTACACCGATCGGCACGGGCGCGAAAGGGTGCGGCTCGTTTTTCGGCCTGGGTCGGCGCCCGGAGACGAGCCGTACCGTGACCTCGGTCCACTGATTCGCAGCCGGCGAACCGCGCTGGGCTGGAGCCTTTCGAAGATGGCCGAATATCTCGGCACCTGGCCGCAGAACCTTTCGAAGTGGGAGCTGGGTCAGCGCCGCGTGCCTCGGCCAGACAAGGTTTCTCGCCGCCTCGCCGAGCTCGAGGTGGCCGGCGATTAGTCCGGCGCGTTCGAGGCCTTTCTACACCGGTGGGTGGCTCCTCCCCGTGCCCCCCTCGTGCCCCCTCGTGCCCCCTCGTGCCCCATCGTGCCCCTTACGTGCCCCTTCCAACCGGGAATATGCGGCTACGACGGGCACTATCGGAAACGCAGAATTTAGGTGCTGACCTGCCCGTCTAGGCGATTTACCTAGTGGGCGCTGCAGGACTTGAACCTGCGACCTCAGCCGTGTGAAGGCTGTTGTCGCCAACGCTTATAGACGACCTGACCTGCTCTTTCTCGGTGCCTTTTCTTTGAGATGCAGCGCTCCGGGCCACACTCGTGCCACTTCCAGCTGCAAACGTCTCGCCGAAGTGAGCCTGCAAGGCCTCAGCTGCCACCCGATCGGCAGCTGTCGTCCGATGCGAGTACGGCTCCATCGTCATGCGCGCCGTGCTGTGACCGGCCCTCGCCTGGGTCACGTTGTACGGCACGCCGGTGTCCGCCATCGCGGTCACCGCGCAGTGCCCAAGCGAATGGAAACTGAGACTCGTCGACAGGCCTGCCCGCTTCCCCGCCGGCCACAGAATGCGCTCGCCGAAGCGACGCCGCAGCGTCCCGCCACGTGGACCGACGAAGGTCAGCGCGTCTGGGACGACGTGCTGACCTATCACGGCTTGTCGGTGCTGCTGCAGGTGACGAGTGAGCTCGTCCATGAGGAAGCCCGGAACAGCGAGCGTCCGCAGACTGGATCGCGTCTTCGCCTCTGGAACGATGCGCATATGACCCGATAGTTCTTCAACGGTCTGAGCGATCGTCACGGTTTGGCGCATGAAATCGACATCGCGAACCCGCAGTCCGACTGCCTCCCCCCAACGCAATCCAAGGACCGCTCCAACTAGCACGAGCGCCCGGCAGTGTCCGGGCTCCTCTTTCACGAGTGCCGCGAGCTCAAATGGGGATAGGCCCGATCGCTCCGGATGCACGACTCGAGGCAACGCGATGTTCCGAACGGGTGATCGAGCGGTCACGTCGGCGTTGACGGCCGCGGTAAGCACAGCCCGGAGCGCCGAGAAGTCTCGGGCGACGGCGGCGGGTGCCGCGACCTTCGATCGCAGGTCCGCTGCTTCTTGGATAAGCCCGGGGGTGAGCCCTATCAGGAGCACCGAACCGAGATGAGGGCGGAACGACGCGAGCGCCTGGCGATCTCTTGCCGTCGATGCCTCTCGCTTACCTGGTCGCGCCAACCAGCGGTCTGACCACGCGGCGAAGGTCACCCGTCCCGCGCCGGGATCGATGTACAGCCCTCGCGCTATGTCCGCCTCCACCACCTCGAGGAAACGGGTCGCATCGGTCTTGGTCGGAAAAGTTGAAGGCGCGGAGAACATCTGGCCGGACCCATCTCAGTACCGCGCCTGCCACCTTCCAGAAGGCAATTCTCGGACGCTCCCAAACTGTCGCTTGCCACTCACTGCAAGTGGTCCTCCTCTCACCGCGTACTTGGTAATGGACCTTGCCTCAACCGAGATACTCCATCTGACACCGCAGGCCTGGTGCCTGCGCCAAACGACGGTCTGCGGTCACCAGGGTCGCCTCAATCGTCTCAGCCAAGGCCACATATGCCGCGTCGTACGGCGTGATGTTTCGATGCAACTCCCATATCCGCACCAATAGTGGTCGGTGGCTTACTCGTTCCAGATCGAGGTCTGCGAGGTCTGCCAGGGCAATGGCGGCTCGGCGTTCATCAAGGACTCCAGCGAAGAGCGCCTTCCGGACAACTGCGACCACTTCAAGGTCGAGCAATTCTGGCGCCACGAGACGTTCACCTTGTAGACGTTCGCGGGCGCGGTCGCCGTCGACGTCGTCGTCCGCAAGAGCCGGCGCGATGACCGACGCGTCAACGACGATCACCCGGCGTCCCTATCTTCGCGAACCGCCTCGCTTGCGAAGCGGAACGAAACGTGCCCACCGCTTCGCTGGCCCGCACGGCTCAGGAGGTCGTCGAGACTGGGCCGACGTGCCTCCTCGACTAGACGGCCGAGCAAATACTCTTGGAGCGACTTTCCCTCGTTCGCTGCGCGTCGGCGCAGCTCTGCGTGGACGTCTTCGGGAACGGACTTGATCTGGACACTTGGCATGTCCCTCACTCTAGCGCCATTCTGGCGCTACAAGGTGCGTACTGGCGCTGATCCTTTCACGGACATTTGGGCCTCGCTGAGACCGGAGTGCGCTCACTGGGTCTCCCGAGTCGAGGCACCCAATCTCCCTGATGCGGGAAGTGGGAAGAGAGAATGACGCTGGCGCCGTGCTCCGCGACCACCTCCATCAGGCCCTGAAGAAACTCGCGCCGGGCGAGAGGATCGAGGCTGGCAACGGGCTCGTCGAGGAGGAGCAGCTCCGGGCGCTTCGCCACTGCGAGCGTGAGCGCGAGCAGGGCGCGTTAGCCGCCGGAGAGCTTACCGGCCTTCTTGTGGGGTCGAGCCCGAGCTGTTCGATCCGCGCCTCGGCGAGTGCCTCGTCCCAGCTCGGGTTCATCCAGGTGCCGAAGCGCAGGTGATCGCGAATCGACAGTCCCCGCATAGGTGGGGGTGTCCTGGGCGACGAAGCCGACACGGGCCAGCCGGCTCGGCCCCGTACCAGGTTGCCCACCGAGGACAGCGACCGGTCCAGCGTCTGGACGAAGGAGTCCGACCGAGAGCTCGAGAGCGTCGTCTTGCCGGCACCGTTTGGTCCGACGAGGCCGACCACCTTGCCAGCGGGGATGGCGAGCGTGCAGTCGGAAAGCGCCCACATGTGGCCGTAGCGCTTGCCGAGGCCGCTGGCCTCCACGACGGCGGTCACGCTACGCCTTCTGCGGAGGTGGACCAAAGGACGTCGCGAAAGAGCGCCTCGATGCTCTCCTCGTCGAGCCCCGCGCCGCGCCTTTTGCAGCCAGCGCATGAGGTCCTGTCGAAGTGGCCCATGCGCCGCCAGCGAGTCGTCGGTGAGCGTCCTTATGACGAAAGTGCCTATGCCGGGCCGTGCGGCCACGAGGCCGAGGTGCTCCAGCTCTTTGTAAGCCTTGAGCACCGTGTTCGGATTGATCGCCACGGCGGCCACCACCTCTTTGACAGTCGGGAGCTGGTCGTCTACGTCGAGGAACCCCAGTCGGAGCGCGTTGCGGACCTGCTGGACGATCTGCTGGTAAGGCACAACTCCCGAGCGCGTGTCGAGGTGGAACTCGAGCATCCTGACACCATTTATCTAGGTACTTAGGCACCTTATTGGCTTAGCTCGTCAAGGCGGGCCGGTCTATCACCAGGAAGGGTCGCCTACAGCGCGGCTGGCACGTCTCGCCGCCGGGCTGTGTCGCGCCAGCGAAGCGGTCAGGGACGCCCAGAACGGGCACGTAGAACACCATCGACCCCCGAGTCGCGGCGGCGCAGATCAGACGGTTCTTGTTCGCCCTGGCCCTGCCGACTCGGGCGCTCGACCAACCCGGCCTCGTCCCACTTGGTTGTGCGCCTCGTGCCACACGCGTGCCACACCGAGTGGCACCAAGGGCGAATTCAGGGTCACTAGTGAGTAATGTCGGTCAAACCTGAAATGGCTCGTGAGCTGCTGTTTCAGGCATGTTTCTTGGTGGGCGCTGCAGGACTTGAACCTGCGACCTCAGCCGTGTGAAGGCTGCGCTCTAACCACCTGAGCCAAGCGCCCTGGTCGTCACTGCTCCACGTGCGTGGTTGTGAACAGTCAATCGCCACCAGCCACACGCAGCCCGAACATCGTACCGTCCGTAACGACCACGAGACAGGGCGGCGCTGCTTTGCCCTCTCTGCTCTGCTCAGGGAGGATGTGCCCAAGCCGCTCCGCAACGCGACAGCTACCCTGGACACGATGGCGGAAGAGGACGAACCAGAGCCCGACGGGCTGACGCCCGACGAGTCCGAAACCGGTACCGACGGTGGCAGCCGCTGGAGCGAAAAGATCCGGAGCAGCTTCAGCGCCCAGCGGTTCTTCCGACCGGGCTCGCCCACCACGACGAGGTCGGACGAAGCCCGAGCCGCCGTGAACTTCCTCGACCAGCGCGAGCGCCGTATCGCGATCACGGCCACGATCTTCGAGCTCGCCTTGACACTCATCGTCGTCGTGCCCTATCTGACCCACAGCAACAACAAGTCCACGAGCGATCTCAAGACCCTGGGCGCCGTGCACGTGTTCCTGTTCGAGGGGATCGTCCTTTTCGCATTCCTCCTGATCGGGACGGTCCTGAGACGCAGAGCCCTCTTCGGCTTCGCATCCCTGCTCGTCGGCTTCTGGCTGCTACAGATCAAGGCCCTCTCCATCCTCGGAATCGCGTACGTCGGCCTCGGCATGTGGCTCGTCCTGAAAGGGCTCAGATCACCCCGGGCCCAAGGCCAAAACGCCGCGCGCAAGCCTGCAACACAGCCGAGGTCGAGGGGATCGCGTAAGAGCGAGAAGGAGATCGCGAGTCGGGCCGCACCCAAGCCCAACAAGCGCTACACACCTCCCAAGCCACCGCGGCGGTCTGTGCCGAAAAAGCCTGTGCCCGCCAAAGTCGAGACGCCCAAGCACTGATCGCTGTCAGGCCTGCGAGCGGTCCCGGGGACCTGCGGCTCCGGCCCGCGCCCCATTTCCGCAGCTAAGCGCCCGCTCTTCGACAGCCGGGTGCTAGAAACACACCTGTGATCCGCGACGAGCTCGCCGGACGGCGAATCGCCGTGACCGGGGCGACGGGCTTCCTCGGAACAGCGCTCGTCGAGCGGTTGCTCCGTAGCGTGCCCGAATGCGAAGTGGTAGTCGTCGTCCGGCCCGGCCAACACCAGGGACCTGTCGAACGCACGCGCCGGGAGATACTGCGCAACGACTGCTTCGACAGGCTGCGCGGTGAGCTCGGTGAGCGCTTCGACGACGTGGTCGCCGGCCGTCTCCACACGATCGGAGGCGACGTCGGGCGCGACGGACTCGCGCTCGATGAGGACGGGCGAGCCCTGCTCGGGGCTTGTGACATCGTGATCCATGCTGCGGCCGCTGTGACCTTCGACGCACCCCTGGACGGAGCCGTGGAGGTGAACCTGCTCGGTCCTACGCGTGTCGCGGAAACTCTGAAAGAGATCTCAGCTGAAACTGCCCCCGGCAGGTGTGCCGCGGACGCCCTGCCCCATCTCATAGCGGTGTCGACGGCATACGTGAACAGTGGCCACAAGGGTGACGCTGCAGAGGAGCTCATCACGTCCTCCAAGTTCGTCTCGAGAATCGACTGGCGAGCCGAGGTACAAGCTGCCCGGCGCGCCCGTGCCGACGAAGATGCGCTCAGCCGGAGCCCCGAACGGCTGGCAGCGTTCCACCGCGCGGCGCGAGCCGAGCTCGGCGCCGCCGGCACCGCGCTCTTGGCGGAGAAGACCGAGCAGCTGCGAGCCGACTGGGTCGTTGACCGCATGGTGGCGCTCGGCCGCGGCCGTTCCCGGGCCCTGGGCTGGCCCGATGCCTATGCGTTCACCAAGTCGCTCGGCGAGACCGCGTTGCTCGACATCCGCGGTGAGCTACCGGTGACTTTCGTCCGACCCTCGATCGTCGAGTCGGCGCTCTCGCAACCGCGTCCGGGATGGATCCGCGGGTTCCGAATGGCGGAGCCTGTCATCATCTCGTACGCGAAGGGCCTGCTCCGACAGTTTCCCGGCGTCCCTGAAGGCATCGTGGACGTCATTCCTGTCGATCTCGTCGTCGCGGCCATCATCGCGGTGGCGGCCAAGGGACCGGACCCGGCCGGGCCGACGGTTTACCAGGTCGCCTCGGGCGCGCGAAACCCCCTGCACTATGGCCAGTTGGTAGACCTCGTCGAGAACTGGTTCACAGAACGGCCCCTCTATGACAACCGAGGCCAGCCGATTCTCGTCCCGAAGTGGTCCTTCCCCGGCCGTGGCCGTGTTCAGGGCCAGCTGCGCCGGGCGACTCGAGCCCTGGGCGCCGCCGAGCGCCTGGTCAACTCCCTGCCGTTGCGCGGTGAGCGGGCAGAGGGCGCCGCCCGGATCGAGGAGCGACGGTCCGAGGCCGAGCGAGCCCTCAGCTACGTCGAGCTCTACGGCTCCTACAGCGAGACCGAGGCGCGCTTTCGCATCGACAGGACCGTGCAGCTCTTCGAAAGCCTCGACCCGGCTGACCAGGCAGAGTTCTCCTTCGACCCAGTGGTGATCAAGTGGCCTCAGTACATAGAGGACGTCCACCTGCCCTCCGTGGTCGAGCACGCCAGGGTCCGCACCTCGCCTAGTACCAAGCGGACGATAGGAAGCCGGCAAGAGCGCACCCTGAAGGCGATCCTGTCCGCGGAACCGCGGTGCGCGGCGTTCGACCTCGAGAACACGCTCATCGCCTCGAACGTCGTCGAGAGCTACGCCTGGTTGGCGACCCGTCACCTCGAGCGCCTCGAGCGAACCCTCCTGGTGGCAGGCCTGCTCGCAGAAGGACCAAGGCTGCTCAGGCTCGACCGCCGCGATCGGAGCGACTTCCTGCGCGCCTTCTACCGCCGCTACGAGGACGCCCCCGTCGATCAGCTGCGCCTCGACAGCTACGAGCTGTTCAGCGATCTCCTCGGCCTGCGGGCCTTCCCCGATGCGATCGCGCGGGTGCGTCGCCATCGCGCCCTCGGCCACCGGACCTTGCTGATCACCGGTGCCTTGGACTTCGTCGTCGAGCCCCTCCGGCCGCTGTTCGACGAGATCGTCTGCGCGACCATGGGCGAGCGCGATGGCAAGTTCACCGGCGAGCTGACCCAGGCACCACCGACGGGCGAGGCCCGAGCCATCCTGCTCGATGAGTTCGCGCGGTCCCAAGGTCTCAGCCTCGGCGAGACCGTGGCTTATGCGGACTCCACCAGCGACCTGCCCATGCTCGAGGCCGCCGGTTTCCCCGTAGTCGTGAACCCCGAGGCCAAGCTCGCCGCCATCGCCCGTCGCCGGGGCTGGTTCATCGAGAACTGGGAGCGAGCCGAGGGTGGCCCGCGGCACCTCCTCGCGATCGCCACCCGACGTCCTGGCGTGCAGACGACGCCGGCGAGCTGGGTGACGACATCGTCGAAGGGCGATGGCCGATGAAGGCGCTCCAGTTCGAGCGGAACGTGTCGCGCTTTGCGGCCTCACGCGTCGCCTCAGTCCTCGTCGGCTCGGGCAAGGGCGTCCGCGTTGGCCCTCTCGAGCTCGTCGAGCTGGAGGAGCTCGAAATGCCGGGTCCCAACTGGGTACGGGTCCGACCTCGGCTCGCCGGTGTCTGCGGCTCGGACCTCTCCACTTTGGACGGCCGCAGCTCCCGTTACTTCGACCACATCGTGAGCTTCCCTTTCGTCCCTGGCCACGAGGTCGTGGGCGACGTAGAAGGCGGCACCCTCGACGGGCGCCGTGCGGTGGTCGAACCAGTGCTCGGTTGTCAGGCCCGCGGGATCGAGCCGGAGTGCCCTGCTTGTGCGGCGGGTCGGAAGGGCTCGTGCGAACGAATCGCCTTTGGTCACCTCCGTCCGGGACTGCAGACCGGCTATTGCCGCGACACCGGCGGCGGCTGGTCGACGGGGTTGGTCGCGCATGACAGCCAGCTGCACGCGGTCCCTGATGACTTCTCCGACGAAGCCGCCGTCATGGTCGAGCCCGCGGCTTGCGCTGTTCACGCGGCTTTCGCCTCCGACATCACCGGCGGAGAGAGGGTCATGGTGCTGGGCAGCGGAACCCTCGGTCTGTGCGTGATAGCGGCAATGAGAGCTCTCTGCCTTCCCGGTGCCCTCGTGGCTGTCGCCAAGCATCCCAATCAACGCAAGCTCGCCCACGACCTCGGCGCCGACCAGGTCGTCAAGCCGGGCGAGCACAAGCGAGCCGCCCGCCGGTTGTCGGGGTCGCTCGCTCTCGAATCCGGCGACGGCAGCATCGAGCGTCTCACCGGCGGGGTCGACCTCATCGTGGACTGCGTGGGGACGTCGGCTTCTCTGGAGCAGTGCCTCGAGGTCGTGCGCCCAGGCGGCCGGATCGTGCTCGTCGGCATGCCGGGCTTGGTCAGGCTCGACCTCGCCCCGCTTTGGCAACGCGAGATCGAGCTGCGCGGCGCCTACGCTTATGGGAGTGAGGACCGACCCGAAGGGCCACGGTCGACCTTCCAGCTCGCCTTCGAGCTTGTGCGGGAGGTGCGTCTCGAGCGCCTCGTCTCCGCGCGCTACCCCCTCGAACGTTACGAGGACGCCATCGCACACGCTGCCGCGGCCGGGCGTCGGGGCGCGGTGAAGATCGTGTTCGACATGCGTAAAGGGGGATCCGGCCCGGACGCGCCCAACGCAACCGCCGGGCGAGCGGATACGGCCGGCACAACCAAGGAGGCAATGTGAGTCCCAGGCCCGGCTTCGTCCTCGAGGTCGACCGATCGACTCCGGCGACGTTGATGTGGCACGGTGAGGGATTCCGGCTCGAAAGGCTTCCCGTCGGGACCCGGATCGTCTACGGGCCAGAGGCCCTCGATCCACTCGCCGATCCGGATCGAGCCATTCGACATGCCCTCGAGAACCCCCTCGGCGATTCCCAGCCCCTGCGGACGCTGCTTTTCCCCGGCATGCGGCTCACGATCGCGTTCGACGACATCTCGCTCCCCCTCCCGCCCATGCGCCCCCCCGACTCGCGCCAGCGCGTGATCGAGACGGTGCTCGATCTCGCCGCGGAGGCCGGTGTGGACGACGTGGTGCTCATCGCGGCACTGGCCCTTCATCGCCGCATGACCGACCCGGAGTTGCGTCACGCCCTCGGCGACCGGGTCTTCGAGGCTTTTGCACCGCACGGACTCCTGCTGCAGCACGACGCCGAGGATTCATCGAACCTCGTCCACCTTGGACTCACAGACCAAGGAGAGGACGTCGAGATCAACCGCCGGGCGGCCGAGAGCGACCTGCTGGTCTACGTGAACATCAATCTGGTCCCGATGGACGGGGGCCACAAGTCGGTCGCGACCGGACTCGCCTCCTACCGGAGCCTCAAGCACCACCACAATGTGCGCTCGATGCTGAACAGCCGCTCGTTCATGGATATCCACCGCTCCGAGTTGCATCACTCCAACTGGCGCATGGGGCGGCTTATCGCCGAATCGGGCGTGAAGATCTTCCAGATCGAGACGACACTCAACACCAACACGTTCCCGGACCAGCTCGCTTTCCTGCAGAAGCGCGAATGGGAGTGGTCGCTGCGCGACCGGGCAAGCTTCCTCGCAACTTCCAGCGCCCTCGAGCGGACGCCAATAGGCATCAGCCGCAAGATCTTCCACTCCGTACGCGCCCCTCACGAGATGACCTCGGTCCAGGCCGGTGCCGTCGAGGCCGTTCACGAGGTCACGCTCGCCAACATCTACCGACAGCAACTGGTCGAGGTTTCGGGTCAGGCGGACGTACTCACGATGGGGTTGCCCTACATCGGCCCTTACAACGTCAACTCGACGATGAACCCGATCCTCGTCGCCTGCTTGGGGCTGGGCTACTTCTTCAACCTCTATCGCGGCAAGCCGCTCGTTCGCGAGGGCGGGGTGCTGATCATGTCGCACCCGACGCAGTGGGAGTTCAACCCGGTACACCACCCGAGCTACATCGACTTCTTCGAACAGGTGCTGGCCGAGACCACCGACATGTTCGAGATCGAGGCGAAGTACGAGGAGTCCTACGCCACCGATCCCTGGTATGTGCACCTCTACCGGACGAGCTACGCCTACCACGGTGTCCACCCGCTCTACATGTGGTACTGGTGTGCCCACGCCCTTCAGCACCTCGGACGCGTAATCGTGGTCGGCGGCGACCGGGCGGCCGTTCGCCGGATGGGCTTCTCGCCCGCATCCACGCTCGCTGACGCCCTCGAGCTAGCCGAGGACGTCGTCGGCAGGGATCCGACCATTACCCATCTGCATGTACCTAGCCTGCTGTTCGCCGAAGTGACATGACAAGACGCGTGCGCGGGGCGGCGTCACTGGGCAGGGACGGACTGCATTTCGTTGCCGAGAAGCCGACGAGACCCGGTGGCCTCGTCGCGCCCTTGCCGAAGCGCAAGCTCGGCATCGACTACGACACGGCGTGGGCCCGCCGCTACCCTGTCCGCCTCGCTCGGGCCGTGGTCCTCGACGACATCACAAGGCCGGTCGCTCGCCTCGTGCTCTCGCCCCGCGTGATCGGGCTCGAGCATCTCGATCCCGTCAAGGGGCCGATGATCCTCGCGGCGAACCATGCGAGCCACCTCGACACCGGCCTCCTGCTCTCGAGCCTGCCCGCAGGGCTGCGTCACCATACGATCGTCGCGGCCGCAGCTGACTACTTCTTCGACCGCCACTGGAAGGCGGCCTTCTGGTCCTTCGGCCTCGGCGCGATCCCGATGGAACGGTCCAAGGTCAATCGTCGCTCCGCGGACCTTGCCGCGAGCCTGATCAACGACGGCTGGAGCCTCATCATCTTCCCGGAGGGCGGCCGCACCACCGACGGGTGGGGCCGCGAGTTCAAGGGCGGCGCCTCCTACCTGGCCAAGCGCTGCGGCGTCCCGGTGATACCGGTGCACATCCGGGGGACCAGGGCCGTGCTCGCGAAGAGCAGCTCACGGTTCAGGCCGGGGTCCACAGAGATCCGCCTCGGCGATGCGCTCATCGCCCTCGAGCATGAGGACGCGCGGAAGTTCGCAGCTCGAATAGAGCGAGCCGTCGCCGCTCTCGCCGACGAGGCCGAGTCGGATTGGTGGTCCGCGCGTCGTCGCGCCGCGGCCGGGACGACCCCGCCGTTCCGAGGTCCGCAGGTGTCCGCCTGGCGTCGTGAATGGGCGTTGCCGGACTCGGCACGCAAGGACCAGCGAGCCCCACACGAGCGCAAACGCCAACCTTGGAGCCGCGATGACTGATCGCCTGTCGCTCCCCCGTCGCCGCACACAACGACGGGTCCCAGCGGCAGTGGGCTCCGGCCTCACAGGCCTGGCGCTGGTCGCATTCGCGACCGTGCTTTCGAGCTGCGGGGCCAGCACTGCCCTCGGCAACGCGGTGCTCGCCCCCCTCTCTGCCCTCTCGGCCACCGATGTCGTCCTCGAGACGAACCTGCAGTACGCCGTGACAGGCGGCTACGTTGAAGCAGGCATCTCCGGCTCGAGCGGCAACTTGACGACGAGCGGGCCGCCCACGACCCCCCGGGTGGTCAGTGTCGCGAGCGCCACCGGTGTATCGGTCTACACCGCTTTCAACCCGCTGGACCGGCACTGTCTCGGGAGTTTCGTGCTCGCGCCGGGAGCTCCCTCCGCTGTGCTCGGGGAGACGGCACCCGATACATACGACTTCTGGTTCGGACCGACGACAGCGGTCGACTGCACGGCGAGCGTCTTCACGACCGAGACCCAGGTCCCCTCGGGATGGGCGGCGGGCGACCCCTCCACGAGCTGGCCGAACTCCTGAGAAGGCCTTGAGCGGCCGGCAGGCCGTCTCAACGATGCGCCGTCGCTGGCATCGTGCCCCAAGTCGCGCTGAGCACGTAGCCCCCGCCGCGAACCAGGCTCCGACGCCACTCGACCGCGCGGTCGGCCGCGTACGCGGTGCGCTCGACCTCGAAGACGCCCTCCCCGCGGCGGGGCCGCAACAGCCTCCGCTCTGCCTGGTTGCAGGTAACCGCGCGCAGCCGCTCGCTCCCTCCGGTGATCCGCACCCCACAAAGCCGCTCGAGAACGCCGTAGAGGGAGCCCTGGGTGAGATCGCCACCGGCGAAGGCCAGCCTTTGCGCGGCATCGATCGCCAGCGCCGACCGGTCCAGGGCGAGCGGCTCACCGTCTGCGTAGCGGACGCGCTCCACCCACTGGACAACCTCGTGGATGTCGATCCCAAGTGCCCGGGCCGCCGTCTCGCCCGCAGGCCCCTCCTCTGCGCGGAGCACCTTGCTCGCCTCGACAAGTCCTGCCGCCGTGATCGCCTGAGCCAGCCCCGAGGTCCCGAGGATAGGAGCGTCGAGCTGGCGACGCACTACGAAAGTCCCGCTGCCCCGACGGGCATCGAGCAGCCCTTCGCCTCGGAGCCGACGAATTGCTTCTCGGACTGTCGCCCGGCTCACGCCGAAGGCCGTGACGAGCTCTGCCTCCGTCGGGAATCGCTCGTCGAACTCGCCTGTGCCAAGACGCCGCCGGAGCTCGGCAGCGAGCTGCGCCCAAAGCGGCATCGGGTCGCTCAGGTCGAGTGACGTCATAGAACCTCCGCTCCGTAGGAGCTGCAACTCGGCAGCTGCGTCGTCACGCCGACAACCAGCCGAAGACGAACGACCCGAGGATGACCGAGAGCACAGCTGCCGAGATCGCCGTGAACATCCAGTCGCGCCGTCGCGCGAACGCTACGGCGCTCGTGACCAACCCTGAGACGGGAGTCAGTATGAGCACGAGAAGCCCGGCCGCGATTATCGCCTCACCGCTGCCATGCCCGATACCGCCCCACACCGCGCCGAACGAGTGCGGGAAGCTCGCCCGTGCCGCGAGGTGAGCCTGCTCCACGGCGTGCGACCTGAACGCGCCCGGCTGACCGGCGAGCCCGACGACGTATCCCGTCAGCAGGATCGCCCCGCTCAAGAGCACACCCACGCGCAGCACCTTGCCCACGGCCGCGCGTACCCCCCGCGGCGACGGCGGCGTGAGGGCGCCATGCCCACGAACCGGTGGAGCCATCAGCCGATCCCCTTCCATATCATCTGCACCGCCACCACGCCGAGAACGCTCACAAAAAGGACCCGGAGCCGATCGGCGCGGATACTTCCGAGCCACCTCGACCCTTGCGTCGCTCCGAGCAGGATGCCGATCGCGATGGGGCCGGCTATGAGGGGGTCGATGTCGCCCCGGGCGAAATAAACCACCGCGCTCGCCGCTGCCGTCAGGCCTATCAAAAGGTTGCTGGTCGCGGTCGAGACCTTCATCGGGATGTGCATCGCCAAGTCCATCGCCGGCACCTTCAGCACGCCCGAACCGATCCCGAGCAAACCGCTAAGGGTCCCTGCCAGGTACATGAGCGCGAGCCCGAGGCCCGTGTTAGCCACGACATAAGGCACATCCAAACCTTCGGCTTGGTCGTAGTAGGCCGAATGAAGCGCCAATCGATCGGCGAGGCGACCGCCGCCGCCCACTTCGTCCTCGCGGCCAACGGTCGCAGCTACCGTCTCCTTCGCAGGGCTCACGTCCTTCACTCCCCGAACCGGTCGCTTGCGCACCATCTGCACTCCGGAGCCAGCGAGAACAATCCCGAACAGAGCAAACAGGAAACGGGCATCGAACACTCCGGCCAGCAGCGCTCCCGTGACGGCCCCGCTCGTCGTGGCGACCGCGAGAAAGGTGGCGACCCTGAGATTCGTGATGCTCTCGGTCACGTTCCTTGCGGCCCCGGCCGAGGACGTGGCCGCCACCGCCACAATCGAAGTCCCTATGGCAAGCCGGATGTCGAGGTGGAAGACCAAGGTGAGCACCGGCACGATCACGAAGCCGCCACCGAGGCCCAGCAACGAGCCCAGCGCTCCGGCCAGGATCGAGACCCCGAACAGCACCAGTGATAGCTCCACGATGCTCACACGCCGAATACTACTAGATTTGTTCGTACAATCGGACAACTCTGTTTGGGGCCTGTGCGCGGTCACATCTCCGTCCAACCTGATCCCGGTTTCCGGCGCGAACACGCACGCTGTCCTCGAGCCAGACGCGCGCCCGGATCCAACCGTCGGCACAGGCCAACCAGGCTCGGGTCGCCGCCCGCGGAGCGCAAATCTGTCTCCAGACGCGGAGAAAGGGCCGGTGGGGGGGATACCGGCCCCTTCTCAAGACTCTTCAGTTGCTGGAGGGGGGATTCCGCTACTGAGGTCTGGCTATATAGTGCACGATTTCACAGCATCGGTCAAACAGTTCTTACCGATAGCTGATATCGTCGATTGTGATGGAACTGCGGCAACTGAGTGCGATCGTCGGGATCGCTGACAATGGCTCGTTCTCTGCGGCCGCCGACGCCTTACAGACCGTCCAGTCGAACATCTCCGCGCACGTGAAGAAGCTCGAGCGCGAGCTCGGTTGCGAGCTCGTCGACCGTTCCACGGGCCAGTTGACCGAGGCCGGCACACTCGTCGTCGCCCGCTCGAGGCGGGTGCAGGTGGAGCTCGAGGCCCTGCTCTCGGACGTGATCGCTCTCACGCACGAGGTCGCCGGAACCGTCCGGGTGGGGATCATCGGTACGACGGCTCGTTGGCTGGTGCCTCAGTTGTTTCGCACCGCTCCCCAGCGATACCCCCACCTTCGTCTCGTCTTCGTCGAATTGACCACTACGAGGCTCGACTCTCAGCTCGCAACCGGAGAGGTGGACCTTGCGGTGCTCAACCTCCCCGCGAAGGGCGCCGATCTCGCGCTCACACCGCTGTTCGAGGAGGACGTCGTCCTCGTGGTACCCGCCGAGCACCCGCTTGCCAGCTCCCCCGAAGTACGACTCAGCGCTCTCAAAGGCATCCCCTTGTTGCTTCCCGCCACCGGCACGGCGTTTCGAGCCGACCTAGACGCTGCCCTGAACTCGACAGGCACGACCCTTCTGGCCCGGTCCGAGATCGAGGGGACCCGCCTCATCGCCTCGCTCACCTTCGAGGGCTGGGGACCCTCGATCCTGCCGGCGACCGCCGTGCCCAGCTACCTTCGTGACAAGTTCGCGCTCGTCAGGATCCCCGAGATCCCCCGGCGGCTCATCGCGGTCGTCCAGCGGGCTACGGGCCTGCCTTCCGCTCCGGTCCGGGCCGTGCTCGATCTGCTGACCGAAATCGCGTTCGACCCCTCCAGGCTCCCCGAGGGGCTCACCGCAGTGCCCCCTGATTCCCCCCGCCGCCCTCGCACCGCCGAGACTCGTCGATCGGGCATCGTCCCTCTATGAAACCGACCTGAGAGGCTCTCTCCACATGAGCCACAGACGGACTGAACTGTCAGGCACACTGACCTCGTCCGTGACCACGAAACCGTGGTGCTGGTAGAAGCCGACGTTGATCTCCTTCGAAGACTCCAGATAGGCGGCAAGGCCCTCGCGATCGCAGATCTCCAGCACTGGAGCCATGACGGCAGAACCCAGGCCCCTTCGTTGCCACTGCGGGTCGGTGCCGAGCCCGCCCAGGTAGTAGTGGGGAGCCTTCGGGTGTCGCGACTCCACGAGCTGGACGAGCCTGAGCGCCGCTCCCGCCCGTCTCCCCAAGAGCAGGAGCATCGGAAGCTGCGCAATCACGTCGCGCGTCGGAGGAGGACCGGACCGAGGGGGCATCCACAACGCTGTCGACCGACAGTCCTCGGTCGTGTAGGCCAATCCCCTCTTCAGATATGTCTGGCGGAGCTGGACCTTGAAGAAACGGAGCAGCGCCCTTTCCCGCGTCCGCTCATCGGGGAACATATACGCCAGCATCGGGTCGTCATGAAAAGCCCGAACGAGCGATGCGGCGGCGGCCGGCACATCGGCTGGACGCACCAGGTGAACCTGTGGCACCGCAGGCATGGTAGCGGCGCCACGTTCCAATCCCTGGGAGCATCGGCTGACGAGGAATTCGCGGGCGCCGCATGGCATTCTCGTTGCCATGACCACAAACCCCTTCTCAGTCAACTGGGACTATCGCTGCCCCTTTGCCCGCAACGCACACGAGCACCTTGTCGTCGCTCTAGAGGCCGGCGCCCCGTTCCAGATCACCTTCGTGCCGTTCTCGCTCAACCAGGCACACGTCGAGGAGGGTGACAAACCGGTTTGGGAGGATCCGAGCAAGGAACCGGACCTTCTCGCCGGCCAGGTCGGCATCGTGGTGCGTGACCGTTTCCCTGAGAGGTTCCCCCGGACGCACCTGGCGCTGTTCGCCCTCCGTCATGACCACGGCGGCGACTTGCGCGACAGCGCAGCTCTGGCCTCGGTGCTGGAGCAGGAGGGGCTCGACTCCAGTCGGGTGTTCGACGAGATCAGGAGCGGATGGCCCCTCGATGAGTACCGCAAGTCTCACGAGGCGTCGGTCGCCGACAACGCCGTTTTCGGAGTGCCGACGTTCGTGCTAGGCGACCAGGCGGCCTTCGTCCGCATCATGACAAGGCCTGGCAAAGATGCAGGATTGGCGAGAGCGACGATCGAGCGGGTCCTCGATCTTCTCGAGCATCACGGCGAGTTGAACGAGTTCAAGCACACCTCAATTCCCAACTAAACGTTCGCCGCCCTCCACTGCTAGGGTCGGCCGTATGCGGATGATTTCAGAGCAAGAGCTCGGAAACCGGCTCGGTTCACTGTCCGAGAGGGTGCCGCGCGTTGTCGTGACAGGCAATTGGGCCGCGCCCAAGAGGGCGCTCGAGATCCTCGATGCGAACCTCGAAAGTTACCGCGTGTTCATGTTGGGATGTCGCCATCCGATCTCGGACCGGCCGGGTGTCCGTTATGAGACCCCATTTGTCGGGGCGGGAATGCGGCACTCGTCCGCTCTCGACTACATACCAATGCGACTGTCCCTGGTACCCCGGCTCTTTGCGATCTCGCGCCAGCCTGACGTCGTCCTCATCCACACCTCCACGCCTAGGGACGGCAAGGTGTCGCTTGGCATTGAGGTCAACGTTCTGCCTGCCGCCTTGGAAGTCGCACGTGCGCGCGGCGCGCTAGTCGTCGCTCAGATCAACCCCCAGATGCCATACACCTTCGGCGAGGGCGAGATCCCGACTGACATGGTCGACATCGCCGTCGAAACGGACGAGGCCCTCGACACCACCGAGGGACACTCGTCTGATGGCCCAAAGCAACAGATCGGTGAGTACATAGCGCAGCTCGTACCGGACGGTGCGACTTTGCAGCTCGGGATAGGCGCCATCCCCGACGCAACCCTCGGACGGCTCGTACAACGTCGGGGCCTGCGTATCTGGTCGGAAATGATCAGCGACGGTGTTCTCGCCCTGGAGCGGTCGGGAGCACTCGACCCGGACCACCAGATCGTCACGTCGTTCATCGGCGGATCCGAAGAGCTCTACAAGTGGGTTGACGGCAACCCCAGGCTGCGAATGTTCCGGACCGAGACGACCAACGACCCCGCGATGATCGCGGTCAACCCGATGATGATCTCCATCAATGCGGCGGTCCAGATCGACCTGTTCGCCCAGGCGAACGCCAGCTACGTGGGCGGCCGCATCTTCTCCGGTTTCGGCGGCCAGACCGATTTCATAGTCGGGGCGTTGCACTCGGCCGGGGGCCAGGCCGTGATCGGTCTGCCATCGTGGCATGAGAAGTCGAAGACCTCTACTGTCGTGCCGCTCCTGGACATGCCCGTGACGTCGTTCCAACACTCGGTCGTCGTCACCGATCAGGGCTGCGCCCACGTCTTCGGGCGTAGCCAGCACGACCAGGCACGTCTCCTGATCGAAGAGGCGGCCGCTCCGCAGGCGCGCGACGAGCTCTGGGACGCCGCTGAGCGACTCGGCCTCGCCGATTGCAAGAGCGGGACCAAGCCGTCCGACGCTCTCTAGCGGTCCGTCGGCCAAGTGAGCTGGTGTGTTCCCGCCGCCCTGCCGACTCCGTGTCGCTCGCTCCGGGCCTTCGACACGGTGAGTGCACGTCGTCCTGGGGCGCACCTCGCGGGTGTGGCGAGGGCCTCGACGCTAGACATCTCAAGCACGCCCGAGGTCGCCCCTCGCGGCACTTCGGGGGCATACCCCACTTTGATGGCGACGTCGAACAGGGGCACCTGAACCTTCTGGGATCGCGATAGGGCGATGGATCCAGGGTGCTGAAGGTCGACGCAGAATTCATCGGGCTGCCGGAGCCTCTCGTCGAGGCCGAGAACGGTCACGTCGCGCAAGCCCACCAGCAGCTCGCACGTGCGCGTAGCGTCGGTTTTACGACGCTCAAGCGGTCGGTTGGTCGCGAAGGGCATCGGCCAGTTCATGGCGTCCGGAGATCCCGAGCTTCTCGTAGACGTGCTGGAGGTGACTCTCGACGGTCCGTACCGAAAGGTACATATCGCTAGCGATCTGCTTGTTGGTGCGACCCGAAGCGGCCTGCACGGCGGCGTCGAACTCTCCAGGTGTGAGGCGCGCACGCGCCGTGATCGTGCGGACCGGAGGCGTCGTTGCCCCTTCGCAGCGGGCGAGGAGTCGCGCCGCTTTCTGCTCGGCAGCGGCAGCCTTGCGAGCTTGGCTGTCTCGTCTGAGAATGACGGCGGCCTCGGCACTCGCTTCGGCGGCATACAGGATCGCACCGATCTCCTCGAAGTCTCGGGACACCTCCTCGAGTGCTTTGCTGTCTCGGGCGGCGACGCCGTTCGCGTAGCCGGCACGGGCCCACACAAAAGGACCGTCGACTTGCTTGGCGAGATCGGTGAGACGGGCGGCCACCTGGCGGGCGTGGCCGAAGCGGGCAAGGCTGTGGAGCGCGTACGTGGCGCCAATGAGATCGCCGACCGTTTCGCCGAGGTCGGCCGCGGCTTCGAGGTGATGACGGGCGGCGGGGAGGTCGCCGGCGGCTGCTGCCGTCCAGGCGCGGGCCCGGAGGAGGTCGGACTCGTTGAGCAGAATCGTGGGGAGCCCAAGCGCGTCGTGCGCGGCGAGGGTTTCGACGGCGCGGTCGACCTTTCCGCTCAGCGCGAGTGCCTGCACGGCGACTATGTATGGCCACCTGGCGCGGAACGTCCGCTCGAGTTGCATGTAGAGCGTGTAGGACTCATTGGCCCGGCGAAAAGCACTCAGGGGGCGGCCCTGTTTGATGTGCAAGACGCCGAACCCATGGGCGACGTGGGCTCTCGCTTCCGCTGCCGGTTGATCGGCGACCAGGTCGTAGGCGCGAACCAGGAGATCTTCTGCCTCGCCGAGGCGCCCCGCGTGAATGAGTGCGGCGACAAAGTTGTCGAACATGATCCACTGGTCCCACGACTCGTCGGTCGCTGGCAGCGCGCCGCTGTCCGCCAATGGCCTGAGCAGCTCTATGGCTTGTTCGAGGCGACCGACCCGGACCAGGCCGTAGGACGCCGCCACATGAGCGACGCTGAGCCGTCCTGAGCTAGGACGCTGGAGCAGGTTCGATGCTGCCTCCACCGCGGCGCGCGGCTCGCCGCTGAAGCTCGTGGCGAAAAAGCGTCTGGACAAGAGCTCGTCCAGCC
>Ga0116127_1000469_pt1 | contig 37089 bp, 44 predicted proteins | sample June2015DPH_16_1_FD_89731 | JGI IMG/M metagenome (GOLD analysis project Ga0116127, IMG submission 89731) | Peatland microbial communities from SPRUCE experiment site at the Marcell Experimental Forest, Minnesota, USA - June2015DPH_16_100 | ecosystem: Environmental > Terrestrial > Soil > Wetlands... | reverse complement strand
TTATGGGTGGGGCTACGGCACCGCTGGTCAATCCTTGAGCCTCACCGGGAACACAGGAGCGTACTGCACATTCAGCGGAGCGGCATTCAAATCGACGCACTGAGCCAACGCAGCGCTTCGAACAGAATAAGTGGTGGAGTAAATTATGCCTGTAATACAAGCACAAGACGTTGTTAATTCAGTAATTCAAGATTCGCAAAGTCAGACAACGAATCGTACGGCACTCTACGATTATTTAGATCGCATTCATCAACGAATTCTGCGTGAGTCACAGTGGCGCTTTCTGCTTTCTGATCCACAAACGTTTGTAACAATGCCAGGAGTGGCATCCTATACTTTAGTGGATGGAACACCGCCCCCAGGCTCCTTTCAGACGCAAAACATGCTTACAGATTTTGCGAACATAGCGCCTGGTTCTGTATTTGATCTAACTACCTGGACAAAAATTGAGGAAGATTCTGACTCACAGACCACCCTGAATTACTTCATTTATCGTGACGGCTCGCTTCGTTATGGCTGTCCACGAACTTACGAAAATCTAATCAGCAGCCCAGGAACAATCATTCTTAAGCCTGTACCAGATGCACAGAATCTTTATTACCCCGTTCCTGAAACACCAGAAGTTACCTACTTTTTAGGTGGGAGTCTTCCCGCACGTATCTACTACGGAATTATTACCTTTGTAGATTCTCTTAACGGTGAATCTACACAATGTGTGATTCCTTTTACAATTGCTGTTCCTGCCGGTTATCTTGTAACAGTACACTCTCCCAATCCAACGCTCGGCGGAATTTCAGGCAACCAAGTTGTCTATGGTTGGTGGAATGTCTACATTGGAATGTCACTCAACAACTACTACAGACAAAATACAACTTCAATTCCAATCGGAACGGATTGGACTGAATCTGTTTTGGGCATCAACATAGGTGCGCTCCAAATTCCAAGTATGGGTCCGTTGCCGCCTGCAACAAGCAACACTTTTTTAGAAATTCTTCCAACAGGACAGCTTACAACCACAACCGGAGACAGTCCATATATTCCTGCATTATGGGCAATTTCTGATAGTAATGGTGCTTGGTGGGAAGTAACGGTTCAAACAAGCCCTCCTTATATGTTGGAAACTGTTAGTGTTCCTGTTAATCGAAACAATACAACTAATGTCTTTCCAGCAATTTACCTAACCGACAGTGGGAATGTTTCGACCTGGAAAATTACAGTTACAACATCAGGTCAACTTGAAGCAAATGTTTTTTCGACACCCCCCACTACGGCTACAATAAATGGACAACCACCTACAACGACTACGATTCAACCACTTAATGCCTACGTAATTCAGTTTCGTTATTACCAAACACGAAACCAAATCACTAGTGCGAATCCCACTCAGATTCTACAAATTCCCTATGCTTATAGGGATATTGTAATCGCAGGTGTTAACTATCTTGCTGCACTTTATGCAAACCGCAACGAGATTGTTGAGCCACCGTATAAAATAGGCATGTGGAAACGGGACTTTGAACAAGGTCTTGCTCAAATACGCAGAGACCTTCGCATAAGCTACCGCAAAACAGACTTTATTGCACCCGACCAAGTTTCGCAATATGTTGTTGGAAACCAGCAAGGAATTCCGACAATGGGTTGGTAACACAAATTAAACGAGGGGTTTTCAGCCTGGTTGAGTGCTTTGGTTTGAATTACTTTACCCAACCACCAGGCCATAAACCCCTCCCATAGAGAGCTTAAATGCAAGCACAAGATATAGTTAACGCATCTTCGATTGATTTTAGAAATGTTCTGGCCCCTACATCGCCGGATTCTTCTTTGTTTCTGTCGTGGGTGGATCGTATCCAGAAGGACGCGCTTCATACAGGAATTTATAACTTCCTGCTACACGCGACACAAACAATTTCAGTTGTAAACGGAACTTCTTCGTATACTTTGGCTAATGGAGCAGGACCGATTCGGCGACTTGGGCTTGTTTATGATCGTACGTTTGATCGGATTATATTGCCTGTCGAAGGTATTATATATCCCACAAATCTCGGGGATCAAAGCTCTCCTCGTCAGGCTGCACAGCTCCCTGTTGAGATGTTGAACGCAGAGACGATGGCGCAGTATCCCAAGTATTATCACTTGGAAGGCGCAAATACGTTGGAGCTTTTTCCGGCTCCGCAGAAGGCTGCTTTCAATGGGACCTACGAGGTTCATTATGAGATTCAGGCGCCTGATGTAACAACACTGTCGCAGGTACTTTTAGTACCTAACGACGGCGAGGATATGATAGTTGCAGGAGTAAATCAGTATGTTGCGCAGTTCTTGCACCTGGATCAGGAAGCACAGTTCTGGACGCAGCAATATGAAGCGTATAAGAAGGGGACGGCTACTGTTTAATGCCTCATACAACACAAACATCGGACTTTTGGGGTTGGTACTTACGCCATAACAACCGTGTTGTGTGGAAGTATATGTCCGACGCAGGCATGGATGTTTTTGCAGCAGGCCCGAGTAATAACACACAGGCCTTTCTTGACCTAACAAATGTTTGTCCCGCCATCAACGGAGGTTTCAACAGGCGTTGGGGCTTATCAACTGCAATTACACCTTCGACAACCTCTACAGCACCAACGAACGCATTGATTACCAGGGTTTTTCCTTACAATTATCCACAGCTTAGTTCTGATGTAGTAAATACTGCAAACACAAATCTTTGGATCATGACAAACGATCAATACTTTGCAGTCTATAATGATTCGGGAAGTTTATTTACAGGCTATAAACCAACCAACTTTAGCACTTCAGGTGGCTATACATCGGCATGTACAAGTCGGGGCTGGTTCTATTATGGAAATAACATTGATGCGCCTAGTAAAGTAAATCCTAGTTATACAACAAAGAACACTAATAGCCTTGTAGGAATTGCAATTCCTTCTTCTGCGCCCGGTTCTACAAACTATCAAAACTATCCATGTGTTCTTCTTCCTGCGGGTGTTTCTGGCACTATTGTAAACGGGATTTTGGCTTTACTTAATCGTGGAGGCGGCTTTTATGCAGGTCAGGTTCTACCTCTTTTAGGAGGGAGTGGAACCAATTTGGATATACAAATAGATACTGTTTTCTCAGGTTCTGGTCCAGGTTCTATTACTTATTCAAATGCGATCGGTGCCTTCCACGTTCTTTCTTGGGGCTCTGGATATACTGTTTTTGACATGTTAACAACGCCCAGTGGAAGTCCTCCAGCAACATTTGAACTGGTACAAGTACCATCCAGCGGTCTAGGTGGAACTGGCACAGGCGGTAGTGGTTTAGGCTACGGTGCAAACACCAGCTTTACTTTGAATGTAGAAGACGTGTCCGGTGGCACTGGGCATGGAGGACAGGTTATTTGTTATACCGACAGCAATGGAGCAATTGTTAAGGTTGCTGTTTCTGTTCCTGGTGCAAATTATACACAAGGATACGTAACTGTTCCGGCACCCCCTGCAGGTGGAACACAGGGTTATGTTACTGTTTATACGCAAGTCAATACAAATGCTTATGGACCGGGTACAATTGTAGGTGCAGATGTTGCGGGACCTATGAGCTTTGTGCGTGGTAGACAGTGGACAGTTGCTCTTCAAAATAGTTTGACAGGCCATACTTCAGATGTATGGATACAAGATGTTCCTTACGGACCGACTTCAGGAACTGTCTTTGATACATTAACAAGCGGCTTAATTCAGGCTGTAGATGCGACGCTTGGCGATATTCCTGTTTATATTTCGTCAGCTGACCAAACCGCAGGCTTTACACAAATCGACTTAACTATCTCAATTCCTGCTGCAAATATAGACCCACAAGTTGACACGGTTGTTCTTTTAGCTTCTTCAGATGGTGGCGGTTTAGGAACACTATACCAGGTTAATATTTATCCTCTGAGTACATTTACGTTGGCTGGTGGTTTTTACAAGTTACAAGTATACGACAATCTTCCAGATTCCTGGAATAATTCCAATAACACTTACAACATTACAAATACGTTATTGGAAGCCGATCTGTGGGCTTACACTGATCCTTCTGGTAACTCCTTCGGAATTCTCTTAAATACACCACCAATAGCGAATGGTTTCTTGTATGTAGTACAACATCAAGGGCGTCTCTTTGCAACAGATGGACAAACTGTTTTTTATTCAAAGAGCCTGGAAGAAGTTACAACTGCAACAGGTCTGATCACTTCCAAATGGGAAGAGTGTTGGCCTGGTGATTATCAACTTCCAGTGGCGCTTAACAATGAAAGAATTATCGGCTTGAAGTCTGATGGTGTTAATCTACACATCGGGACCGATAAAAGCATCTTTACTGTTTATGGCTCTGGTCCTTCAGATTTTTCAGTTCCTTCCATGGCGTTCGCACAGACAGGTATTCTAAGTAATGATGCTTGGACTGTTATTTATGCCGAAGGTATGCCCGCAGGCTTTGTTTGGATTACACAAGACTTCAAAGTAATGCACTCTGATTTCTCGACATATCGAGAAATTGGAACGCCGGTTTATCCCATCTTTCAGACACTCGATCCCGCGAAAGTAAATGTTCATAAAATTGCGGCGTTGACTGAAGGACCTTACAACTTTGTCTTTTTTGAACTCTACCTGACAAGCCAAACAGCTCCGATCTTTATGCTTTGGGAGTCACGTCTACAAAAGTGGTATCGGTGGGAACTTACACTTGGAAGCGGTGCAGGTTTTACCATCTCTGCTTGTTTTGTTTATCAGTTCCCTTCATATACAGCGGCACCTGATTTTACGCCAGGCTCGAAATACTTGTTCTTTCCCCAGCTACAAGCAAGAGGCGGCTTTTATGGTGGAAACTTGTTTGGTGTTAATTATTTCAATCCTGTGCAGAGTTACGATTATACATCAACCACTTCAATTCCTTGGAATATACAAACCTCTTGGCAGGACTGCGGAGATTCTACGGCAATCAAAACAATTAACGAGATTGAGGTTATAGCAGCGGATACACCTGTTACTGTGACACTTTATGGAGCATCTTCGCAACTCGATTTTAATAACGGTGGCACCGTTCTAAAGACCGGCAACACACAGACAGGCCCCATTAGCTCTCTTGGCTCTAAGAAATTCTACTGTGCGGGTGCAAATACAACGGCAAAGTATTATTCCATTGCTTTATCATCCAGCAATGGTCCGATAGTTCCACAAGCTATTACAAGCTTCAGTCTTGAATTTTACCCGATGGCGAGGATTTAATGATTAAACTTCGTTTACCCAGCTCGCATCCTGATTCACCTGTTATTCAGAGATGGGCAACAGACAAAGAAGCGGTTCTGAACAATCACACCACAGACATCGCCCATATTCAAGGTATTCTAAAAACAATCCTAACAAATAATCCAGACCTCGGAAAGCCCAAATAACCAATGGAAAAGTGGTCTCATATTGCTGCAACCGTTTACTATACAGGAGTCGGTGCCGTACTTCTTGGTACTGCTGTAAGATTTCTGTATCGTCTGATTCGAGGCTACGATGAAGACCGAGAGTTCCTGGACGAACTAAAGGAAGTACACCTAACAAATATTTACAGCGCACTTCAGCAGATCGCAAAGAAGCTCGACATCGACCTCGTTCTAACCACCAGGCTATAAACCCCTCGAAGGATTTCATGGACGTAATAAGACTCGCTACTGTAGATGAAGTAAATCCCATTGCGGATAAATTAGATATAACTCCGACATCAACAGTTGTTACCTTTGGGGGTAAAGATTTTGCTGTACATAGGATTTGTCGCGAGTTAGATCAGTTTGTTTTTGATCCAGAAACTTCGGACAAGCGTAAGCTGTTCTTTCTAACCAACTTGGAAACGGCACTTCGTCTTCAAGGCGTGACTGAAGTTTACTTTAACATTCCCGCCGCGGATACTGTTTATAGAAATGTGATTGAAAGACTTGGTGCTGAACCGATTAGTCCTGAACCAATGATTCGATATAAGAAGGTACTCTAATGCCTACAACGACGCAAACAAACGCAACAAATCAATATAATCCGAATTCAATGAATTCTTACAACATGTTTCAGCCGCAGGTTGCGTCGCAGTTGATGCAGATGGTACAGAATCCCTTGGGGAATAGCTACTTCCAGAATCAATTAGCTCAGCAGCAAGCTGGCGCAAATCAGGTTAACCAACGCAGTATGGCTAATTCCCTTCAGAATGCACGGACTGGCGGTGGTATTTTAAGCAACTCTGGTGGTTATACAAATGCTTTGATTAACCGCAATCAGATTCAAGGGTCGATGACACAAAGCAATGCGTTTAACACAGCAATGAATTCAGCCCTTCAGAATCGAAGCCTTGCTGCAATGTCCATGCAAGCTTATCAGCCGCTGCAGACTGGTCAGAATACCACGCAATCCACTGGTGGTTTAGGTACATGGCTTCCACAGGTTGCCGGTGCTGCTATGAATATGCTTATGCCTGGTCTCGGTTCTATGATGGGTGGACAGGGTTTTAGTGCAGGTTATGGTGGCGGGGGCGGTGGTGCTAGTGCAGGAAGTTACGCAAATACAATGGGCACGATGCCACAACAGCTTAATTTTAATTCAGGTCCTCCCCCAAATCCGTTTAGTGGGCAATGGATGAATAGTTTTGCAAACTCAGTGGGCGCACCAAGTTATTAAGGATAAAAGATGGCACTCTCATTTGGTACGGGAGGCGACTCCTACAACGCTTTTGTACATGCAATCGGTAGTGCAATTGGGCTTGATCCTTTGCTGAGTGGGGGCGATCCTACTGGACCCCAGCTACCCCCTCCTCCAAAACAAGAGGTTAGTAAGCCTGAAGTTTCACCTGCGCGAACCGAGATGCTGCGGGATTCAATGGCTGTGCGTCAACATTATCCAACCCCGAAGGCGACGGCTGGTGGGAGGGGTTTGGGGCCTGGTGGGCAGCCTGGTATGAATATGCCTGGCGTTATGAGCCCAGATGTTCTTATGCACCCAGAGGTTCAACAGCTGTTGGGCCAGTATGGAATCTCGCCGGAACAACTACAGTCTACAGTGCAGGGTGCCAGCCCGGATATGTTCATTACAAATCCTGCAGCCCATGTGAACCATCCAGTTCTGTCGGAGATGATAGAACGTGGTTTGGAAGGTGCTGCCTTTACGCAGGGCAGTCGAACCTGGGGCGAAGGGATTAGTAACGTTGCGCAGGGGATGTTAAACTCTAATGCGGCGCGCGCGGAAAAGTACAACAATCAGTTAATGATGCCTTTCGCGCAGGCGCAGCAGGTTGCGGGTTTGAAGGGCGAACAGATTAAGCAGCAGTTCGAGCAAGCTCAAGCCGCACGCGATGATGCCCTTGTTAAGCACTATGGAGACATGGATGCAACGCGCGAAGAGCTTAACGACATCAAGCGCACACAGGCAAATATTGTGGCCCAGACGCTGCGCTTCCATCAGAATGTTGGACTTGTTCAGATGATGAAGGATGTGGCGCTTAATCCAGAGGAACAGGCAAAGGTAGACAAGGCGCTTCAAGATGCTGGTGGCGATCCATACAATGTGGACCCTGTTGTTTATATCGAAGCACACAGTTCTGCTTTACAACGTAAGATTAACGAAGAGCATCAGAGTAAGCTCAACGTTGCTAAGGTTGCTAATAGTGGCAGAATTACTGTAGCGAACATTGGTGCGGGATCGAAGTCCGATACAGATGCTCTTAATGCAGCAAAGGAAGAGAATAGGACGGCTGCTCAGGCGCTCCAAGCCTTTGAATCGGAAGTTGCGAAGAATCAGTTCCTATATACTACTGCAGAAGAGAACACTAAGCGGCAAGCTCTTACAAATGCTGTGAATGAAAGCAAGCGCAAACTGGATGCCTTTACGACACCCGGTAGCAACGTGCAGCCGAAGAAGCAAGCAAAGTCGAATAATAACAACCCCGCACCTGTCGGTTATCGCGATCCAGCGTCGGGGTTGACAAAGCAAGCCGATGGTACTTGGAAATAATGCCTCCTTATACGGACCTTCCGCCTAGTAAAAATACGCAATATACTGACTTGCCTACAAGACAGCCAGCTGCATTACCACAGCCGTCTGATACTGTTGGCCCACATACTCCCGGATTTTGGGAGTCTGCACTAAACACGGTTCGTAATACATCTCTCGGTGATGCTGTTCGGAGGAACTTTCCAAACGCACCTGATTGGATGCAGTCGCATCTGAATCCGTTGACTGAAGATGCAGACCGTCAACACGGACAAACACTCTCCTTTGAGGAGATGGCGAATGTTGGTAAAAGCGGTGCAGAACGGCCTGGTGCAGTAAGATCTTTTGGAACAGGAGCAGCGAAGATTGTAAGCGGTTTGACAACACCGGGCAGCCTTCTTACAATGAAGATGGCGGGACCTGTAGGAGAAGCTGCAAGTGGTGTTGCTCCAGTACTAACACCTGTTCTTGAAAAACTTCTTCCTGCTTATTTTGCAGCACAAGGAGGCAAGGCCGTCGTTGGAGCAGGCTCACAGGAAATCGAACTTCATAAACAGAAACAAGCATATCAACAAGCACTTCAAGATGCACAAGCATATGGACGTACTTCTGAAATTCCTGAATACCAAAAAGCAATAGATCGAATTTCTCAAGCGCAGGCCGAAACAGCAGGGTCGGGTGTTGCTGGTGCTGTTATGACTGCTTTAGCTGGAAGAAGTGTCTTTAAGGGTTCCAAACCATTTGTGGGGCCGCGCGTCGATCCAAACAACCCTGTTTACTGGGAAGGAATAATTCCTGGTTATCTGCGGGGACAGATGGCAGAGCATCCAAATGAGCCTTGGTTACGTCCGTATGATGCGAACGGTAGAGAAATTGGTGCACCTACGGCTTTAAGGCCTTGGGGTGATATTCCACAAAATGCTGCAAGGCGTCCTTCTTCAGCTCCAACCATAAATATTCCACCGCCTAACGTTCCGCCCATGAGGAATCCTGAACAGTTACAACTACCGTTTGAAGGAAATGCCCTACCGACACCGCCTGTACAAGGTTCTTTTGATTGGTCGCAGTTACCGGAACAAAAAATTACTGCACAGCCTCCACTGGCTGAAGCGAACGGACAACTGCGGTTGTTTCCAAATGAACCCCGCCAGCTAAGTCTGGTTCCCGAGGAACGTGCAGCAGGTGTTCCTGAAGGTCCTTCTGCGCAAACGGCTTTTCAGTTTCCTGAGAATCCTTGGCAGATGCCTTTGGATTTTGATAAACCAGCTCCGGAGGCTGCGCCTGTAGTTCCAAAGCCCAAGCCTGATGCAAAGACTTTGGAAATGCTTAAGGTGGGAAAGAACAGTGGCTATACTCTATCTGCATGGCTTGAAAAGCAACCCAACACTTCTGTAGTTTCTGTCGGGAACGAGAATATCGATCCTTCGACGCTGCATCGGGTGCAGGATTGGACGAATGAAAAGAAGCTGTCAGATTGGCAGGAGGCTGGAGCCAATGTAAAAGACATGCCTCCGGTTGAGGTATTGCGTACAGATCATGGAGACTATCTCTATGATGGAACTCATCGAGCAGAGTATGCAACCCGCCAGGGAGAGCAGGTTCCTGCCAAGGTCTTTACGATAAAGTCCGAAGCAGAACGAGCGCCCGCAGAGACCCCCCAACCCCAGGCCATAAACCCCTCCCAGCAAACGCCCACAACGCCTAAGCCCCAAGTAAAACCACGTGGCAACATTGCGCAGGCTAACGCGATGGAGGGAGAGTTTCGTCCGGTTGTTCAGACGATTGCAAAGCTTACGCAACTAAAGCAGGCTGGTGAGGATCGTTTTCATGTTGAGAATGCTGTCCGTAAAGCAGGTACTCAACTTTTTTCCGACGAAGATTTTGCGGAGTTTAAGAAACGTGCACCTGAATGGACGCCACCTACAGAATTGCAAGGTGGTCCAGACAATCCTTTTCTGGATACGAACGCGAAGTACGAAGCATTAGATACAAAAGAAAAAGCTACCGTTGATGCGGTAGCGAAAACGCTTAAGGTTGTACCAGAGTCTCTTTATAACGAAGATGGTGAGTGGAGGTTGTCTGGGCAGCAGTATGATGATCTTCGATCTAAATTAGAGGTTGGAAAGAAACCAGGCAAGAACACAGATGCTGTTCAGCCACTAGCTCACATCAATCCTGAGAATGCTACAGCAGCAGGCCTAAAGAACGCTCGCAACTTGCGGGAGCTTATGTCTCCCGAAGATCGTATGCGTGTCGAACGCGAGGAACAAAATCAAGGCGCTGTTCTTCCTAACGCTTTGGCTGTTGGAACGAATGGGGTTCCTGCAGAATATAATCTTTCTACACCTAAAGCGCGCGCAGGACTAGCATCTACACTAGATACAAATGGCCTTAGTGTAGTAACCGCAGATGAAGCCGGTCTTGGAATGCGTAACGAAGCTTGGCATGAAGCGCAGATGCGTGGACACCAGGCTGTTCTGCAAGCTGCAATTGAACGCGGAACACAAGCATTACGTGATAGAGTTCCTTTGTGGGAAGCGAAGCGGAGTGGTACGTCTAAACCCAGCAAGCTTGCACAGGAAATTGATGCTTTACCTGATGCCATAAAGGCGCAACTGCCGAAGGAATTATATGACCCCAAGCATACTGGAGCCCAAGCCAACAACGCCGTCGCGTCCACCGTCGTTCAAAAACCCGTTTCGACCACCGAAGCGACCCCGGCAGCAAGCAGCGCCGAAGTCCGTCCTGTCGCCCCGAACACGGAAGGTACGAGTTCTAGCCTTTTAGCTGCAACAAATAAGGCAGAAGCTGCAATACGTGAGGCCTTTCCTAAACAAACGGAAGGTGCTTTTCCATTGTTAAAGCAGGTTCTACGCGAGCGTCTTGGGGAATCCTCGGAGGATTTACCTAAAGCTTACGTAGGTGCGCTTAAACTCTTCGTCTCGAAGTTAAAGGCAGGCGACGAAAACGCACTTCAAAGTACAGTAAATACCTTAAAGCGTTTGAAGAGTGGAGAAACAACCTTCCACGCGAACCCTATTACTGAGATGTACCGGCGCGCGGTGCGTGCGGCAACGCCTGCGTCTGGTGCAGCGTCGATGGATGAATTCCTTAGACCAGACCCGAATCACCCGATTGACGCATTTGCAAAGGATTTAGCACAACAACCAACAGTTAAGGAACCTTTACAGGTAAAGTTTAATCGCTGGTTGCAGGGTGAGATGCAACGCGTTCCGGCATTTATGGAAGCTGCTAAGAGTAGCTTAGCAACAGCAGTACAGAATACTTATCCCATGTTGCAACAGGCTTGGCAGAAGTTTGCAGATACCAACGAACTATCTGCAACATATCAGGCTTTTGGTGAACGCAATTTCGATCAACTTCGCCTGGCAGCTAAACACGAACCTTTCATAAGAACGTTCGAGGAATTACATCCTGATCCAATTCGCCGTGCAGCAATTGTTGCACACGCGGAATCCTATATTGCACATGCAGAAGGCCCAGTACCTGAAGGAACTCCCGAAGGTCGCGGCGTCATTTATAGGTATTCAGATGAAGAAGCTAGAGCTAACCTTCAGGCCCAAGCCGATCAAATCCAATCGCTTATGGCGAGTAGTCGCGCGTTTAAGAAAGCGCATCCGATTTTTCAAGCGGCGCTTAACTTAACAGATTCTGAAAAGGCTTTCGCGGAGCGTTATCGGAAATATAATGATGACCTTGTTGATTGGGAACACAACAAAGGTCTAACATACCAAGCACTTTCTGATTATTGGATGCACGCCTTTAAGCCTGGTGCAACACTTCGTGATGCAATTAAGGGGCTTCGCGGAAGCTCTGGTTATCAAACAACTGCTTCATTCATGAAGATGCGGCACGCTATGACTTATTATGAGGGTCTTACGCGTGGATTACAGCCGACAAGCATGGATGGCGCTTATCTTATTGCACAACGTGGCTTAACATCGGCACGTGTTATTGCTAACAGAGACATGGTAGCACGTCTACGTGAGACTAATAGCGCAGACGGTCAACCTGTGCTTGCTTTCAACCGTGCCTTTACTCATGTTGATCCCGCAGAAGGCGGGAAAGGTGCAGTCTATCTAAAAACAGGATTGCCGCCTGCTGCACAAGCTGCAGATGGGCGTCCTTATGTTCCTTATGAGCATCCAGCTTTTACAGACTGGCGTTGGTGGGGAACCGATACGGGTGGCAAACCGATCCTTGGAATGTCTGATGTTTGGGTTCATCCTGATGAGATTGGCTATATCCGCAAGGAGATGGACCCCAGTTTATTCAGGCAGTATGCACCTTTGAACGCTGCTGTGAATGTGCGGAATACTGCGAAGTCTACTTTGCTAAGTCTTAGTGGTTTTCACGCCGTTCAGCTTACGACACATGCGGCAGAACATGCAATGGTGGGTGCTGTCTCTAAAACACTAACTGTTGATACATTAAAAACGCTAAACCCTTTTCATGCAGAGCGTGTTGTTGACCTTAATGACCTCGATCAGCAACAGGGAATTATTCATGGTTTGGAATTGAGAAGTCCACTCGATCCAGGTGCATCTGTTTCAGAAGGTTTGTCTGGTAAAGGTGGCTTAACGGAACATAGCCCTGTGCTCGGTGCTGTAGATAGACTTATTCATAATCTCACCTTTAATAAGGTCCGACCAGACCTAATGATGAGAACCTATCTAGATGCACTAAAGCGAAATCGGAATATCTACCTTGATAAGTGGACTGCACGTGAACTAAAGAACGTACAAGCCAAAGCACCAAATTTGCCTCTTGCTGAACAAACCAAGATTGCAAGTCAACTGGCGCAGGGTTATATCTATCGTAGAAGTGTGGCTCAAGCAAACTTCGCTTTCGGTGGAATTAACTTTGCTCGTCTAGGCCTTGGAAAGACGGGACAGGATGCTTTAGGCTTTTTGCTTCTGGCTCCTGACTTTTTAACGGCACGTGCTGGCTTTGTTGCAGATGCCTTTCGTCCCGGTGGAAGCGAGTCGCGTTGGGCACTTGGTCTCGGTATGGCAACGACCTTTGCTGTTATTCAAGGCTTAAATCTTGCGATCAATGGTAAGTCAGATTTTCATGCAAACAACCCCGATACATGGGGCGAATGGAACAGGCTTCATGTTGGCAAGTACAGTGTAAGTATGCGTTCTGCTCAAGGTGACGCGATTGAATTAGCTCTTGGAACACGCAATCAAATCAAGTATGGAGATCGAAACCTTGCAGTAGAACACAGACTGAATCCTTTATTGCGACCTTCGATTGAACTTGCTTCCAATACAGATGCTTTTGGCAATAGAGCAACACGCGATCAACAGCTGCTTGATGCTTTCAATTCAGGCCTACCAATTCCTGTGCAGGGTGCTATACAGGCAATTGCAGCAAAGCTTGATAAAGGATTGCGGCAGCCACAGGACAATCATGAAGTCATAAGTTCCTTACTATCTTCTTTTGGGCTTCAAACAAAGAAGTATAGAACTCCAGCAGAGACAGTTGCCTTCCGCGAGTTCGACAAACTTCCAAAGGCTGAGCCTCAAACCGACCTTGAACTAGAACAGCGTAATACTTTCAAATACCTGCGTCAACAGGTTCAGGCAGGTGGGATTTCCAGGGACGACGTAGTTAATGCGGTTCGTGGAAACGGAAAGCACGTTGTGGGTATTGGACAGCTTCGCCTAAAGCGCTCTGAGGTTCCTTATCTGACGAAAACCTACAACGATTCCCAGCTTGTTCAGGAATCCAGGCATCTCACGCCTGAGCCTTTCTTCCGCGTCTGGAAGGTCGCTGACGAACAAGAACAGCAGCAGCTTGCGCCACTCTTTGCAAAGAAGATTCAAGCAATGCCAGAGTCTCCTGAGAAGAACGAGATGCGCAAAACATTGAATGATTATAAAGACAATCTTAACCCTCAACAACTAAGAGGCCTTGCTACTAAACTGGAGCGTGAAAATCAATGAACTATGAACAGGTAACAGGGCGTCTTTATGACGCAGACAAGTTGATTGGCAGTGGTTGGGCCGGGCATTTGCAAGGGCGCAACAATCCCGCAATGCAAAATGTCAAAGATGTGGGGCCGCTGCCAAAAGGAAAGTACATTGTAGAAGACCCTGAAGACGGAACACATCTGGGGCCGAAGGCCTTTCCGCTAACGCCCGATCCTGTCAATGAAATGTTTGGGCGGGGCTCCTTCTTTATTCATGGCGCAAACGTAGAACATCCTGCGTTGTCCAGCGATGGTTGTATAATCATGGGACCTGTCACGCGCGAGTATGTAAGGATAAAAATAGCGGGAAGTCCACACGACTCCCCGCTTCGAGAACTACAAGTTGTATAGAACTGGCCCGGTCTAAAAGCCGGGCCTTTTTTCGAGGGGTTTATAGCCTGGTGTTATGCACCTGGACCATATCCACCCTTCTTAACTTCCTGCTCTAGTAGAGACTTTTTAAGTTTCTCTAGGGCTTTTTTGTTCTTCCCCTTAACCAGCTTATAAGCATTGCGCCAAGCTTTTCTTGGATGTTGACCTGTTGCGATGATAGGGCTTATGTCAGTAGGCCAATAGATGCAAAAACCCTTCTCGCAATTATAGCCCATACACTCCGCGCCCATGAAGACTTCACGGACTGCATCCATCATTTCACGCAGATCGCTCAAGGTATTCCTCCGGGATAGGTAGGCGGTTTACAGCATCTCTGGTTGTTTGGCTATCTGCAGGGGTGAGGTATCTACTAGTGGTCGCAATGTTTCTGTGACCAAGTAAATCCTGCACGAGTTTAAGGTCGGCTCCGCTTCTAAGCAAAGTTGTAGCAAACGTTCTACGAGCCGTCCTGATTCCTTTCGTAGGGACTCCGGCTCGTCTGCATATACAGCCCCATCTATAACGAACTGAGTTGGTGTCTTTTGCGTAATCCGCAAAGATTCGACCATCAGGCGCTTCCTCCAACAATTTCAGAACCCAAGGCGGCAGAGGTATCTCGTGGTTCCTTCCCGTCTTCATCTTCGTCGCTGGAATAGTTAGACACTGCCTCACGAAGTCGATCTCGCATTTCTCTAGGGAAGCAAGGGTCTCCCCCCTCAACCCAGTAGTCAATGCTAAACCAACCAGTGCACGGTCCGCCCAGCAGTAACACCCCTTCTGTAGCTCCAATTGCTGCTGTACGCTTAATGATGTCTTGGAGGACTCCCGCTCGCGCAACCGTTTGACTTGTGTAACCGGATTCCATGTAACAAGCTCCATCTGTTGAAGCCACGCCCAAAATTGACGTAAGACTCCAAGTTCATAGTTGATTGTTCGAGGACTTACGCCCTCACGAAGCCGTAGGATGCGAAAGTCTTCAACATCACGGCGTGTAAATTCTTCAGGGCGCGCCTTGTCGGGGAAGCGGGAAAAGAAAGACGTAAGTGATTTACAATAACGAACTGCTGTTGGGCGTGTTGTAGTAAGCGTAAAGTAACGCTCGAACGCAGCCTGCAGCTTATGAATCTCTGTTTGTTTCATCAATCGCTCTCCAGGACACGCCTGCTTCCTCGAACATACTCTTAGAAACTAGAATAGCTTCGGCCCAACGCTTTACTCGCGGATCGTTCGCATCTGGCGAATAACCAACGACTTCTTTAATGCCGCTTTGTATTGCAACTTTGGCACACTCGTTACAGATCGGGGGCAATGAAAAGCTGGGATAGATATACAAAGTTGCGCCCCGTGCATAGCCGCCTGCTTTAAGGATGGCGTTAACTTCTGCGTGGACAACAAACTTGTATTTGATCTCGCGGTCGTTGTAGCGTTCTGGTGAATCCTGAACGCCTTCTGGAAAGCCGTTATAGCCTACGAACTCTTTCTTCTGTTCGTAGTTAACTAGAACAGCCCCTACCTTAGTAGATGGGTCCTTGCTCCATGTGGCAACATGCTTAGCCAGTTCGAGATAACGTCTATCCCACTTCTCACTTTGTTTCACAGCAACCCCCAGGCTATAAACCCCTCTCACATTGAACTTCTACTGCAAGTTTAGCGATACCTGCTTTCTTCATTCCCAGGGCTATCGCCGCAGCTTCTGAGATGTCCAAGCCCCAGGCTTGGTTAAGAGGGCCTCTATCGTTAATACTTACTATCACGGATTTCCCCGTCGTCGGGAAGGTAAGTCTTAGACGGGTCCCGAACGGGAGTGTTCTGGATGCAGCAGTTAACGTCCTCCATCTGAATCTTTGGCCCGAAGCTGTTGTTCGGCCCTCTGCTTTCCTTCCGTACCAACTGACGATCATCCAAGTCGGGACGGTACTTTGAGAAATAGAGGAGGCTTGTGATGTTCCAGAGAGCGTGTGCAAGATGTGGGAGTCCGCTTTCAGGATCGATGTCTTCTCCACGAACGAATGCCCAGAAATGCCGAAACAAAGCAGCAATGAGCCGAGAGTATTTAATACCTTTAACCCAATTCCATTCCGAGTATTTCCTTGCACCAAAGGTATAAACTTCCGCAAGTTGTTCCATTGGATAGGCAGGAACGAGGTCATAACGTAGTTTGTCTTTGTCATACTTCACACCTGCTTTATCCAGTAAATATTCTCCAGGTGAACTCATTCCATCTCCTTAATCTTTGCAACAAACTCCCCGAAATCCTTTATTCTAGTCCAACGAGACGGAATTTTATACACTTCATTGTGTGACAAGCTCATTAAGAAATTTTGAGTACTTTTCTTTGTTGCGTTATCTACTTCGATTAAATGATCGATCTTGTCGTCAACAAAAGCAGTAAGCTGGAGAGCAGCAGCAATAGGTCCCTTGTTTTGTTCAACTAACACAGTTGGAAAATCAACACCGAGCTGATTAAGCGTCATCTGAATCTGCTCTTGAACAGAAAAGCCCGCTGTCGGAGTACGGGCCGTGATGAAATAAACATCATGGTTTTCTACTAACCAGGGCAGGTTCTCTGCAACGAAAGGTTTTACAGGGCAATTCCACAAGAACCAATTAGGTGTTGTACAAACAAGCTTCCAGACTTTTTGCATTTCTTCTTGTGTTGTATTCCAGTTTTCACAGTTCCAACTATCAGGTAGTGGAAACTGACGTTCAAGAACTATCTCCGCCTCTTTGCGAAAGGCGGAGATAAAGTCTACAAGTACACCATCAACATCAACACCGATTCTAAGCCTTTTTGCCATAGATATTTCCGCCGAAGCTAAACACCCCATCACTGACAATGATGGGATAGGTGTTAAAATTGCTGTTCTTCTTTTCAGGTTCGTGAAGTTCAACAATTACGAAACCATTTACCCAAGCTGTCGGTCTGTTCTGTAAGTAGTCTGGATTTGTACTACAAGCAGCCGGAGAACTGTACCCGATCCACTTGTCGCGGGTGTTATGCGGGAGAACCTTAGTATAACTCTGTGCTGAATGTAAATGACCATAAAGGACAGAGCAACAGAAAGATTCAACAGCACGCTTTGCGTGATAGATAGACGCTTGATTGCCGATGCCGGTTAAGCCTTCTCCATGAACGACAAGGAGCTTTCCGAGATTCTTTCCAGCACCAAGCGGGAGAACTTCCCAACCACGCGCGACTAGATTAAGCAAGAGTGGCCGTTCAAGCGTACCTTGCAATTCTGGTTGTCTCTCAATTAACTGATTAACCCAGAACTCGTGATTGCCTTCGATCCAGACCTTCTTTGCGTCGGCGGGAAGAATACTTTCGAGTGGGGACAGGATAAAACGATCGAACCCTTCAGTATGAAGGGCATACGAGCCGGGTGGCCTCAATAACGGCTTACCCGTGGTGTGGTGGGATATTTCTTGGTTATCGTGCATATCGCCGCCAAAGATAAAGCCCGCAATCTTGTCGTTGTTCTTAGCGATGAAATCCAAGATGGCGGTCCATGTCGGCTTGTGTATTTTGGGGTAGTGCAAATCATAGCAAGCTACCCAAAGTGCTTTAGACATTTATGATACTCCAAAGGCGGCGTATAGTTTAGTTATTAAAAGGAAGCTGTTGCTGTCCGTTGTTAAGCAAGGCAGCCTGTTGCGGTGGGGTAAGAGCATAGCGTTTGTTGTTTGCTTCCTCGCGCAGGTCTTGAACAAAATTCTCGAACTCCACAGTTCGTTTAGCCTGTTCAAAGCGCGTTTCCAGCAACTCCAATGCAACCTGTTCGCTGCGATACTCGATGCCATTTTGGGTTACGACCGGGCGTGTAATGACTGCCAAACGCTCCGCACCCTCAACTTCAGGATCAATCGCATGAACGAAGACAGGCTCCCCTGTCAAGGTAATCTGCGCAAGTGCGCCCGGAATAACTCTGTATTTTGCTTTACTCAATGTTTCTCCTCGGTTTGCCGTCTGAGCGTTACTAACGCTTGTGCGGTTCTTTCAATGCCTGCCTCATGGGCAGCATTAATTGCTTTGTTCTGTAGAAGGTCGCGAAACTCTTTGCTAACAGCCCAAGTACGTTCTTGTACATGAACAAGTTCGTGTACAAGAATAACTTCTTCGTCGATCATCCAAAGGGTATCAAGATTCGCGAGTGTGTTTGGACAGATTTGAATTAGTGCAGCGTTATTGTCGGACGTAAATTGTGTTTGTCCAGTACAGTCTAATTCGAGTTTACGCGCAAAGCTTACTTCAATTTCAACATCGTTGAGACGAAGCACCTTCTGCCAATAACGACAACATTCTTGTAGCTCAGGTTCGGTCAAGGTCAGCCTCTATATGCTTTTCGTATAGGTTGTTCAGGGCTTCTTCAGGAGTTGCACCAACTGCAATCCATTGAGGCGGGTTGCCCCAGAAATCAGCACAGTCGGTATCGTCTCCGTAAGGACCTCCTTGCATGTTCAGAAGGTTGTGAATATCTGCCTCTGCAACAGCAAGCCATTTTCCCTTCGAGTAGCAACCGCCGTAACGGTCTTCGTAGATTGCGACAGGATAGAGCATTAAATGATAATCAATCATCCTTCAAAATCCCCCCAAGACTTTTCTGCCCCTATTGAAATAGGTAATACCATATTCCCAAGCGGCTTCCAAGGTTGGCTCATAACTGTTGTCATTGCACTTAAAACTTTTTCTACAAGATCAGGTGGACTGTCACAAAGAATTTCATCATGCACAGACGCAATCATAACAGCAGGTTCTGGTAATGGACAAACAACATCAACAACTTTCTTTGTCCATTCCAACGGCCAACCTACGCGTTCATACATAAGCCCAATCATCACACGTATAAGAACCTCGGCTGCATTTGACTGTGGATGAAATGCTACGGCCTGTGGACCAGACCCACTCTCCCACAACCACAACTTCCGACCAAAAAGATTCTCTACATAACCAAGCCTCTTTGCGTCATTCATTACACGCCGTTGCCAGTCGGAGGTCTTGTGAATCATTGCCTTCCACTTGGCTTGGTATTGTTTTACGGTTGTAAGATCAAGGTCATATTGTTCTGCAATCTTTCTGGCACCCATACAATAATTTGTGCCATGTACAATACGCTTACAGATTGCATAAGGTGAAGCAGGATCGTGGCTCTTTTGAACTTCCTCATAAGGAATCCCAAAGAACATAGCTACCAGAAACTTGTGCTCACTAAACGAAGGGTCTTTAAGCCAACCTAGCCGGTCTGTATCTTTTGCAAGATAGGCTGTGATGCGATTTTCAATACCAGAAAAATCCGCATCTACAAGTCTACCGTCCTCAAAACGCGACACATACATATAGCGCGTGCTAATTGCTTGATTCTGAAAGGATGGTCCTGAAGAAGAAAGCCGACCTGTTGACGTTCCGTGTGGGTTAAAGTGTGGATGAAGTGTTGTTCCTATACCCTCATATTCTTCTTTTGCGAAGTTCGATAAGAGCGTTGCATACTTACTAAGCTCTTTCAACAGCTTCAGAGCAGGATGCTTCGTCTTGTTATACAGCTTATCAAGAGCACCCTTATCAGCAGTTGGCTCTTTGGTTTTAAGCTGCCGTTGAACAGGCAATCCAAGCGTCTCATAGAGATACTTTTTCTTTACATCTGAGCTTCGCCAGGGGGTAATCTTAAGTTGATATTCTTCATGATCGTATTTACGAGGCTTACCTGATTTATTGAGGGCTCCAACTGGAGCAGGAATTCTTCGCCTCTTCGTAACAAAGAAAGGCTTAAGCTGCTCCGGTAATTGTTGTTCGAGTCCTTCGATTCTTGCAAGATAATCCTTCCGCAATTCCATAAGGCGGTTCCCATTCATGGTTACGCCTGCGTCGGTCATGTTCTTACAGATTAACGCTAACGGCCATGAGACGTAAGTATATATATCTAAAAGCTTTGCCTGCTCTAAGAGGTCCTTCAAAGGCTTAAAACACCTAAAGGTTACGTCCACGTCACGCGCGTTATAAACCTCAAAAATAGCCTTATCGGCTTTCCAAGCACCTTTGTTAGTAAATTGTTTGCCGATGAATTCAAGGTCGTGGGGAAAGACGGGAAAGCGAAGGTGGTGCATCAACATGATGTCCCAGACCTTACACTCTTTAGGACCTCGAATCTTAATACCTTGTCTCGCGAGAATGGGAAGATCGAACTGGATGCAGTTCTGACCTATTACTTCCTCCGCAGCCCCAAAAATACGGCGTAACTCATGAATGTACTCACCAGTAAAAGGAACAACAAGAGCGCAATAAGGGGACGCACTGAGGCCGACCATGGAGATGTCAGCATTATTCCAACGGTTACACTCAAGGTCAAAAGCGAACTTAGTTGCGTGAAACGCCCGGACTTGATCCAGCGTCGGATAGATTTCATAATTCTCAGGCTCCACTGTTAATGTCTTACGCAGATCGTTTATAACGACCGGCAACATCGACTGGTCTCGCGCGATATATGCGGGATGAAAAGTTGGAACCGCAATCGGCGCGGGACCAAGGGATTCGACGGGCAGAATACTCCCCCGCCACGTTGTAACCCCGCCCGATTTTCCAAGGATGAACTTAAGGGGTTTGTCTCCGAAGGTATCTATACGCTTCCAAGGACGGCTCTTTAGAAGCGGTTCAACATGATTCTTCAAGCACTGCTGCACCGATTGGTGGGCTTCACTATCAGATATATAACTACGGGCCTGGCTATCAGTTGGAAATATGTTGTTCGGTGATTGACAGTTAATTACGTTGCAACGCGAAACACCCTCAAACTTAATGCCTGCCTTCGCATAGATTACCTTAAGCCAACGACCGCTACCACCAACAAAGGGAACGCCTTGTTCTGCTTCACTTGCGCCGGGTGCCTCACCTACCATAATACGTAGGTCGTCACTTAAATAAGGCGCGACAAAGTTGTTGTCGGGGAACAGCTGTCGCATCGGACAGCCTTCACAACCAGAAACCTCACTTACTGTTCTAATCTTTTCTTGACTAATTGCTTTAGGTCCTCCCAAGCCACAGGAGTGTAATCTATAACTTCTACACTCATATTTATATATTGCTTGCCAAAGTGATCCAGGCCCACATTATTATGAACATGGCCGTGGATGTTTGCTATAGCCTTCCCCAAACTCAATGGATGCACTGGAATGTGCGAAAACAACATCTTATCGAGCAGCCGGGTAGAATAGATCGCCTCAAAGAAGGGTGCATAAAATTTCATATTCGGCAAATCATGATTCCCTAGAACGAGTCTCTTATGCCCGTTTAGCCGACCCAAGATTCTCTGAGGCTCTGCACACTTAACAATCACATCTCCGAGGTTGTATATCTTGTCCTGCGGTCTAACAACAGAGTTCCACCGCTCAATCATGTACTCGTTCATGTGATTCACGTCATCGAACACACGAAGCGGCTTCTCATCCTTATCCTTAAAGTTCAGGATGTTTGCGTGTCCAAAGTGGTTGTCGGAGATTACAAAGATATTTGTCATAAGGCCAATCCCGGATCATCAAGTACAGAGTTCACCCAAGCATCAGCATCTCTGTTCTGTGCCCGTCTAACGTGTGTAATCTCAAAGGTATCCAGATGCGCGATTAGAAGTTGACAGGCATCCCACAGCTTTTTCAAAGCTGGATTCTTAATCTTCCAATTACCTTTGATCTGCTGCACAAGAAGCATTGAATCGGAATACACACAAACAGCACGAGACTTTTGAGATACAACCCACAACAACACAGCTAACAAGCCTTGATACTCTGCAACGTTGTTTGTTGTAATCCCCAAATAACCCGTACGAACAGTCCGATTACCATTTTCGTCGTCAATAACCGCAGCATATGCTGACGGTCCAGGATTACCCCGCGAACCTCCATCACAATAAGCTGTGTACATCAAAGCTCCAATTCAATGTGGGAGGGGTTTGTAGCCTGGTGTTCTGTGTATATGAACGGTCTAGCCATGTACTGTTGAGAACAATCTGTCTTGTGGTTTATAACCCACACCCCACCGACGAACTTTGTGTCTTGAATTGGAACACAGACACCACACTCAGCACACTTTGCAACTAGAACACCAGGCATAAAACCCCTCCAATGAGCCCCCATAGGCTAGGTTCCTTTCGGAACGCACAGCATGAAGCTGGCTTTCACCTAAAGGGGATTACAGCTTAACGGTCAACTTGCCCAACTCGGTCTTAACAGCAGCGATAACATTCGCTTCTGTCTGGTTCAACAGAGTTTCCAGCTTCGACAGAATCTTGGTGCCGAAGTACATATCAACAACGAAGCCTACAACAAAGGCCACTACAACAGCGAAAGCAGTTCCCATCCAATTACCTCTGTTTGTGTTTAATTCCCTTCTGGGAAGGTTCTGGTTCATCTGTGGATTCGGAAAGTTCTTCAATAGCATCCAGGTTTCCACAGCGCCGCAAATAGTCATGTCCCCCATCTACAGACAAAGCTCCACAAGAACAAGTTACAAAATCCCAGCGAAACTTCGATTCGACAATATCCTTACACAACTTACATTGCGCACGATTGTGTAGAATTTTCGACATGACGCACTCTTTCTATAAACAAGTTCTGTGCAGGTCTCGAACCTGCATTCTGGACCGTGAAGGGTCCAGGCTTGCCACAATTAGATGAACAGAACCTGCAAACTACTTCTTCTTGTCGGAGACGTGCTCTGGAAGCTTCTTGCCTTCCTTCTTAGTTGCCTCGTCCCATTCCTTTGTCTTGATGCCAAGTTCCTTGGCATGTATGTGCAGATAGGCCGCTTGTGCCTTGCTTTTATACGGAGACATGCTTACTTCTCCGCAGGGATCGCCTTCACCTTGAAGATGGCAACCTCAGCCTTAGTCTGAGTCTCACCCTCCGAGTTCGTGAAGCTGCGATGTTTGATGTCGGAGATAAACTTACCCCCCGCGACACTGTTAAGATACTCACACGGGTCCTGACCAGACTCAATGGCGACGCCAGTGTTCTTGGTCAAAGCAATCTCAAGGCGCTTGAAAGCCCCAACCATTGTGGGAACCTTCTCTGGATCGCCATACGAGAAATAGAGTACACGTCCGGCGAACTCGCCCTCGTCAACCTTTGCCCCAACTTCAATCTTGTTAGGGTTCCACTGCGAATATTTCGCGCCAGGGAGCAGGGTGAAAACATATTTACCCTCTGGCACCAACTCCATATCCGCGCTTACACCCTGCAAATCGATTTCATTCCAACTCATACTTTGATTTTCCTTTTAGTTTAGGCCGGGAACCCCGGCTGGTAAATGCAATAGCCCCAACAAACGCTAATGCAAGCTTAGAGGGGGTGGTTGGGAGTTAAACCCAATGTATCGCATCTCACAGACAAATCCATGATGAGCGTGTCCTATCGTTAGACGACCACCCCGTTTTGCCGTCTTCCAACGGCGTGTGCATTTTTCAATGGGTTGCCAAAGGCTCCTTAGCTCTATACATTAGTATAGACGTACGCTTTACGCCGAGCCACTACCCAACCAAGTTCACCTGCGCAGGCTACCTGGAGTCTTTAGAGACAGAAAGGGGTCTATAGCAGGGTAGTTATCGCTGTTGGGGCGTCCAGGCACACGAGGCGCAACCCCTCTGAAGCGTTGCTCGGATTTATTAACGCCGCAGCATAACCACCAGGCTATAAACCCCTCAAGTATCGCATCCTCTCTATCCCTATCTAAGCAGCGGCCATGAGAACGTGGTTGAGGCTGCACCTTACGGAAGGAACTTCGTGCGAAATGGTTTATTCCTGTTTTACACTATATTAGACGCTAGAAACAGGTTTTTGACTCACTTTTCGGGAATTTATTTTCTAAAGCCAATCCCCCTCCACCGTCTTCGGATACATAAGACTCACAACCTTGAGGAAGTTGCAGTCCTTTCCCACTAGCACAGTGTCCTTCAAATCCTTGTTTGCGCGACAGTCCACAACTGTTAGAGAGAACTGGTCCAGACCTTCCTTCTTTATATCACGGTCCGCACGAAGCTCTACTTGTACGTCGAAGCTGATGTCACTAAAGCCTGCCCGCTCGAAGCGGTTGGTCTTTTGGTCGTTAACATACTCAGGCTTTACCTTGTGCGCAAGTAGGACATTCTTCTTACAAGTAAGCAGGATTTGTAGCAACTGGCGAAACTCGGCATTAACAGACGAGTACTGAATTGGTAGTACCTGGTTGAGCTTACCCAAACGTGCGACTCTTAGCAAATCCCAAAGCTCGCTTCCAGTATCAATAAAGATACTTGATATGGAAGGCTCCTTAATCGCGTCTAACAAAGACAGAATTGCCTTACGCCATGCCTCAGCAGCCGCTGTCGCCAGAATTGTGAAGGGAGCACCTGGAAGGTCTTTTGAGTAGGGAATCTGGATGTCCTGAACGTAAATCTGCTTACCGGCTTCGATATGTTTCTCGTAAACGCCGACCAAGCCCCAGTTCAGGTTTAGAATGAACAGGTTACCAGGCATGGTTAGTCCAAGCTCGGTCTTGCCACACTTCTGCAAGCCCTCAACAGACATTAAGATTCCCTTGGGTTTTGTATCTTTAACTAACAAATCTTTTAGTGCCATATTCCTCTAGTCTATAATTGGGTCCCAGTCAACTCCACCGTAGGTTGATTCAGGATCGAAAGATTCAGCTTCTGTTTGGCTGTCGGTTGGAAGTGCTTCAGAGGATAAAAGTTCAGGTTCACCTATTGGCGTTCCTTCTTCACCATCGCAGAAGCGATCCTCTGCGATATTCTCGGCCTCTTCGGGCGTTCGCGCCAGCACGTTATACATGTAATCGGTATTAACCGAAAGGATAACCACCCATTCTTTTACATTTGCCATTCGCGCTTAACCTCAGCCTCGCGTCTATAAATGTTTACAGCACCCTCAAAGGCGCGGTAATCCTTCGCAATTGTATCTTCGGGAAGGAAACGAGGCTCAACGATTCCTGTTTCTTTGTCTATCCGAACAAGCCAGCGATGAGGAATCTTTTCATCGAACTCGTCCTCCAAGGCTCGCAGATACGCGGCGGTTTGATACGCGTAAGTGGAGTGCAGAGATTTGCTAGTTTTCCAGTCGGGCACCGCGAGTACGCCGTTAATTCTTGCGAACCAATCGCAGATACCACCAACAGCCAACTCTGGAATATAGATTTGATGCTCAATTGCAATTGTTTCCCACTTGACAGATTTAATCCACTCTAGTGCAGCTTCTGCCGACTTACAAGCAGCGGGGTCTGTGGGCCATTCAGGGTCTTCACCTTTAAGGTAGCGTTCCACCCAATCATGGGCAGCTGTACCAATAGATGCAGCTTCGTCACGTCTTGCTTTCCAAGCATACTTTGCGCCAAGGAGAACGGTATCCCAATCATCTACATACAAAAAAGAGCGGCCATAATCAGGAGCTGCTTCGCTTGTATCAAAGTTAACGTTCGCCCGCGCGTAATCACAGGCCTGATTAACAGCCCATTGAATGAGGCCGTCGCCTTTAGAGATGGCAGAAAGTGCTGTAGTAACTCCGAGGAGTCGCTTCCCATCAAAGTAATGACCATGATTGTTGGGATTGAATGTGAGGAGGGAACGATCGTATTTAAGCAATATCTATACTTCCAAGACTTTATATTTGCGGATACAACATATAGGAATAGTTAAAGGGTTAATCACACCCCCCGAATCAGAGCGACCAGAGGTAACGGCAATTGCATCTTCTCCAACGGCAACAATAAACCCAACAGATTCAATCTCTTTGGGCGTTGCGGCAACATCTTCATAAACCCAACCGTGGAGACTTGAGGAATCGTACCAAGTCAAATGTACAACTTGGCCTTTTTCAACTTGTATTGTTTCCAACGCTTCTCCTATATTAGACGTAAAAGAGAGCTTTTTGACTCACTTTTCGATAAAAAACCTCCAATTTAATCGTGTTCGCCTTGTGGACCCAAAGGTTGAAAGAGCAAACCTTCACGTAAAACAACTTGGTTTGTTGCTGTTGTATTGCCCTCGTGTACATAATTTCTTAAAATTTCACGTACACGATCATCGATCTCCCAGTTCTCGATGACCATCCATTTATAACGTGTACCATCGACAGTTGTTCTGATTATTTTGTTAGGGATGGATATGCTCCCCCAAGACTGTCCTAATATACCCCAAACAAAAAGCGAATCGCGACCTGGCTGCCAATCCCCTACTACAAGCGCAGCGGTTCTTCGACGGCAATTCTCGCGAATAGCCTCAAGTTGATCTTGTGTAGGAATTCTATCAACACCAACTCTGAAGGAAACGTAATAGCCCTCCACTTCAAAAATATAAGGTCTGCGTTCGGGTACGTTATATACCATATTGCGACGTACCTGTGGTTGCGGGGGCGGTGCTAGTCTTGCCTTTTCTTCTTTCCATCTCGGATTCTCTTTTACAGGCTCAACCTTCCACACATCGCGCAAGTCTCGATCAGGCTTGACATTAAGTTTTCTCCCCAACACTCCGGCACCTAAAATCCAGTCAACATCTTCATCACGATTCTGAAACCTTTCAAAGAATGCCTTCAACTTTGGAACAGCAGCCTGGGCAGGCGCACCCAGAGCTGCTCTCGGAGCTTCAGGGTCCACCATAATTAGCTTCGCTCCGATCAAACACAGTTTTGTTACGCGCTGCGAAAACAACCACGAAGCCAATGTTCGATACTCAAAATGACCATGCTCGCAACGAACATCTCCATATTGCCCATAAGAACTCTTCCTACGCTCAACACATTCTGTTTGTGGAAGAATATCCAGAGCCTCCAAGTGGCGCGTAAACAAATCCAAACCATCTCGTTGTGCAGGTGTACAAGTAGGTCGATCAATGTGTACATGCCCACCTAACGTAATTGAGCGTTCAGGTGAACTAAAGTGGGCACCAGCTCTCCATTTACCTGACGGCGCAACAGTCGCAAAATCATTGAAAGAACTCTTCAAGTGTTGAATCAGTTGCCTCACAGACATGTCTGGCTTGGGGTGCGGCTCAATGACCCACCTCCCATGATCGAGGCCCCAAGGCGCATAAACATCTCCGCGCCCCGTAAACTGCTTCATGTGGCCGTTTTCGAGAATGATAAATTCTGGATCAGCTCCAACCAGAAAATCATTTAGTAAAGGCATGGCGCAACGTCCTCGAAATGCGATCCCACTTCCTTGTAATTGTTGCCTTTGGGATGTTCAAGCTCTTTGCAGCTTCCCCGTGAGACTTTCCCCAAATCGCAACTTCCTCAAAGATAGTAAAATCGGCTGGAGTTAACAGCTGTTTAACAGTTAAAAGCAGGTCTACAACACCTGGACTTGAGTCACCTGGTAAATCAAAACCAGGAACATCCAAAGAAACTTCTTTTCTCTTGCGCTCCATACGTCTTTGATCATACATCACACCCATTAAAATGCGATGTACCCATGTGGTAAACAAACTGTCTCCGCGAAAAGTGGGAAGGTTAACCATAACTTTATCAACAGCTTCCGTTAATAGGTCGCGATCTCCCCTTCGCAAAATTATATACATTACAGCTTGTGCATGATTCATCAAAAGCTCTCGCAGTTCCCGCTCAATCAGTTCGCGTTTAGGTTCATCACTTTTAACCCACTGCGTATAAAGATAATTTTCAAGTTCCCGCCGAATTGACTTACTTACCTCCGGCTCCTCGAATTCCTTCAAAGCAATCATCACAAACTCCTTCTTGCTGGTGGTTAAAACACACCAACTTTCCACACATCTCACACGCTTTGATGTTCTCTACACTTTTGCAACAATGACAACAGTTCTTCTCAAGTGCCGCCTGTACAGCAAACCCTGTCCACTTTTCAAAACAACGCAAACAAGTCCAGATAGGGTCTCTCGCTGTATATCCATTCTGATAGATTGAATAAAAAGGAATTGGCGGAACAACACCGTGTTCATAGCAGCGAAGAAACGTCTCTTGCTTACCCCCAGAGAAAATATCAACTTCTCCATTTATCTTCGCAAAGTGCGTAGTTCGCAAACTCATCTAGCGACCTCTGGGAGGGGTTTGTGGCCTGGGGTGGTTCTTAATCCAGCCGAGTGCATCCCGATATTCTTGTTCCTTGCGTGGATTTCGGGCGCGTAATTCGCGTAGGGTATATATGCGATCTCTTACTGCAGCATGTAGGATTTGGTATAGAAAGGGAACACGCTTTCGCCAGCCCCCTACAGGCCATTGAATTTCTGCAAGTTGAGGGAGTCGGTAGTTTGTACGCCAAATTCCATAAAGCCTCAGCAACTCATAATGCACTGCAGGCCCAACAAAGATCGCATCTGAAGTTGTAAGAATGAAGTGCTTCTTAACACCCATAAATCACCTATTTGTGGCCTGGCGCAGGAGACACACCGCAGGCTTCGACAATTCAGTCGATCATGCCATACCAGGCCACAAACCCCTCCCCTATTCTGTTCGTGCTGGACACCCGTTCGCGATCCAACAAACGATGCGATTGGTAAGCCGAACGATACAACTGCGATGTTCATTTGCAACGCCAGGAGCTGAATTAACCTCCAAGACTGTTGCATGAAGGGTTGTGTGTGCCTCGTCTTCCCACTTGCCGAGAATATCTACTGCGCCAAAGTCCAGGTTTAATGCAGCAACAGCTTTCTTGGCAACCATACGCACGCTCTCAGGGATTTCCTCCGTCCCAAGTGCGTGAAATGTCCAACCATTCGCGCGATTCCGCCCAAACTTTGTGTTGTTTTCTGGTTCAGTTAACCTTTTCTCGTAGACCGATAAAACTCTCTTGCGATACACCCAGACCCTGTATTCTGTATCGGAATCTACGAGAGGAGTAAAATAAGCACGGCCAAGCCGGATGGCTTTATTCATCATTCGTAAGGTTCGGCAATATCGTATATCACGTCCCTTACTGTGTTGAATGTTTCTCCCAATTAGCGGTGGATTTCCTGGCATCATAATAGCATCCTGCGCCAAGATAATCTGAAGGGCTTCTTCACGAAGCCTTTCATGGAGCTTGATGCCTTGTTGCATCTTGTTGAGTGTCGAACACTTGGCATTCAATGCTGGTTTTGTCCCACTATAGCCTACGCCATAGCAGATTACGCAATCAGGCTCAGGAATGTCCTGCGCGCGAAGTGCTTGTCGAACCAGTGTTTCAAGCAGTTCGCCTGTTACTCTTGCTGCTCTCGCCACACGAAATTCCATAATAACCTCGTTAACTGACCCAGTGACCACACATCTCACAAATACGCGGTTCAAGTGTCTCTGGATAGTCGCAGGGTAGCTCGTTATCAGGATAGCAATTTTCAGCTTCTCCGCAATCAGGACAACGTTCTCCCAACATGAAGAAAGGATTACAGTTCGGTGTATACATCGGTTACGCCCCCAAACTACCTTTGCACTTATGACATACTAAGAGATTCCAGGGAAAACCTTTAACGTTTTGGTTTCCATGACCGCAAGCAGGGCACTTGATTACAGCCCCACGTAAGTTCTCAATAACTGTAGGTGCGGCTGACAGCGGACTGTGTACACCTGCTGGTGTTGGAACATGAACGATTGTTGTTGGTCCAGTTGTGGCCTTCTTGCGCTTTTCCCACTTGGCAGTGCGCATCTTCGAGTGGTAACTTTCACGTCCGTTCTTATAGTCGGGTTGTCGATAGAAGGTGCAGAGCTTGAATTCGTGATGAAATTCGATCTCTTCTGGCCCAAAGACCCAAGCCGTATTATCGGGCATACTTCCAACACTTACATTTGCCCGTGTATCTTGTACCCAAACGCCTCTTACCTGATGGAATGGCTTGCAGGCGCGTAGGATCGCCTGCGCTTCAGATGCCCAGTAGAGCTTGTCACCGTTATCCGTGAAGCCAAAAACAATAGGCGAACCACTTCGAGCAAGGAGCAACTTGTCAGGATAGCGTGAAGATATAGCTGCAATCGCCGCAGAACCTTGAACCTTATTCAACTCGCGAATTCCAGCCTCATTCATACCATGTTCAGAGATGATTGCTCGAAGAATATCCGAATCGGTCTCACAAGAACGTTCATAGTGACCTTGATAGAAGAGCGTAAGATGGTTCGAGATACAACCATTGTGAACAACGGCTGTTTCACCGTCCCACATTGGATGGTTATTCTCGTTGTCCTCTGGGCTGCCAACGGTGTACCAACGCGTGTGTAGAAGTGCTGTGCGCGTATTTTCTGTTAAGTGCTCGTTCAGGAAGGCTTCAAATTCCTTTGATCGAGTAAACTTCCATGCAGGTTCAGGTGCCTTAAACACGAAAATACCGTCTGGGCCTTCCAGAGCAATACCTGTTGCGTGTTGTCCACGATGCTCAATGGAACAGAGCAACAGTATAAGCTCTTCTCCTGTTATCGGAGTCGCTCCGAATTTACGTACTCCAGCGATTCCACACATTACACAGTCCTCCAGACTCGTGATGCAACAAGCTCTTTTTTAGTTGCGAACCATTTTGCGAAAGAATCCGCTTCAACTGTCTCAACGGTCCAAAGCGGGAATAGTCCTGAATTAAGTAAAATTGCGCGGAGTCCTGCAATGGTGGCTGTTTGACACAAACATTTTGGAATTAAAAGGCCTGAACCAGAATCGCGGCTACTTGAAGATATGATAACTCCGGGATAATATCGCCGCAACATTTCTTTTTCTGCTGTTGTCCAAAGTGTTGTTAACTTTCCTGTAATACGAAAGTTCCCGTCGTTGTTATAGTCCCAATACAAATCAAAGTCGCGATGCCCCACGAGATTGTGGAGTAAATCACCAAACCCAGATCGACGCCCTGGATTTACGTAAACAGGAAGCCACCTATAACAATTCGGAATTGATGTCTTGAAGTTCGGGGGATGAAGCGTAAATGTCAAAGGCACCCCAAACAACAGATGGTCCCGCATTTCGTTAATCTCTTCAGGAAGGGGTTGTATGCAACTAGGTAAAATCACACCCCCGTCAGCTTCTAATGGAGCAGCGGTTCGTGGAATGCCCCAACTAGGCGCAAAATCACCAGCATAATCAACGTTGAAGGGCGCATCACCATTCCTCGTTAGGATGTAATAAAGGATGTATGCGTCATCGTCGCGCCCTTTATACAACTTCGCAAGTCCCCGAAGTTGATTACGTGCCGTCGTTTCTGTCAAAATAAGCTGCTTCCAAGTTGTTGTAATTGCAGGATCAAGTATTGCGAGCTTAGAAGAAGCAACAGCAATAAAGGCAACGGTTGGCGACTGAAGCCATGAAGGCAGACTTCGGTATTCATAACCATGAAGTTGAACGCGCCAATCTCCCGGCAATCCATAAGGGGCATTGTGATAGTGGTCTCCTCGCATACGTTGAGCCCACTCTGTCACAGGAAACAGCCCACTTAGCTTGAGAACGTTTGCGAGACCATCTAAAGCCGCAACCTCTTCGATCCTGGTAGGCCGCTTTCGACCAAAATGAATGTGACCACCTATTCCGTCTCCGGCAAAATAAGCGCCTGCTCTCCACAAATAACGGCTTGTTGCCTGATTAAAAACACGATGCAGCCATCTTAATGCAGTTAAAATGCCTGCCATGTGTTCTACCACCGAAACAGAAGGCCAAGGACGCAGTTCTACCAAACGTTCATTCTGGTCTGCACCTGCTGCAAGTCCTACTTTAAGGCCACAAGCAACAGCCTCAACGCGATGGTTGTATTCATCACGGAAACAAAACTCAGGATCAGAACCAACACAAAAATGGTTCAAGTAACGACCTGTAATCGTGAAGATCGAAGGAGACATAAGGGGCTTGTGATTTAAGGCCCAGTCAACCTTCTTTTGATCTGCATCGAAATGTTCGCCCATCAACGAGGCGCGTAAAACAGCTTGTCGATTCATAGAGGATACTCAGGGATCATATCATCGTCAGTGTCACGTAAGACATTACCATTTTGCTGTTGCAGTATGGCTGCCGCTTGTTGATTTTGTTGAAGTTGCGCCTGAGCATGTTCCCCAAGCGTCCAATGCCCCAGAGGTATCCGTATTATCTGCGGGCGTCCGATCTCGGCTTCAAGCGTCCAATGCCCCGGAAGCGTCGGTATTATCTGTGGGCGTTCGATCTGGGCTTCGGGTGGTGGAACATTGCGCGGACGCCGATGTAAAACAGGTCTTGTTGGTGTAGGAGGCGTTGGTACTACGGGCACGAGTCGAGTCCATGTCTGTGTTGGATTGTTTTCTCCATCCTCCAAAAGCCGAGAAAGTTCTAACGCATTCGCTTCGGTAAACCACTGTCTCCCAAGACGTGCATGAATGGCGTTTCGTGCCATTCGATGAATACCTTCAAGCCAAGGTGTGTTTAACCAGAACTTGTTCGTATAAACAGAAATTCCATCAATCTTCACAAGCACGCGATCCAACATCATCAACAAGCGTGTTGCGCGCCCAAGATTTTCCCAAAGCGCCTGTGGAACAGGATGATACAAGTCAGCGAAGGTGCAAGACAGTTCAAGATTACCACCATTCGAGCGTCTTATTATTCCATTTTGATCGAACTCCGTAACTCGCAAGTTGAAGCAATTGCCACCACAACAAATGAACTGTTTCCGAACAAGCATCTTCAAAACAGAAACAGGTTTCCCTGTATACTGAAAAGGTATATCTCCACGGATAGCCTTTATCTGCATCCGCGTTGGGTATTTTCCTGGAAAAGGACGTGGCATCGGGGATACACCGAGGCGCTCAAATTTGTCATAGGCCATAACTAATCCCCTTCTTAGGCTCAGCTTCGGCTGCAAGCTCTGCTTTTACGGCAGCCATCTCGAAATCAAAAGAATCCGGGGGCATTCGATCCCATATAAAAAGGCAACTCTCACTACAAACAGGAACGCCATTAAAATCTTTGTCAACTGCAACAGGATCAAGGTTCTGTTCACAAATCGCACAAGCGCCGTCTTTAACCATCAAAGCAAGAGTTCGCGCAATTGGTTTATAACAAATAGTATGTTTCTTGCGTTCCTCACCTGTTGTTGCAATCTCAAAGCAGCTTCGACATGTCACACGCTCCTTATCGTCTACCAAGAAAAAAAAGCGCCGCAACCACGGAGTGTTTGTAAATAAGTTGCTATCGGGCTCAACCTTCCGCGCTACAACAAGTGGAGCTGCCGAAGGACTGGTTACACGCGAAGCATCGGAGACAACAGTCTTTCCTTTATCATCAAGAAGAATACCTGTCCATGCTGGCAGGCGTTGTCCATACGAATAAACCTTCTGTTGCAACAACGCGACAGGCACTCTCAACGCCTTATAAGACTCGGACATTCGTTACTCCAATTTATACACGAGGGGTTTATAGCCTGGTGGGAGGTCGGGTTGCAGTTTAAGCAGACCTCCGACCCCGGCGACTGCAACATCGCAAAGGCTACGCACCAGGCTATAAACCCCTCGTGTAACTCAATCCTGGCGGGAGCATCACCCTTCTCCGACAGAAGGTTTCTAGCTCCCATGGCAGTACAGGCGCTTTTATTCAGAGAGCACAGGATTGGCCGGTCCTGTTCCTGTAGTGTAGCTACTTGGGGTACTTGTTAGCACCGCTTTGGCCTCAACTCTGTCTACACCTGGAACAGCGTCCCAAGCGCAGAAACGAAAATCCACGCGACGTGTGCTCATCTTTAATGAAGATGAGCGTCAGGTGGACTCGTACTACTGCGGCTACAACCGCAGTACCTTACAAAAATTATTGGAGGAGCCTCGCGAAAGCGTATCCTCAAAGGTTGCCCTAAATGAACGTCCGGTTGAACAGTAGCAGCATGTTATGTAGACAATAACCTTTCGCCGTCAGTACCGAAGCACAACAGGGTACATAGGTATTATCGAACAGAGACTTTACTTGCTGCAACCATCTTTTCATTCAAGCGTAGCTTCCAGTCCCATTGTTACCAATGTTTGACCCCAACAGGCACTGACCCTGGAAACCCCTTGGCGTGTCGCTTCGATGCTCCTCCAATCTTATTCCGAGTAACGAGAATCATATCCGCTCGGACTATGCCAACCAAAGCCTGTATAACCTAATGATTCAACAGACGTTGCTGCATCGCGTTTCAGGTCGTCGAGACAAACCTTCTTTCCGCAATACATAAAACCATCTGACGTAATTTGTGTTGGTGAAGCACCACAGGCACATTTGTGGCTGGGAAACACAGTCCCAAGTCCTGCACAAAAGGTACAATCTCGAAAGAGTTGTGTATGCTCAGAAAAGACTTTTCCTTCCGCACACATTGGACAACGTTCGGCGGTATAAGTTACGCCTTTGGAAGTCGCCTGCATAATGATCCCCAAAAAGCTGCTCCATTGTTCGATTCACCGAACCAATTCTGGTTTAGTTTCCAATTAGAGGCAAGGTCTTCAAAGTCAGGGAAGATTGCTTCAATACCACCCTCGATTATGCGTTTGAATCCGGCGTCGGTGTCTTTATCTCTGTAAACACCGTCACCGGCAAGCAGTACGTGGAACATGTTGATGTGATCGAGCACATACTTACGTGCAGCCTTTACATCGCAGTAGTTGATGATGTCGCGTGCTGCTTGTTCATCAATGTCCAAAAGGTGTCGAAAACCACTTCGTCCTACCTTCAAACCAACGCGAGTAAGATTGAGGATCAAATGTGCAACCTCCGGGGTTGCAAGCCAGGCATTCGACAAGACACGATACTCCAACCCGTATTTAGGTGTACGATATTCACCCGCACGTCCATAAAATTGACGCCGTATTGGTGAGTCAATAGACGCAAAGATTGCAACTGCGGGAATCGCAGCAAGAACATCACATGCGCGAACCATTTCAATTAAGTTGTTCCTTCCAGCTGGAAGAATATCAAAATGTATATGCCCACCTGCGAAGCGCAAATGAAAATTACGTGCTGCAATAGGAAGATTCGGGGAATCATCGTAAGCGTTCTGTGATGGCATACAACCAAGCGCAATGTCTTCCTCTGCCGCATTGCGCATGGTGATTTCAGGGATGGTAAAAGTGTTCTTGATTGTCAGCTTAGCTGTACGATCAAAAGTTTGTGCAGCCTTTAGTACATTCAATAGGCCATCACGTAAGTAGTTGATTAAAAAACCGTGACAATGGACCGGATGAATAAAGCATTCTGCAGCAAAGCCATCACGATAAGCATAGGCCGTTAATGTTTGGTCGATATTACCAATCACGCCGCCTCGTGGATGGGCTTTTTGTTGTGTTTCTTGTGTCGGCAAGAACCTAAAAGCTGGGAGAAGTGTTTTATGTTCGCTACCGCGCACAACGAAAATCTCGGGGTCGCTGCCTGTATAGCGATTAACACGATCCATTAGAGCTTCGAAGATCTTAACAGGTGGAAGCGAATCAAGACACCTTACTGGTTGAACAGCGCCTTGTATGCTGCTGTTTGCTTGAGGGTGCGAAGGGTGTTTTGTTATCTCAAGCGACGGGTTTTCCACTAAAGAGATTACGTGATCTCTAAGTGTATAAAGAGTTGAGGAGCCTCGCCAAAAAATGTTTCTTAGTTTCAAACTAGGCATAATAACCTTAAAAATATCCCCCTCTTTCAGGTCCTTCCAATCAAGCGTTGTTCTCATTTTGTCCCTCCTAGAGCTTAATTAAATCACTTGCAAGCAGGCTGGCGAGCGTGTACTGCGCACGCTGAAGAACTTCTGGAATACGTTCAGGACTAAGGCCACCGCGCTGTAACACTTGGGCATACTCTTCCAAGAGTTTTTTTACCAACTCAACGAACATAGATTCTCCTTTACCCTAACGAGGGGTTTATAGCCTGGTGTTAGGGCTCCTTGAACAGACCCTCGATCAACTTCAGCGATAAGCGGCTTACAGTCGCAGCCGCTATCCCACCAGGCTATAAACCCCTCGTTAGCGCGGAATTATTTCGTATGATGCTTCTTCATCCTCTTCAGGACCGGGGGGAATATAGCTGTGATTGGGTGTGCGAACGTCTCCACACCCGCAACATTCACCCTCTGTATCCCAATGAGAACAATGCCTGTGGCAGTCAAGAGGCTCGTCTTGTGTATCCATTAAGATTGCGATTGCCTCTTCTGGATTCTCAGGAAACGGACCGTACATCGAGGGCCTCCTTAAACTTGAAGTACAGATGTCTGTTATCTTCTTTGATTTCCTCGCAATTCACTGAAATCCATTTTGCAGCATCCACTGCAATTGCAATTAGATCAACGAGATACTCGCAAGTGAGAGCATCTGTGTGATAGAGCGGAGTAAACTTGCCTGTGTTATTGGGGTCTTGCTTTGATAGCTTGAATAACACATAGCCCCGCGAGTCAGGAACAAGGTCGATGCGTAGGCAAGCGGATTGAAAGAAGATCGAAGATTGCGGCATATTACTCCTGTAAATGTTATAGCCCAGTCCTTTAGAATGCTAGATGCACCTATCCACGATACATCTACCAATTTAGGCTCAGCTGTGGATAGAAGTGAGCTTCCTAAAGCAAAGAATACCAAGACACCAGTTATCCTTGGAGGCGTGACTTCAACTGGGCTATAAACTTCTACCTCCAGCAAGGCAGACACCCCCTTAAGAAGATTTCCCCAAACAGGGGCGCTGTTCCTGTCATTAGCAGAACTTGCTGGAGGCAAACCGTACCGTCATAACTAAGGCTAGACACATCCACAGTCCAAGTGGCGACAGTTTGGTTTGGGGACTTATTTGTTGCGTTTCCGCAATGATTCCTTCTTGCGCTACTTTAAGGCGCGATA
>Ga0116127_1000465_pt1 | contig 37268 bp, 35 predicted proteins | sample June2015DPH_16_1_FD_89731 | JGI IMG/M metagenome (GOLD analysis project Ga0116127, IMG submission 89731) | Peatland microbial communities from SPRUCE experiment site at the Marcell Experimental Forest, Minnesota, USA - June2015DPH_16_100 | ecosystem: Environmental > Terrestrial > Soil > Wetlands... | reverse complement strand
GATTCATGTTCCTTACACGGATGCCAAAGTAAACGAAGCGCATTGCTACCAACCCCTAGGTCATGGGATATGAATATGTACGAAGCTTACCAGCCTGGGAGGGCAAGTGACGGCCGGAGGTTTGAAAAGGGGCAAATGGAAATTCACAGTTCCAAGGAAGGTTGGGATTGGAAGGCTCGTTCTCGGAATCGGTTCAGCTAGCCAGTCGCCTGCGCGAGTTAAGCGATCAGCAACGGGGGATTCTTGAACGAGTGGACGAAGCCTGCAAGGAACTCTACCTTCCTGAGTTCGAGCACTACCTAGCGCGCAAGTACAATCCTGAGACTCGTACGACGTTAAAGAAATACAATCTCATGGGCCTGACAGTTTCCCCCGAATATGGAGGAGTCGGGGCAGACTCGCTGACCTGGGCACTAGCACTTGAACGATTCGGGCAGCTTGGGTTGAGCGTGGTTACCTTCGTCGATGTCCATTGCCTGCTAGCTTCGTTAGCGATTCAACAATGGGGCAACGAACATTTGAAAGCGGAATACCTTACCCCGGCAGCTAAAGGAGAGAAGGTTCTAGCTTATGGTTTGACGGAGCCTGAAGCCGGAAGTGAACCAACCTCAATAAAGACGAGTTACGAGGATCGTGATGGCAGGTATGTTCTCAGCGGTACGAAGTACCTGATATCAAACGGGTCCGTCGCTGACGCACTGATCATTTTTGCTTATCCGAAGGGCAAGAGGCAGGGCATGTCGGCTTTTGTCGTCGATTCGAAGTCTGAGGGTTTCTCTGTTGCCATGCACTTGGATGAGAAGATCGGGCTCTTCACATCGGATACGGCGATGCTTGAACTTTCTGATGTGCGCGTCCCTAAGGAGAACCTGCTCGGAGAGCCCGGGAAGGGTTTGCATGTTGCGTACTCGGCGCTGTTGAACGGGAGGATCGGGATAGGGGCGGGATGCGTCGGCATCATAGGAGACTGCTTGAACTCGGTAACGGAAAGGGCCAAGTCCCGTGTGCAGCATGGCAAACCGATTGGCAAGCACCAATTAATTCAACGCCACCTCGCAAACATTGCTATGAACTTAGAGATGGCAAGATGGCCGACTTATTACGCGGCTGCAGAGAAAGCCAAACTAGACACGAAGCCTAGCGACCTCGAGCTAAGAAACAGGGTTGACCTTCAATCTGCTATCGCAAAGCGCATTGCGTCCAGATTAGCGTACGAGAGCGCCGACATAGCTGTTCAGGTGTTCGGGGGCTTCGGCTATTCCCTACTTTCTCCGGTTGCTAGGCACTTGTGCGATGCCCGGGTGGCAAGAATCTACGAGGGAACGGACGAGATAATGGAGCTTAAGATTGCTTCGTTGATTCTGGGGAAAGGTTTCGAAGCTTACAGCTGAAAGAGCCTAGGCGGTTGTCTTTTCTTTCAGCTTGTTCTTGAGGTTCTCGATAACTTGTTCAACCATCTTGCTGGAAGTGGAATCTAGAAGTTTTGTCCCAAGCCCCGCCATAATGCCTCCAACATTCACGTCAGCGACCCAGTCAATCTTACTTCCAGTCGCTGCTTCTTGAATGGTGAACCCTGTCTGGATTTCGATTGTGCTACCCACCCCACGACCGGTACCGATGAGCTTCGCCGAACTGGGCGGGACCTTATCGGTGGTTCGAAAATCGAAATCCATGGTTCCCTTTACTAGAGATAAGCCCACTCTGATCTTGGCCTTGAAGTTATCTGGAGAGAGTTCCTGCATCGATTGCAGGTCGGGGAAGCACGCTGCGATATCCTTGGGGTTAAAGAGGAAATCCCACACGGTCTTTCGAGCAGCTGGAGTTTCGAATGATCCTTCAAGATGCATTCGTTTTATATCCTCCGTAGTTGGCCGCCTTTGGTGCAGGGGATGGTAAAAGGCTTCATGTTCGCGCAAAGGAAGCGCGAGGGCATGATATGATTTTTCAATCAATGACTCTGAAACTAACGATTAGAGTCTAGGTTCTAACCGTCAGAAACCGATCTCGTTAGGCTAAGAATGACCATGGCAATTCACGAAGCATTAATACGCTCAACCAAAGATAACCAGCGTAATTCAGGGGCAGATCTTGGTCAGTTTGGCCACGCTTATCGCGTTTTGGAGGAAAAAGGATTCCCAAACCTCTGAACCTGAACGGATAATCCCCCTACCCAACCTGCCCGCATCGACTTTGGAAACGCTTCGCTCCACTTCACTCGAAGACGTGAACCATGCGAGAGAGACTTTGAAGGTACTAAAGCTCGAACGGCAGATACTCGGGTCCGCTGTAAGCACCATCTACGAATCCCAAACGAAAGGAATCATCACCGAAGCCGAAAGGGATCGACTGCTGGAGAAGTATAAGGTGGATCTGAAGCGGCTTGAGAAGGCTATCAATGAAAACCAGGATGTGGTGGACCTCTATGATTTGGAGATTGAGAGGGAAGATGTCATCAAGAATTACAAGGCCAGACTTGCTGAGATAGACGCTAAACTCAAAGACCTAAAATCCGGCTCCCCTTCACGATCGGAAACTCCAATGCGCCTAACTCAGGGGCAAACCGAGAAGAAGATTTCTGGAGAAAGTCGAGAGGGGCAGCCAAGCCAGGACCCGCAGGGAAAGCAGAAGGACGATGAACAACTCACCGACGCGGAAAAGCGAATTGACAAAATCCGCGAAGAAATTCTCCAAGCCATGGATCGACTCGAACAGATTGAAACGGAAGGATAAGCTTGTCTTGGGTTGAGGGCGCTAAGAGCAAGGCCGTCCTCAAAGCATTGGCGCCCATAAAGAGCGGTTGGGTAATCGGCGTCGGGAGCGGTTCCACAATGGCCTATGCGGTCGTCGAACTCGGAAGGGCAAATAAGGCGAGGAAACTTCAGTTATCCGTTGTCCCAACGTCCCACCAAATTGAAAACCTAGCCATATCTCACGGGCTTAATGTCCGTAGCCTCAACGAAGCAGTCGTAATCGATTTTGCGATCGATGGAGCTGACCAAGTACAGTTGCCATCGCTCAACTTAATCAAAGGTGGAGGGGCAGCCTTGCTGAGGGAGAAGATAGTCGATTCTGCTGCACGAAGGCTAGCCATAGTGGTAGATGAAACCAAACTTTCCAAACACTTAGGCGGCCGACAAGCTGTTCCATTAGAGATCTTGCCAATGGCACAGAGGTCTGTCCAGATTCGTGTAACCAAAATGGGGGGAAGAGCAAAGTTACGCGAAGGCTCGGGGAAGGTTGGACCGGTGATAACGGACAATGGAAATTTCATCCTAGATGCTGATTTCGGACGGATTGAAAATGCGGCGCGGCTCGAACGGCGGTTGAAGGCGGTACCAGGCCTAATCGAGACTGGACTGTTCTTGAATATGGTTGATGTCGTCTATGTGGGCCGGCAGAATGGAAGAGTTGACCTATTGGAGTAGCCTTTTGCCCTCAATTGCGTCTAGTCCTCGTTTCCACTGCCCGGAGGAAGAGGGTGGATCCACCCCTTGAGGGGTGGTGCCAAACGGTGCCAAAAGTGCTGGCGGAGCAACCCAAAATCCGCTTCGAAAGGCGGACAAGGCGTGAATCGCAAATGTTTCCTAAACGAATTCCCGATTAGCCTGCGTCAGTTCTTGTCTAGCATATGTTATACACTGGTTGACTATGTGAACCAGTAGAAGTGGTGCCGGGAGCGGGGTTCGAACCCGCGGCTTCTGGGCCCAATGCTCTCCAGATTATGAGTTTCGTCCCTTTAGCCTGGCTGGCGCTCTACCAGCTGAGCCACCCCGGCCCAGCGCAGAAACCAAGCGATTGATGTAAAAACGTTCTCTATCCGTATCTTCTGCGCCTTGCAAGACGTTAAATGAATAGGCAGCATGTTTGAGTTCGTAGGTTGGACGCAGCGCGCATGGTGTTCGACTACCTAACCCTCGACGACTTCGAGCTGCGGGACAGGCACGTACTGCTAAGGTTGGACATCAACGTGCCCTTAGATCCCAACACCAAGAACATTCTAGATGAAGGCCGGATCATAGCCGCCACACCCACACTTGACGCGTTGGCAGGGGCCAAGGTGACCGTTCTCTCGCACCAAAGCCGTCCGGGGAGGGATGATTTCACGTCACTTCAGGAGCATGCGACCCTTCTGCAAAATAACTGTTCGCAATCAGTTCGGTTCGTTGAGGATGTTATGGGGCCTGCTGCTCGCCAGGCAATCAGAGAGGTCAGAAGCGGAGAGGTTTTGGTGTTGGATAATGTTCGGTTCTGCGCTGAGGAAAACTTGGAAGCTAGTGGCGAGAAGCTTGCCAGAACAAACCTTGTATCGAGATTGGCCCCTCTCTTTGATTTATACGTGAATGACGCTTTCGCAGCTTCCCACAGGTCGCAGGCATCACTCGTAGGATTCCCATTCCTACTTCCTTCAGCAGCCGGGAAACTGATGGAGAGAGAGCTTGTCGCGCTCAAGCGGTTATTGGTTGAGCCTGACCGGCCGAGCACCTATATTCTAGGTGGGGCAAAAGTTGAGGACAAAGTGCCTGTCATCGAGAACATCCTCTCGAGCGGAAAAGCTGACCATGTTCTTGTAGGAGGAAACGTTGCGAAGGTATTCCTAAAGGCTGCTGACAGGAAGTTTGGCCAGTCAGACGAGGCGGAACTGGAAAATCTTACCGACGAAGTCTTGAAAGCGAACCGAATCATTTCGAAATTTCGAAAACGCATCGTTCTCCCTAGCGATTTCGGAACCATCATTGACGGTAAACGTGCTAACACACCAGTCACGAGGTTGCGACGCGCCGGGAGAGCACTTGATATAGGGACGAAAACGGCTGAAAAATTCTCAGAGATAATTAGCAAATCACGAACTGTGGTGGCTTCCGGGCCGATGGGCGTCTTCGAGGAAGACGGCTTTGAAACTGGAACGAAGACCGTGCTAGAATCAATGGGCAACTCAGATGCTTTCACCGTGATAGGCGGGGGGCATCTTTCAGGTTACGCGGGTATACTCGGCATTTCGGATAAGCTAACGCATGTCAGTACCGCTGGGGGAGCAATGCTCTCTCTATTGGCCGGAGAAGAGCTTCCGGCAATCGAGGCGTTAGTGGACGCAGCCAAGCGCCACAAAAACAAGTAGCAGGCTAATCTAAGCGAGAATTTTAAGCACGTCCGACGATAATCGGCCGGCGCCTCGGTGGCTCAGCCTGGCAGATGCCCATATATCGGGCACTGGCGAGCAGCCGCCTTGTAAACTTGGCCTCAAGAAAGCGGCAGGTCGCGGGTTCGAACCCCGCCCGAGGCTCCACTCGCTCCGACCAGTGCTGATTCCACGTGATGCTATTCTTCTTATAGACAACGGTATCCCCAGGGAGGACGAGCGTGATTTGACCTGACAAATCCCGTAGCGGTTCTTGACACAAGTATGGGCATCATTGAGTTAGAGTTGTTCGTCAACGAAGCGCCAATCACAGTTCAGAATTTCATGAAACTTTGCAGAGATGGCTTCTATGATGGCTTGATGTTCCACCGTGTTATTGCCGGGTTCATGATTCAAGGCGGTTGCCCGATTGGTGATGGAACTGGAGGTCCGGGATATGTCATCAAAGACGAGTTTGTTGCAAGTTTGAAACATAGCATGCCAGGGATTCTATCAATGGCAAATGCTGGCCCAAACACCGGCGGCTCACAATTCTTCATCACGCTGGCCCCCACACCATGGCTCGACGGAAAACACACTATATTCGGTAAAGTCATCGAGGGCATGGATGTCCTGCAATCAATCGGCAAAGTGCGGACAGACGATCATGATCGGCCTCTCGAAGGAGTGACGATAAGATCGGCCAAAATCGCTGATAAATGAATGCCGCACACTCCAACCAGCGATCTCTTTTGCATCCAGTAAATAGTACCCTACGATCAGTTGTCAAATCAAGCCTTGCTTGAGTATTCCCGTTTTCATTGTGGCAGTCCAACTAGGGAGCCGTTCCGAGTCCTACCGGCTAAGTAAAACGAATGTGAAACGGACCATCGGCCTCGTTCTGCTTACGGTTGGTGCCTGCATTCCTCTCTCAGCACTGTAACGAATGAATGTGACTCGCGGCTCTTTGCGTGCGCAGAAGCCAACCGCTCAGATTGCAAACAAAGAACGGCGCCAGCTCACCCGTATTCATAGTAGCTGCCCGCTGGTCGGTCGGGTCTAACAGCTAAGCTCAGTTCGAATAAACCGCGAACGTAATTCTAGTGCTACTCTTCAGGCATTAACCGGATCAGCTATCTTGCTTTCAAGTAAAGCATTGCTATTGTTACTCCTACCACGATAGCCGAAAACCCCGCCACCAACGGGCCTAAAGAATAGGCGGTCAGCAAGGCAGATAGTAAATCTGCAATCAAAACAGTAAATAGTACACCGAGCAACGATACGATAATGGCAACAGGTATTCTGCTGATGTCAAAAATCATGCTGTAATTGAGTGGAATGTAAGGTTCAAGGCGATCATACCGAATCTTGCCTTCAGAATCCATGGGTGGTTGGCAACTGCGGATGTGTGCGCCAGTCGGTGGCTGTAGGGTGACTGTGACTGTTGAAACGGGATCAGTAAAGGTTACCCAGTCTTGGTGGACGTACACGTGCTTGGTAAATTGTCGCACAAGTGTTAGTCTAGAGGGGACTTCATATTCGAAGTGCAACTTCTTCTGCCTAGCAGCATCCCTATAATAGATCTTGATCCAATGACCGTCCCATTCTGATTTCAGGCCACCTTGATCGTCTCTGGCTACGAGAGAAGAGACAGTGTCGCTCTTCTGCTCTATGAAATGGGACCAATAACTTGGTAATGAATCTCCTTGAACTTCGAGTTCGAAGGAATATGAGTATTTTACCTTATCGAGCTTCGGTAGGATTGTTGTAGTTAGTTCACACCGCTTCACATTAATTTTTTCAGGAGGCAGACGCCTAATTTCATCCATCCCAAGGTCTGCCACTTCCCCACACCCTTTCAACGGCAACGATATGATTTAGTCCGTTTTAGCTAGGGCCGGTGCCACCGCCGCCACCGCCGCCGCCACCACTGCCGCCACCGCTTCCCATGAAGCCATCACATCAACAAGGAATAGCATAAGGGGTCGATATAGGGCTTATTGTACGGGGTTAAGTCTGTGATGGCCGCTGAATTACCTTCGTCCTACTCTCCACTAATCAAGTCCACTTTCAGGGTTCACTGACTGTTGGAGGAGCAGGGATGAAGGTTAGTTATATGTGATGACAGCCAGAATTGTCATATTATCGCCGAGGATCTGACCACAAAATTACGCTTTACGAGTTTGTGCGAGCCGTCGTTTTCTGTTGCTCATTGCGAAATTGCCATCTTAGCTGCCATTTCTCTTCTCTCTCCCTCTATGATTTCTCGGAAATGCTTACACTGAAATATCGCGGCCACAGTCCAATACTCAGAATCGAACGGAACCGCATGAAACAATGCCTTATCAATCTGGCATGGGGATCGCCAATGCTCTTTCAGGTCAAGCCAGTCCACATAGACTCCGATCTCTCTTTCAAGATCAAACCACTTCCCCCAATCTTCCTCATTGATAGCCCTTTCCAAAGCATCTTTCAACTGCAGCACCGGCTTTGAAGGAGTCTCTCCATAGAGAAGATCCATACTGTGAACCCACGCTACTCGCTTGTGTTTGTGGTCTCGCAGAATCTGACGCCAGTCTTCCAGGGAAATGTCTTCCTTTTGTTTGAAGTACCGGAATAGAAGAACCGCCTTTCCGAGTTCTTCCCAAGCGTCGAGGCTGACTGCGTAAGCGGACTGTACTCTATTGTTTCGCCCAAGCACCCGAGAGTCCTCAGCCAGTCTCTCCGCGTTCTCGGCAGCAAGTCTGCAACCTTCCAACGCCTCTCCCCAAGGAATTGGAAAAACCTTCATGCATTACGGAACGTCTGGATGCGGAAAAAAGTTTTCTGGATACCCCCGTTCCGTCGTTCCTACCGTCGTCGTTTTCCTTGTTGTTGTGCGCACCAGCTATATCTTCGTCGGACGCGGCTTTCCTACTAGAACAAATTTTGAAGCTGCATATCATGCCTTTTCAGGAATTCCTCAAGCGGCAAGGAGATAGGCATAAGTGTTTTTCTTAAGGCGACGAATCTGTTCGTTTAGCTGTGGTTCCATCGAAGATTCGTGACCTACAGTCCAAGAAAGTGCGCACTCTTCAACTTGGGAGTCATTTCGGGTCCAAGCGACTAAGTCAAATGAATGTGAAACGGACTTTCGGCCTCGTTCTACTTACAGTTGCAGTCTATTTCACTCTCTCAGCATTCTAACGAATGAATTTGGGTCGCGGCTCTTTCGTGTAATTCAAACCAGCCGTTCAGATTGCAAACAAAGAAAGGCGTCAGGGGAACGTAATTCGACTAGGAACCGAAAGAATCTCGGTCCCATTTTAGCAACTTCATTGTAGCGTTTAGGGTCTGGAAAAGGTTACTTAGGTCTGCCGCGTTCCCAGCTGGCAAGGTGTGTTTTCGTGGAAGTTGCAGATTACAATCTGCTGCTCGACATTGATTTTGAGGAGTTGAAATTCAAGGGACGACTGCTTATCAAGCTGAACGCAGAGCAAGATGTGGTTCTGAACTCGGTTGGTCTAAACATATCGAGTGTGAGTTCAGGGAAACGCAGTTTTTCCTTCAGACAGAAAGGAGAGGACCTGGTTGTCGAGACAGGGCCATTTGACGGGACGTTGCATTTAGATTATGCAGGTTCCATCCCCGATTTGTTGGCTGGGATTTACAGGGCTCCCTATGACCATACGCACATTATAACCACACATTTTGAAGCGGCTCAAGCGAGGCGAATGTTCCCATGCGTCGATCGGCCCGACATTAAGGCCGAATTCAAACTCGCCGTAAGAATAAGCAGAGACCTAGAGGCGATCTCGAACATGCCCGTCCGTTCTGTGGACAACGATGGGGAGGAGAAACTAGTCACTTTTGAGAAGACGCCGCGGATGTCGACATATCTTCTCTACCTTGGAGTTGGCAGGTTCGAAACGCAAACCGTGAAACTTGGGATGACTGACATAATCCTAGCGACCGTTCCAGGAAAGGCAAAGCTTGGAAAATTCGCGCAAGACGAAGCGTGTAGTGCAATTCAATTCTTCAATTCCTACTATAACTTGCCCTATTCGCTTCCTAAGGTACACTTGATCGGCGTTCCTGAGTTCGCGGCGGGGGCTATGGAGAATTGGGGAGCGATTACTTTTCGTGAGGTCATGTTGTTTGTAGATTCAAGAACGAGCACAAAGACAAAGATGCGCGTGTCGATGGGTTTGGCTCATGAGCTTGCTCATCAGTGGTTTGGAGACTTAGTTACGATGAAGTGGTGGGATGATATCTGGCTTAACGAAAGTTTTGCAACATTTATGGCGTATAAGGCGCTGAACTCGATTCATCCAGACTGGAAGATCTGGGATAACTTCTTCAACGGAGAGCCAAAGGTTGAAGCGCTCGCAGGAGCGCTAACTAGAGATTCTTTGATGAACACTCACCCCATCCAAGTTCCGGTAAGTTCTCCCGATGAAATCGAACAGATTTTCGACGCCATTAGCTATGGCAAAGGTGCTCACGTTCTTCAGATGCTCGAAGCGTACATTGGAGAAGACGCATTTAGGCAAGGGATAAGCCGTTACCTCTCCGCTCACGCCTACTCTAACGCTACAGGAGACGATCTCTGGTCTGCTCTTGAGGATACTTCCGGGAAGCCAGTGAAGCAGATGATGTCTCGTTGGGTGAAGCAACCTGGTTATCCTGTTGTCACTGCCTCATATCGTGACGGGAAGCTAAGCTTGACTCAGGAACGTTTTCTCATCTCGGAGGGTTCCAAGAATGCGATTTGGCCGTTGCCATTGGTGATTGAATTGAATGGAGAGGCACGAAGCATATTGATGGACGGCGCGGAGAAAATAATTGACACCAAACCCCTCATATCCCTAAGAATAAACCCTGACCGCACCGGTTTCTACTTGGTTCACTATCTGGGCCTTGACGACCTTGTTTGGACCAGCAACCTTTCGCCATTTGATAAATGGGGCATAGTATTCGATTCATTCTTGTTTCTGATTTCAGGAAAGTTGACTTTCAATGAGTATCTAAAAGTACTAGAGCGTTTCAGTAAGGAGCGCGAAACACTTCCCGCTGGAGAAGTATCAGACCAGCTCGAGCTCCTGTACGCTCTGGCTCCTTCTGAAATCATGGAAATCTCAAAAGCATTTCATCTGGTCCAGTTGGAGTTACTGGAAGGCAAGGACGACAAGATCAGCCTGCTCGCTCGAGGCAAAATGGCCTGCCGCCTGGCATTAGTCGATGATGGCTATGCCTCCAAGATAGGTAAGGATTTCACCGATTTCTATAAGGCACTACCTGACATGAAGCAAGCTGTAGCATTAGCTTACGCTAGGTCCACAAACGATTACGATGGCCTCGTAAAGGCCTATAGACAGAGCAACTCCGACGAGGACAAAGTCAAGTTTCTTAGCGCGATGACATCCTTCACCGACCAGGGATTACTCCAAAAGACATTGGAGTTCGCCCTAAGTGGGGAAGTCAAAAGGCAAGACGTCATAGGAGTAATTCTCGCCGCAACTGAGAAACCACATACTGCACGTATCACCTGGAACTGGCTGCAATCTAACATAGAGAAGGTTCGGGCGATGTACTCCAATACAGGTGCCCTTTCCGGGCTATTCATTACAATAATACCTGTCTTAGGGGTCGGCAGAATTCAGGAAGTTGAGAGCTTCTTTGGGAAGCACAGTATGCCTGAAGCGGAAGTAGGCATCAAAGCGGGGCTTGAGAAACTGCGAGTTTACGACCGACTTGTCAGAAACATAATGCGGAAATGAGCGCTAACGACCCATAGCCAGCGTTAAACGCCTTCGCTAGAAGACTCTCTTCTTAACGAGAACCAAGAAGACTACCGCGATTACTGAGACAGCCGCGGTTAAAGTTTCCACTTCATTCCAGTTAATTGTTGATTGGTTGTCGCTCGTGAGGTTTTGTCCTGTTAGTGGGTTGAGCAGATTCTCAACTGGTGCGTAGTCATCGGTGAGGACGGGTGCATTACTTGTGTCTAGGATGAAGTAGTTCTTGACATAATTAGCGGGTATTTTGGGAGTTGCCGTGTTTGCTGCTAGATTTGTAAAGTCGACTTTAGTCAAGTGGTTGGGGAGCAGTGTTCCAAGTATTATGACATTCTGGGGGTCTTGGTAATCAGCCCCTTTAACTGCGAAAATGTAGACATTCGGGAAAACTGTGCTCATAGTTCTAACCTCTGCCATAAGCAGCTGTGCTTGGCCTCCGGAGGTTCCGGCGATGAGGTTGGAAATTACGCTTCCCCCGCTGGTCAGGTGGGAGGCAACTTCGTCGAAGAACTCGGTGGTCATCAAGTGAAATGGTACGTAACTTTTCGAATACGCATCCAAGACCATTAAGTCATATTTCTGGGGGTTCTCTTGGAGGAAGATGCGGCCATCTTCGTTGTAAATATGTAGTCTAGGGTTGCTGGCGTTCACTGCGAAATATTCTTCGGCGACTCGAATAACTTCCGGGTCGATTTCGGCCACATAGACTGAAACGTTTGGATAATCGTTAAGAAACGCTTTAGGGCCGGTAAAACCACCGCCGCCGATGAACAATACTCGAGTGACATTCGAACTAAGCAGGAACCCGAGGTTGAAGTAATCCGTGTATTCGAAGACTGTGCGGTTGGGATTCTTCAAGTCCATAGCGCTATGTAAGTTGTCATCAAGGATCAGGTAGCGGACGGTCGATTGGTGCACGGGGTCGTAAGCGTCGGCTACAATCAAGTGATGATATGGCGTATCAGTTTCGTAGATTGTGTCGCCAAGCGCCAAGGTGTACGCGGCGACTGTTAATCTGCGGCTAACCATGTAGGGGGCCGCAAGTGGTAGGACCAAGAGCAGAAGAAGAATGAACACTTTCATCCGAAACCCAAGCCCAAGAAACGCAACAACCAACAGGGTTACTCCCAGGCTGAGTATGATTTTGTTCACGCCAAATTCTGGTATTAGGACGAAAACCGTAAGGAAAGTGCCTACTATGCTACCGAGCGTCGAGAGCGCGTAGAGATTTCCTGAAGCTTTTCCCAATTGCTCGAAGCTTTTTGCTGCGAGGCGAATCGCAAAAGGAGAGACCATGCCCAACAAAACGCTTGGGAGCCCAAGCAGAGCTACCGTGGCTAGAAGCGGCGAATACCTATCCCCAATACTCAGCTTGACGATCCAGTCAAACAGAGGTGGCGCGAGCGCCGGCAAGCCCATGACAAGCAGGCCTGCGACAAAAATCACGGTTGAAAGGACTTGGAAATCTGGCTTCAGGTCAGCAACTTTCCCACCTAAGTAATACCCAGTGCTCAGAGCGGCAAGAACGACGCCGATGAGGCTGCCCCAGACAAAAATCGAATTGCCAAAGACCGGGGCGAGTAACCTACTTCCAAGCAGCTCAAGTGCCATGACTACGGCGCCTGAAACGAAAACGGACAGCAAAAGTCGCAGTTGCCGAGCCATCTGAACACATCACCTATCCTAACAATTCCCGGCTTTGCTTAGGGGGTAATTCTCCGAGAGTCATCAGATTCGACAGGTTCCTCGACTGGTTCGCCCCGTTCCAAGAAAATCAACAATAAAACTCATGTTTTTCATCCGTAAACAGAGTCCAATTCAGATTGCAAGACATAGTCTGTCGTATTGATGCCTTGTAGTTCCAGCTACCTGCACCAGAGTATCGCCTTGGAACCCGAATGCATTTGCAATTAGCGATGGCTGATAGTTGTCTAGCCAAATCCACATGTTGATGTCTGAGCCCGGAGCAACTTCAATTTTAGCCGAGTACGAAGAGTAACCTCCAAGTGACACACCCATTCCGTAGCTTCCTTCCGGCACCCACAATTGGAATGAGCCGTCAAGACTGTACGTCGTGTAATTTCCTGGTGCAACATCAATGATTCTGGTCAACGTGTAATCGTTTGGTTGGAGGGTTATGGTAGCCCACGAGAGAGGCCTTGCGAATTCGAAAATGTCCGGGCCTGCAATGTTCCCAGCTATCCTAGTGGCTCTATCCAGGGGCTGCACAACTGAAACGTTCCCTCTCTCCCGCGTCGGCACGAGTACTTGCAATCGGTTTTCCTGATAATATCCATCGACCCATATCCTGACAGTGTACTCGCGGGGCAGGTCGCTCCACGGATACAAGACTAAGCCCCCTGGGCTTTGACTGGTACCCTCCGTAGTATCATAGAAACCTGACCAAACATAACGTGGATCGCCGTAGTATAGGTCGAAACCGGCCAGCGTGAAATGCGCGATCGTAGTATTGTTGGGAACGTAGGTGGCATTTGCTGCAACGAAATTTCCAAGTTGGTCGAATACCTCTAAACGTACTGGAGTGGCGTCTATGTGGTTGATTGGTTGTGCGAAGGGTAGAGTTGACGTGATGTTTGAAAGTAGTGTCTCATGCGTGAAAGCCAAGTCAAGGTCAATTACTGGGTTCTCAATCATCCACACCGGGGCATCGCTATTTCCGCCCAACTCAACATTCAGATGAATTATTTCACTTTGGGTGTACCCAAGTGTTTGAACAAAAACAGAGTAACTGTCGGTCTTCAAGCCTACGTAAGCGAAATTTACGTTCGTTTGGCCCCCAAGTTGCGTTACGTTCGCTCGGTAGATCTCGCCATCTGACCCGATGATCATAACGTTGATCGTTTTTGCGTTATAATTCCACGGTCCACCTATCCATGGGGTCTGGTCGTCGATAGAGAAGATCGTAAGCAGTATTCCGCCGGCCTTGTACACAGGTAGGCTGATGCTTACGACAGCATCGCCCAGGCCTATGGTTGCGTAGACGTTCGTCATCTGGTAGTAAAAGTCTCTAATGCCGAGGTTGGCATTTCCGGCTATAGTTGGCGATGAGGACACGCTAGCGATGATTTGATATGTCCCTGGCAGAAGCCCATAGTTCTGTGAGAAAAGTGACCTGATTCCAAAGCTTCTAGTGTTACTGAATCCTTGGAGTTCCACCGTAGCTTCAGTCGCGCCTGCTGGAACGAAGGTTACATTTTGTGCACTAAGTCTCCCGCTAGGCCCGTACGCTGAGACAGTCAGCGTTGCGGGGACGGCAATTTCATCTGGCCCTATGGTTCCGTTTTCATTTCTGAAATGCACTGTAACAATGAATGTGCCAGTTCTGATGAGAGGTATCATGGAAAAAGTTTGGATGGTCTCGTTATCTACGTGCACCCTAACCTCTTCCAGCTGGACGTAGGAGGTGACATAGGCATAGAGCAAATAGTCACCCTGTGTCAACCCGGACGTGTAATTGGCATAGTCTTGGGGGATTCGCCCGTCAAACCCGATTTGTTGAATTGCAAAATTGAAAGTTGTCGAACTTGGGTCCGTGTTTTGCAATTCACCAAAAGGCGCAGCAGTGGACGCCGCAACGCTCCCATCTAGGTTCAGAGCATCAACGGTAATTGCTCGATTTTCGTTCCTTGAGCCTCCAAAGAGGCTGACTCCGGTCAGGGTTCCCCAAGGGATCGGTGTGCCTTCCGCATTTTCCGATAATACTGTTCCAGTAATTTTGACACTTCCGGTTAAGTAGATGTCTACGTCCTCAAGTGATTGGGCGGGGCCGACATTTACTCTGACATAGTCAGTTGCTGGTATGTAGCCGGCAGCATATGCGGTGATGTTGTAGGTGCCTGGAGCGACTCCGAATAATGTGTAACTTCCAAGTGCGGTGGAGTTGATGTACGCCTGAGCTGAAACAGCATTACCAAGATCGTCAAAGCCGGTAGCTAGCACTCGGGCTCCTGTCCCATTTGCTAGCTGTATTGGTTGTCCTTTCAATGATGCGTTGTGTTCTCCGGAATCTCTGAGAACTCCGGAAATATATCCGGGGTCCCTGCTGGCTTTGACTACTATCGTTGGGAAATTCTCGGCTCCTATTGACTTTCCGTTGATGAAAGCCTTGAAAAAGTAGCGTCCCGCAATGGAAGGAGATGTAACTTGGAAAAGTCTGATGTATTGGGCTTGGTTTACAACGAAGATTCGACGTCCAACCAGTGGGGCCAAATAAGAGCTAGGGTCGTGAGTTACGGTGATATTGCTGAGGCTGATTTCCCACCAGTCGGGGCCAACTTGGTCCGAACTTGACAGTTTTGATAACGAGAAACCGTGTGGGTCGTAGTTATTGGTAAAGCTGGTCCAAGTGTTGCCTAGCGTCAGCCCCGCGAAGTCCGGAGGGATGTAGATGCCGACTGAAAATGTCACCGAGATCGGTACCGAGGGAGGGAGGAGGGGAGGCAAGACCTGAAAGTTCGCCCTTGCCGAATCGCCTTCAGGGTTTCCTCTCGCATTAATGGTGTAAACACCCGGTGCCACATTACCCACGGTGAACTGCAGCCCCGGAGCTAGAACTCCACCAGCAATAGAGCAGGGCGTTACCGCAGTAACAATGCTCCCACTCAAAGTGCAGGCCGAATCAGCGCTTTGGAATTCTGCACCCGATACAGTGACAGTGTCACCAACGTAGCCGTAGTCCTTGCCGGAAGGATTGAGAGCGATGTATGGAGAACTCGTAGTTGTAACTGTAAATGAAGCCACAGCTTCACCTGAATCATCCTGATTAGTCGTCGCGACGATAGTGTAGGCGCCAGTCGGAGTTCCTATTGGAACAACAAATGTGAAGGGGGTTATCTCTCCACCTGCAATAATGCAGGTGGTAGGAGTCGGTACGGGGTCACCTGTCAAGGTGCAGGTAGTATCAGTCGAATAAAACCCAAACCCAGAGACGCTGACAGTCATGCCGGCCGGACCTGAAGATGGTTCGAGGAAAAGTGACGGCGGAAGGACAGTGAATGTGGATGATGAGTAATCGCCTGTCGGGCTACCGGTTCCGGTAATAGTGTATACTCCTGCGGGAGCATCAGCAACGTTAAACGATTCGGTCAGAATGCCGCCTGAAATATTGCAAGGGACGACAGGGACCACTGGGCCTGACAGAGTGCAGCTGGTGTCACTCGACGAGAAGCCTGAACCCCACACTTCAACCTCGGGGTTTGGAAAGAGCGACGATGATACTTGGGCGGAGACTGGATTGAGCATGAGAGGATTCAAGGTGACAGTGAACAGTAGGTCTCCGACACTATTAGTCAGTATGCTGCTGTTCGGGTAACTCAACTTGACGGGGCCAAAGCCGGGGAATCCTGCGCCCAGTGTTAGGTCATATTTGCCGGGCGAGACTGTGTAGTGGTTAACATCGCCTACATTATCCGAATGGGCAGAATTGGGAGCTTCGGAGACCAGGAGCAAGACTAGCAGTAGCAAGAGCGTGATTCTCATGGCCGCTCGCCGCCTAGAACGACGATGCAACATTGAGGGAGCCAACGTAGCAACATAGTAATAATGAACTCATTGGGAAAATTGAATGAAAATTAGCCGGGTTTAAGTTTCGATAGGTCTTCGTTATCTAGGTCGGATTCTGGCTCTTCACCAAGTTCAGCATCGCCTTGGTGCTTTCGACTAATGAATCGTGCAATGCCGAAAACCGCCGCAACAATAATGAATCCCGCCAAGAATGAAGCCGCAGTAAAACCAGTGTTCGAAGTTGCACCAGTCGTACGTGCGAAGGTCGCACCGGTGAAGGTCGCGCCGGTGAAGGTCCCGCCTCTGAAGGTCGTTTGAGGCGTTAAAAGGTAAACGGCATAGGCGTTAACGGCATTGAGTAGACCAGCAACCAAAGACCATGTCATAACTCTTCTCAATGATATTTTCGGTTTCTCCGATTTCAGCAACGAACCAAATGAAATCCCAATTATAATGAGAGGAATAATTATCGGTAACTGTGGCATATTGCCCGAACTCCAACAGCGCTGGCGGCAAAGGTTACCGTGTTTATATAAGCCTAACTACGTGGCATAGTTAGGAGAATACGTTGAAGCTTCGCACAGTCCGCCCTAATCATCCTAATCTTAGGTTTGCGTTGGGCGATCTCGAGTCAGTCGTGCTCAGGCAGCTCTGGGAATCAAGCAGACCACTTTCAGTTAGAGACTCTCAATCAAGAACAGCGAGAAGCCGGCCAGTTGCCGTGACAACGGTGGCAACAATCTTGGATCGCCTTTATGGAAAAGGGTTGGTTTTGAGGCAGCTCGCAAGAGACGGCAGCCCACACTATTTGTACAGGGCGAAAATTTCAGAGGAAGAATTCAAGCAAGCAGTAGTGAAGGACGTAATGGAGGGGTTACTTCAGAGCTTTAATGACGTGACCGTAGCATACTTAGCTGAAAAGATGGGTGCCTCAGAGGGCAACGACCTTCATGTTGTGTCGAAATATTTGAATCGGTTGCGCAAGAAGGAAATGAAATGATTCCGTTTTTTCCGCGATACCTCATATTCATAAGCTGGCTGGTTGTAGGGCCATCTAGACTTGCACTTCCTACGATAGGCCTAACGGCATTAGGAATAACCCTCACCTTGTTTCTGCGACGGTCGCACAGTAAGAGAACTATTGCCTTACTCGGAATCTTCGGCCTAATGCTAATTGAAAGTGCTTTTGTCGTCGCATTGGCTTTTAATTTTGCGTTCCGAGGCCAACCGAACCACGTGCTCGGCAGCTCAAAGGGTATCTTTGACCTCTTCTTTGACTTAGGCATTGGTGAAGTTCTCCTTGGAGCGATGGCCGCTGGATGCGCTGCCGTTTTCATTGAATTCGGTAAGTCGCGAATGAGCCTTGCGAAAGCTTTTCCGCAGATAACCTTCCTCGAACCCCCGGTTGAAATAAGAGATTCCATCACGCGGCTAGCACGCGCAGCTCACATCCGAGTTCCAGATGTTTGTATGGTTGATTCTGGCGTGCCTTCTGCTTTCACCGTGCGAGCGAATCGAAGATACACTATCACACTCTCGGTGGGTCTCCTAGAGTCGTTGGATGCCAAAGAGGTAGAAGCTTGTCTCGCTCATGAGGTTGCGCACCTGAAGAACAATGACTTCACCGTACGGTTCATTGCAACTTTAGCAAAGGTTGCCTTATTCGCAAGGCCATTAAGCTACCTTCTTGAACCCGCTGTTTACAGGGCTCGCGAATTTATGGCAGATATTACAGCTGCTAAACTGATGGGCGGACCGGAGGCACTGATCTCCGCCTTGTCGCAGCTTAAGGAGTCCAATAATCTAGACACGGCGATCCCAAGCTCCTCATGCCTTTGCAATCTAACTGCCCCAAGAGGAGTCAGTAGAATGTTCGACAAACATCCGGCGTTAGAAGACAGATTAAAAACACTTCGGGAAATGAAGCAAGAGTGAAAGCATCTCAACTTCGGCCATTGTTTCTTGTTATCCTAGTGGTATATCTATTATCTATTCCGGGCGGGTCAGTCGAAGCCCAAGTCTCAACTATCCCACATATGACTATCACGGTTACCGGCGAAAGCATGACAGCAGGCTTCAACAACAACGTCACCGTTACGGTAACGAACAACTACTACGGCTACCCCGCAATCTACGATGTCGATTTTGGAGTGAGCATTCCTGCGGGTTTGACAATGTTTGGTGATAACCATTGGCATTATGACTCTATGCAGCTTGGCCAGTCTGCTACGATAAACTTTCAGGTATATGCCCCATCCGCAGACATTGGAGTTACGTACCAGGGCTCAATAACTGTGACATACAAGGCGCTAGGAGACGTATCCTACACGCAAGAGGTTCACGTTGTGAGCTTTTCTGTTTATGCTTACATTAACCTCATCCTGTACGGGGTGCAGATGACACCTTCAATCACATCACCCGGTGGCAACACAACGATTTCAGGAAACTTGCTCAATACCGGAAACTTAGCTGCCTATGATGCTAATGTTTCCGTACTGTCGAATATTGTGGTGCCGAGTTCCTCATCGAGCACGTTCATCGGAGAAATTGACCCGAACATTCCTAGACCGTTCAGCATGTTGGTTGTATTCAAAGGCAATATTCCTGTTGGGAACTATTCCGTTCTTGTGAATGCATCAGCGATAGACGACAATAGACCCGGTTCACCTTACGTAGTCCAAGCCTCTGCCAATATCCAAGTGATTAAAAGCACCGTGAACCCTAACCAGAGACGCGGAGGAGGGCCAACCGGAATAATCGGTGTTCTCTTCGAAATTCTAAGGTACCTGGAGGGCGCATTCTTCGGCTCCACGAGTGCCTTCAGCTTTCGGCAATCTTCATTCATCTATGCAAGAAATCTCGATATGTTCGTTTATGTCCCAATCCACGGTTAGGGCACAGCCATTCTATAGTAGTGAATGAACCTTAGCAACAGGCTTTGAGTTCTGAGTGCGCATGTAACGGTAAACTTATGCGCGAAGCTTATTCATACTTCAGGGCGACAACTGGGTTCATTCTAGAAGCTCTCCATGCTGGGTAGAGTCCTGCTACTGTGGCTAGTAAGACAGGGAATGTTAACGAGAAGACGATGAGTTCAGTTGAGAAGACGGGAACTATGGTTGCTCCCCCTCCCCCCCCTCCAAATCTCCCGGTAAAAGTGGATCCAGCGAGCATACCCCCCATCAAGAAGGATAGTGCATAACCTAGTGCGAGCCCGGTGAAGGCTCCAATTACTCCCGTGAGCGCAGCCTCTGCGAGGAACATACCCATTATTTGCTTCGGCCTGTAACCAATGGCTTTCAGTACCCCAATTTCTCTCGTGCGCTCCATTACCGATACGTACATCGTGTTGACTATTCCAACAGTTGCTACAAACAACGAAACAGCGCCTATGCTACCCAAAAAAACTGTCAGACTGGCCGTAATCGATTGGAGACTTGACAGGATTTGTCCCGGGCTTATCACTCGAACATTATTGGAATAGTAAGTCGTAATTGTACTTTGAACGGACGCAACATCATTCGTGTTGTCGACTATGACGTAGATACCTGTAAAGTATGGGGATTTCGAGAGAATTGAGGCTGCCTGGAACGATATGTAGACGGTATCATCAATATTAGCGAATAATGCCGTGCCGTACTGAGCTAGAATTCCGCTGGTGAGAACAGCGTATGACACGGCTCCTTTGCTTGCCCCGTTACTTGCTTTGATTCCTGATACAGACATGGAAACCATTTGATGAAGTCCGATTGTATTTCCGGACACCGGATTGGCTATCAAGTATCCTATAATCGCAGCTGTCGTGTCGCCCAACAAAGGAATGGAGCCTTCAGCAACGGTCAATCCCTGATATAATTGGGGCAGAGCCACCATGTCTATCCCGACTACTGTGCCTTGGATCGATTCTCCTCCATTGTTGATGCTTGCACCATAGCTGTAGTACGGGTAAACCGCAACCACGTTAGGTAATGATTTGAGGTAGGTTACGTCCTGTTGGCTCAGTTGGTAAGTGTTTGTTGAACCGGAAGAGAAGAATCCTCCCGAATTTCGTATTGTGAGAATGTTCGCTCCTGCTTTCTGAATGTTGGCGGCTATACCGGCGTTAAGGCCCGCTGAACTCGCTATTAGGGCAAGGATAATGGCTGAACCTACGGTTATCCCGAGTATAGTCAATACGCTGCGTATCTTTCTATCAATCAGTGCCTTGTAAGCTAGCTTGAACATATCTACTAATTGCACAGCTTACATCTCCGAGCAAAATTTGATTGATATCACTGACGAGTGCATAAACTCCTGGGATATTTGGATATCGCTCACGGCGTTGAATACGAGTCCAAACGTTTGATGTATTCCTCCTTCTCTACCAACCCGTCCTTGAGGGAGATTACGCGTTGAGTCCTGGTGGCGATTTCCGAGTTGTGGGTGACGATCAGAATCGTGGTTCCGAATCCTTTGTTCACTTGGGTGAACTGGTCTACTACTTCACTAGTGGTCTTCGAGTCCAAGTTACCGGTAGGTTCATCTGCGATAATTAGTGCTGGTTCTGTTACTAGTGCTCTAGCAATTGCGACGCGTTGCTGTTCTCCCCCACTCAGTTCGGCAGGCCGCTTGTTCGACTTACCATGCAACCCGACTGCACTGAGCATCTTCAGTGATCTAGCCTTTCGAATTCTTTCGGGGATCCCTCTGGAGATTAGTGGCATCTCCACGTTCTCAACCGAGGTGAGTCTCTGAATCAAGTTGAAGGACTGGTACACAAAACCCAGCTTCCGATTTCGGAGGAGGGAGAGTTTGTCTTCATCCATCTTCTTCAAGTCGACTCCGTCTATGATTACCCTGCCCGATGTGGGTCGGTCGAGGGCTCCAACCAAATTGAGGAGTGTGGATTTCCCGCTGCCGGAAGGTCCCATAATCGCTACAAATTCGCCCCTTTCGATCTTAATGTTGATGCCCCGTAGGGCGGGGTATCCAGTGTGGCCCACGCGGTAGACCTTCGTTACATCTACCGTTTGTACTGCAGGGGCGGATCGTGTTGCCACAGGCATCAACTACAAGGGATAGTTCACGTTGCACATTTACACCTTACGCTCTGTTAACCGCGAGGAACGTTCAGCTCGGCAGAATCGAGTAAGGAGAGTGCCGACCTCTTACCATTGTATGATGGATGATTCATCCATCTTAGTTATAAGATAACTATAACGCGTAGTCCAATTTCGTTGTGGACAAACGATGGGTCAAGCATCCCTAGACTATCAGGGGAGTGAGCCGAAAAATCGTCGACCACTCATTGGGCTCTACGCCTGCATTATCTGTGAACGCCATTTCAGCACCAAGCCTAAACTAAAACGGCATTACGCCAAAGCACACCGAGAAAGCATCCCAAACTACGGGGGAGACACTCCTACAACTTCCTAACCCACTTACAGTGGCGAAACGGGCGGAAAGCTTCTTTTCATGAATTCCAAGCTCCTCAGCCCCGTATTACTCACATCCCAGGGAAACCGCAAAATCAACCCCCCTTGACCCCAAAAGATGCACCACCCCCCTGGGGGTCCCTCCAAGCGTGCGCGCTGCTTCATGCACGAACGGTGGTGCGAGTTCTTAGGGAATACACTAACGCGAGAACGAAAATCGCCTCCAGCGCCTTGATTAGAAACGCGAACGGGACGAGCGGTTGCGGCGGAAGCCCGAAAGGAAGCACATCTGAGTCGACAAGAAGTAACTGAGGATGGGTAGAGTGGTGGGGGCGCTGGGATTTGAACCCAGGGCTTCGCGGTTGCGGTTTAGGCAACTCACGCGGGCCCAAGCCGCGTATCATAACCATGCTAGACTACGCCCCCAAGAAAGCTAAGCTAGCACGAGCCGCTATTGCGCATAGCTTGAGTAAAGAAGATTTCTAGGTTCCAGATTCAAAGTTTTATTGCATGCCATATTCTGAAAGAAGCTATCATAAAACGGCCCCCAACAGAGATGGGGTTACACCTGGGAATAAGCGGGATTTGGTCTATTCCTCGAAAGGCTTTTGAGCATAGAACTCAAGGCATACGGTTGGTGTGTTCTCCATTGATGGTTGAAGTCGAAGAACCGGTTGAAGTTGAATTTGTGACAGACACTGGCTCTTACGTTTATGTGTGCGAAGAGTGCGGTTGTGAGTTAACGGAGATTCCTTACTATAACCGGTTCTACTGCGCAAATTGTGGGCTGCACTACTAACCAGGCGTCTTCGAGAGTAAGCTTTGTTTAGTCATCGGAGACTGTGGTCGTGGCGCGCTTTGAATGCGAAACGACAGGATCAAAAGATGCGCTTTTCATCAGGCCACCAGTATAATTATCCTCGTACTCCTCCTAACTATTGTTCTGTCTTCCACAACACCAGCGATGGCATCTAGCGGGCTACCAAAATACATTGACGAATATGCGGTTCCGACGCCTGACTCTGCACCGCTCGCCATAACGGCCGACAAAAACGGGATCGTCTGGTTCACAGAATCAAACGCATCCAAACTGGGAAGGTTCGACCCGGCAACCGACACTTTCAAAGAATATCCAGTACCGGGAGTGGGTGACATGTGGGGCATAACCGTTGATCATGATGGTTACGTTTGGTTGACACAGTACGCTGGCAAGGGGTCCGTGAACCCAGGTGGGGCGATTGTCGGTGGAGGCCATGGGCGACTACTACGCTTCAATCCAAGAACCGGGAATTTCACAATTGTAGACATTGCCGCCAGTGGATCCTTCCCCTTCAGGCTCGTCACGGATGAAGCAGGTCGAGTATGGTTTACAGAGTTGCTTGGTAACAAGATAGGAGTTTACGATCCACTTTCAAATCGGCTTCAAGAATATGCTGTGCCCTCATACTTAGCAGGCCCCGCTGACCTAACCTTCGACAATCGAGGAAACCTGTGGTTCACGGAGGCGTATAATGAATCTGTGGCGGAGTTCGAGCCTGTGACGGAGAGTTTCGTCGAATATCACCTCTCAACAAATGATCCATCGCGTTTTATCTCATCACCCGTTGGAATCGCCATAGGACAAGATGGGAACGTTTGGTTCGCGGACCATGGCGGCAACTGGATAGCCGAATTCAATCCTGTTTCGAAGGCATTGAAGCGCTACCCGACGACGGCTCCTACAGGGTATTCGTATGGGATAGCGATACCAAATGGGTTGCTAATCGACGGGCAAAGAAAAGTATGGTTCGCCGAGCATTGGGGAAATCGGATTGGATACTTTGACCCGAGCACACGCACGATGGTCGAATTTCCGATTCCAACTGGGCCCATCAGTACTGCTCTTTGGATTGCGCAAGCCCCCGATGGCGACATATGGTTCACTGAGTGGAGCGCGAACAACATTGGAGTCTTGCACGCAGGTCCAATGGTGCCTTTCTCTCTTGCCGTTTCCGAATTTAATTTGAGCTTGGCCGCCGGGGAAGAGGCTAACCTCGCTATCTCAACAAAGGTTACTTCAGGAATTGCCGGTAATGGGACCTTTACTTATTCTTGGTCATCATACATGCCCAGCGAAGTTGGAGTGACCTTCTCTCCTAACCCATACCCTTCGCTTGGCCAAGAGTCTAAGCTAGGGCAAGCGGAGGTGAAGGTCTCAAACAGTGTGAACCCTGGCAATTATACGCTCGCAATTGGAATAGACGCTGGGACGGTCCGAGTGTCGCGTATGGTACAGGTCGATGTGACGCCAGCAAGTTCGGTTCCTAGTTCGGTTTCTGGATACCTAACTCTACTGGTCCTGATACCCTTGCTAGTGGTGGCTATCGCGGCGTGGTTCCTTCGCAAAAGGTTCAGCTCAAGTGTGCGAGATTAGGAATGATTGACTTTAAACCCACAATACTGTATTATTTCGGATGAGTGGTTTTCTTGGCGGCCTCGACTAAGCTCAATTCCTTCACCGAATCCGTTATTCGTGAAATGACGCGGCTCAGTGACCAGTACGGAGCCATCAACCTCAGCCAAGGCATGCCAGATTTTCCTCCTTCCCCAAAACTGACCGAAGCCGCAGTTGAAGCCATAAGACGAGGATCAAATCAGTATACTACTACATCGGGGCACGAGGGCCTCAGGCAAGCGGTCGCTAACAGGGTCAGGGAGTACAACGGGATTGAAGCCAATCCTGAAAAGAACATTACAATCACCTGCGGTTCAACCGAAGCCCTAGCAGCCGCTGTCTTCGGATTAACAAACTCAGGCGATCGCATAATCATCACCGATCCATTCTACGAGAACTACGTTCCCGACACGATTTTGGCGGGCTGCGAACCACTCTACGTCCCGTTCTCTGGAAGGGATCTAATGTTTGACGAAGAAGCCTTGAAGGACGCTATGGAGACGCATCCAAAACTCATCGTCCTAAACACACCAAACAACCCAACGGGAAAGGTCGCAGGCAAAGAGGAGTTGAAATTAATTGCGGATTTATGTCAAGAAAAGAAGACAATCGCAATTACAGACGAGATATACGAATACATAGTCTATGATGGGAAGAAACACGTGAGCTTGGCGTCTTTGGGCGGCATGCAAGAACAAACTGTAACGGTGAGTAGTGCCTCAAAGACGTACAGCGTCACAGGATGGAGAGTCGGTTGGGCCGTAGCGGAAGCAGGACTAACTGAGGCCCTCCGAAAGGTTCACGATTATTTCGCCATCTGCGCGCCGGCTCCATTGCAAGAGGCGCTTGTGACTGCCCTGAACTTCAAATCCTCGTACTATGAGAAGCTCAAAGAAGCATACGATGGAAAGCGAAGGATGATGATGAAAATCCTCGATGAGGCCGGACTACAATACCAGAGGCCAGAAGGCGCCTACTACATGCTAGTGAATGTTCCGGACGCATTCAAAGACGATAAAGAATTCAGCGATTATCTTCTGAAAGAAATCGGAGTAGCCGTTCTGCCAGCCAACGCTCTCTGCCACGACAAAGATCTGGGGCGAAAGAAAGTCCGCTTAGCCTACTGCAAGAAGGATTCAACCTTGCAAGAGGTTAGGCGCCGATTTAGGAAGCTCGCTGAGAAACCCAAATCCAAGCCCGCGGTTAGCACCAAATTGTAATCGCTGGCGATGGATCGAATGACTTCCGGGAAGGTCCTCAACACGTTGCAAGCGCTCTCTAAACTACCAAGTCCAGGGCCAGCTCCTGCGTTCACACAAGTTGATGTAACCCAGGCAATTCTAACGATCGGTGATGAAGGCCAGATTGGAAGAATTGAGCTTTCAAGGAGACTAGGAATCGGCGAGGGCACGATACGTACAATCATTAAGCATCTGATGCAAGCCAACATTATCGATATCGCGAAAGGTGGATGCGCGCTAACGAAGCGGGGAGTACAACTCTACAATTCATTGAGGTCGAAAGTTTCGAAGGTTTCCATAATAGATGCTAAGCAGCTCGCCCTCGACAAAGTCAGCGCAGCTGTCTTGATAAGACATGTAGGATACCAAGTGAAGAAAGGTATCGAGCAAAGAGACGCGGCCATACGTGCGGGTGCGACTGGAGCTTGTACGCTCATATTTCAAGGTCGACAATTCTTGATGCCAATGAGCGAAAATGAGAAGTGGGGTTTGAACAGTGATGATCGGCTCTCCGAAGACTTGAGAAAATCGTTTAGCCCTGGAGAGGGAGACGTTATTGTCTTGAGTAGCGCTCCGGACAGGGCCACCGCTCACCACGGTGCAATGGCAGCCGCTCTCACGTTGATTGAATGAATATCTTGCGGCCACAGGTTCGATGGCATAGTCTGGCCTTATCGGCCTTTGATGAACTCTTCGAGCATACGCCTTGCCGCATCGTCGGGGTATTGCTCCGGTGGCGATTTCATGAAGTATGCGGAAGGTGCCTTTAGCGCGCCACCGATGCCCCTATCCAATGCCAACTTCGCACACCTGATGGCATCGATTACGACGCCCGCGCTGTTCGGGGAATCCCAGACTTCCAGCTTGGTTTCGATATTCAGTGGGACGTTTCCGAACGTTGTCCCTTCCATGCGAATGTAGGCCCACTTGCGGTCGAGGAGCCAAGGCACATAATCGCTCGGGCCAATGTGAACATTGTCAGGGTTCATCTTATAGTCAAGTACCGAAGTAACCGCGCCTGTTTTGGAGATTTTCTTACTTTCCAGTCTCTCCCGTTCGAGCATATTGAGGAAGTCTGTGTTTCCGCCGACATTGAGCTGCATGGTGCGTTCAAGTTTGACCCCTCGGTCCTTGAACAGTTGAGTAAGAACCCGGTGAAGAATCGTAGCGCCAACCTGTGACTTTATGTCGTCTCCGATTATTGGAAGGCCGCGTTTCTCAAACACTTGCTGCCAACGCTTCTCCCGCGCGATAAAGACTGGGATGCAGTTGACGACTGCACATCCCGCGTCTAGTGCCTGTTCCACATACCATTTCGTCCCAAACTCACTTCCAACGGGAAGATAGTTGAGGAGGACGTTCGTTTTCGTTTCCTTCAAGACATGGGAAACGTCTACCGTGTGAGAAGGGTGCTTCTCTATGACTTTGCTGAGGTATTTTCCAAGGCCATCATGTGTCATCCCCCTTTGGACCTCAACGCCGAGCTTCGGAACGTTACTGAACTTGATCGTATTGTTGGGTTTAGTGTAAATCGCCTCGGCTAAGTCCTTTCCAACCTTGTTCTTGTCGATATCAAAGGCGGCAGTGAAAGTTACATCACGAACGTGGTATCCTCCCAACCTAACGTGCATTAATCCCGGAATGAATTCATCTTCCTTGGCATCCTTGTAGAATTCTACGCCCTGAACTAACGAGGATGCACAGTTGCCTACTCCGACGATTGCAACGCGAATTTTTCCCATTGTGCCTGCTTCCCAGCTGTATTTGTAGCTCTTGAAATTGCTGAGGTCATATGTAAAGGGCTAGTTGGCGGTGTTGAAACACTCCGGAAGAAGTTGTGAAGGCGACTCAGTCCTAGGATTATGCAGAAATCATATTGGCGTTCAGGGGTTCAATAGTCCTATAGTCATATTGGTGGGTTAAGGATTGAAGAGGGAAGAACAAGTATTTCCCTCTTTTATGACATGGCTGAGTTCTGCAAGGAACGGCATCGTTTCCTCAATTACTTGCGGCCTTTGCCTTGGGGAGCATCGTTTTGGCAACCAAAACGTATGCACAATAGCCTATGATGACCGCGATGAACTGGTCGATGAACGCTGAGTAGCCTGCCTCGGTCATCGATATGCCTGAATTCAATGGCAATAGGAAGGTTAGCCAAAGCGAGGTTATGATTACGTAGGCTATGCAACCTGCAAGAGTACTGAATTTGCGGGTGTAATAGATTATCAGTAGACCGATGAACGAGAACAGCGGGGATAGAGATGCGATCGGTGATGCTTGCACACCAAGGTTTGCTATGAATTGGCCGAGCGTCAATCCGAAAACAGCTGGCATACCGAAAATGGCAACAAAAGCGCTTGGTATTTCTCCGATCCTAATCTGATATGCGAGTAATGGAATCTTCGGAAGCCCCAGAGTGCCTGCAGCGTAGATAGCGGTGAAAATTACGAATCTCCCGAAGTCCTCTAACTTCAACCTAAGAGTCGACTCCCCTGCCACATCAATGCGAAGAGGACGAGCCAGATTATGTGCACAAAATGCCAGTAGGTTGAGGTAGCCTCAACAAAGCCATGGTTCTTCGGCGAATATTGTCCCATGAACGCACGAATGTCAGTATAGAGATATGCGATTACGCCCGCGACTACGTGTGCCCCGTGAATTCCTGTTAACAGAAAGAAAGTTGCTCCGAAGAATCCGCTTGCCGGGGTTAGGATGTTGTTGAGTATCAGGTGCGGCCATTCGAAGCCGAATTGCAGAATAGGGAAAAGGCTCCCTAGAATTGTGGTTCCAACAATTCCAGCTCTGAAGGCTCTCTGCTTGCCCCGCTTCAGCTGCCAAACCGCCCATTCCACAAGAACGCTGCTTGAGATCAATATGAGTGTCTGGATGCGTGCGATGAAGTCGTCCAAGATTGGTGCCCCAGCAGGTGGCCAGAAGGGGAATTGCAATCTTATGGCGAAATACATTCCAAACGCCCCTCCAAAAAGAAGAAGCTCCGTCAGAATGATGATTTGGATAGTCAGGCTAACGTCGACCGGGAACGGCCCGAGGACCGTGTCTTGCGGGAGCCGAGGCAGAGATTTGCGAAGAGCAGAGGCCCAGTTCTTAGTCTCGCTGTAAAGAAATCCCCCCAGAACCGCACCGAATGATAACATCATCAGGATCCCCGCTAACAAGACCACGTGTTTGAATAGGAAGAAGAGGCCAGTAAGTGCTACCCCAGTCGCAAGGGCGATGAGTACCGGCCAGGCGCTGTGTTCCAAATATTCTGGGGCATGTCCTTCTGGTTGAGCCCGCAAGGCCTCTGAGTCGGTTCCCATTTTCATGAGCCCTCCGCCCAGCTGCATGAAATATAAATTTTCGGTAAGGGCTTGCCGAATCAATTTAGTCCGCTTAACTCGTATTCTTATTAGCTACTCTCCACTTTTTGCAAAGCTCGAATATCCTTGGTTTCCCGCCGGATCTATGAGCTTCTTGGCTTCGCCTGCGGCTTTGTTTTAATTGACTACGGGTTCAGTTTCGTTGCCGCGGGTTTCCCAGGCGCACGGCAGCTTACTTCGCAATTCCTCGGCGCCAACCTCATTACTGGAGGGTCGGTTGCAGTTTTCGCTTCGCTGTATTATCTGCTAAGACCTGTTTCAGTAGCGCCGCCAACAGGGGCCCCGTCTACTTTGACACGGCCGGATGTGGGTGTCGAGACGATTGTGGAAGAAGAAACACCTCCGAAATCAGGCTTCTACAGAAACATCGAGTATATTGGATATTTCTTCACAGCTCTCGGCCTTTTTTCTGCCGCAGACCTAGTCCTTCAAGTATTCATTCGCTCAACATACAACGAAGGACGCTGGTGGGTTGAAGTACTGCTCGCAACCTTCGGCGTACTATCATACACAATATTCGGTTCAATAGGCCGGCTTGGTTCACAAGAGGAAGCCAAATTGTCCGTTCCCCTCGCCCAGCCCAAACTCTACCAAGAAAATGTAACGTCGCCCGTAACGGCCCCTACTGCACCAAGCCCGACATTATCGGAGTCCTTCGAAATGAAAGTGGGAGACTTTGCGAGGTTGTCAAGCGGTGAATATGAGCGTCATCTGTCCGACGAGATCTACGACATGTTCCGAATGGAACGAGAAGGCGTTACAGCTTGGAGAGAGGATAGGAAGGGAATGCGCTCAGTGTATTTGACGGGACCATATGAGTTGAGCAGGAAGCTCCTCGAAGACAATGTTAGGAACGGCGTAGATGTGGGGATTGGGATTTTGCATCTCTCAATCGATTCAATGAGAGAGTTGCTGGCCTTACTGGCAAGCTCAGCGGAAAGCGTTCCTTCCGCTTCGAGCTAGGCTCAGCTACCTAGTCAAGACCGCACGCAGAATAACCGAAACCACAGCGATTGCTGTTATCGTAAATGCGATCACGACAACTTGCTCCTTAGTCATGAAGCAACGGTCCCTCTTGAGTCGAATAACATTGCGGTGACAGTTGTTGTCAACGCGCTAGCGAACACTAACGTCGCCACAGCAAGGTGCGCCGTGACAGCTGCCGGAAGTGTCCTTGTGTCTACCGTTATCATCCCGAGAATAATCTGACAGAGTAGCAAACCGAAAGTAAGGGTCGAAAGTTTTGTTAGCTTGCTGGGCCAGCGGTACTTGCTCCAAGCAAAGAGCAGCGTCGCTACGACTAAGACAGTAACGACAATCGTCCAAACTCTATGTGTGAACTCGATTAGCACGCTAAGCGTGAGCGCGGGAACCACTTGGCCTCTGCATAAGGGCCAATCGGGGCATGCTAGTCCGGAGCCAGTGGAAGACACAATTCCGCCAATCACGATCAGGATGTACACGGAGACTGCTGTTGCTAGCGATAAACCGCGAAAGGGTGTGAGCTTCAAGGCCATGGATCCCCGGTTACTTGTGGCCCGCGAAGCCAACTGAAAACCAGATTAACGACCATAATGATTACGCCTATTCCTATAAGAAAACCCGATACGCTAGCTAGAAGGTTCGGCGTTGCGTATTGGATTGGGTAAGTGTACCACCGCCGGGGCATTCCCTCCAACCCGAGAAGCAACATCATTGAGAAGAGCATGTAAATGCCGACTTCCGTTATGACGAATTGAATGTTCCCCCAACGCTCGTTATACATTCTCCCCGACATGTAGGGGAAGTAAAAGTACAATGCGGCGAAAATGGCCTGAGTTGAAGCGCCCAAGAGCATCAAGTGAATGTGGCCGACAACCCAGTAGGTGTCATGAAGTAAGTAGTCCACCGGGATCGCTGCTTGAAAGACGCCTGTGGCACCGGCGAAGAAGAAAGTAGAGATAAATGCTATGGCATATTTCATCGGCACCTTGAGACTGATACGTCCTCCCAGCATGGTACCGATCCAGTTGAACACCTTGATTCCAGAGGGGACGGCAATAGCGAGAGTCATTGCCATGAAGGGGAATCTAGCAGTTATCGATAATCCCGATGTGAACATGTGGTGCGCCCACACGCCGAACCCGAAAACACCTATCATTATTCCGGACCCGGCGACCATTCCATAGCCGAATATTTTCTTGTGGCACATTATTGGTATAATTTCGGATATGAGGCCGAATGCGGGAATTATCATTATGTATACTTCGGGGTGGCCGAAGAACCAGAACATGTGTTGCCACAAAAGTGGATCACCACCTAATTTAGGTAGGAAAAATCCTGTTCCCAAGTTTCGGTCGGAAAGAAGCATAACCAACGCGGCTGAGAGGACGGGGGTCGCACCAATAACCAAGAAGGAGTTTACCAGAATCATCCAAACGAAAAGCGACATATTTCTGAACATAACGCCGGGGCCGCGGAGCCTGTAGATTGTTACTATGAAATTTATGGCACCCAACATCGACGAGACGCCTAGCACAATGAGGCCCAGAAGCCAGAGATCAATTCCGTAACCAGGGGAATAAACTGACAGAGGTGCGTAGCCGCTCCACCCAGCGTCAGGCAATCCGGCCCAGATCAGAGCACCGCCGACGGGAAGCAGCCAGTAGCTAAGAGCGTTCAACCTGGGGAAGTACATGTCCTTAGCACCGATTAGTTTGGGCACCAAGTAGTTTCCGAAGCCTACGAGGCAGGGGATTACCCAAAGGAAAATCATCGTTGTGCCGTGGGTTGTGAAGAGGCTGTCGTATATCTCAGGTGTTACAACCGCGTTTCCTGGTTCGGCCAGTTGGGTTCTGATGAGCAGCGCCGCGACGCCGCCTAGGAGAAAGAAGAAGAATGAAGTGCAAATGTATAGAATCCCAATGTCCGTGTGGTGTGTTGTTGTGAGAATTCCTTTCAAGCTTAAATAGAATGCTGGTGTTTGTTTCGGTTTCTCTTCAACCACTTCCTGCAAAGTTCGCTACACTCCGTTATGCAACTGCGACTAGTTGGCCTATCATGGTGTAGTGTCCCGTGCCACAAAACTGGGTACATTCAATAAGGTACTGCCCAGGGCTGTCTGCTCTCAGCCAGTAATGGTTATCGTGTCCCGGGATGGCATCAATGTGGACTCCCAACTGCGGGATGAAGAAGCTGTGTGCAACATCGTCAGAAACTATCTCTAAGTCTACTACTTGTCCGGCCTTAACATAGAGTGTGTTCTGTATGGAGGTTCCATTGGGGTATTCAATGGTTGTTCCGTTGGGGAAGGTGATCGAGCTACCGGGCGCATATTGAAACGTCCAATAGAATTGGCGCGCGATAACCTTCACGTGAAGTGCTCCTTCCTGCTGAGGGGGAGTGTCCACTGCTATCAGCGAAATACCGGCGATCACACCTATGTAGGCTAGGACCGCTGAAGTGATAATGATTGAGAGAATTTCTATGGCATGTGTTTTCGAAACCATTACTTCTCACCAGCCTGATGCGGTTTCTCTCTGAACCTGATAATGGCGTAGAACAGAAGGCCAAATACTACTATGCCTACGATTATTCCTATTATCAGAATCTGGTTAAACAGCGCCCTTTCCGTCTCAACTTGCGAGGACTGAGCGAAAGCGAATGGTATCGAGAAGTAGAAGAGGCACAGTCCGACTAAGGCAGACAGTTTGGGCGCGACACGTAGCACGAATGATTGCAATACAGATTACCACGGTAATTTTGAGCTGTGCAAATCTCTTGTACTGATATTTATGTTTGGATGTTACAGGTTCTGTTCTGTCTTCGGGACTTTTTACGTGTGTTAACAGTCGGGACTCAAGGCTGTGCGGTGGGTTATGCTTGCACAAAATGACGCTGTATAGGATTCCCTTTATGCTCGTTGCCATTCTAACAAAATCCTCATTTTCGTCGATGAATCCGTCAGCAATCCAGTCAAGGTAAATTTCTGCTGTGCCTCTGATTGGAATATGACACTTATGAGTGCCTACTTGTTCAGAGGTTAAGAATGCTCGACACCGAGGGCACCTTCCAACATTTTCGACATCACTCATGCGGCTCACCACCCTCTTCAACATCACCCGGCAAATCGCGTGCTTCGTCTGGATTTCCATTATGCGCTCTTATGTAAGTCTCAAGTTGTCTGGTCCAATGTTGAGCATCTCGCAATTTCTTCTGTAATACTTCGTTTTGCGCTGTAAGTTCTATCTTTGTGGCTCGAAGGTCTTCCAACTCTTTGCCAAAGCCTTCATCCACTCTATGCTCCGCAAGGGCTTGATAGTATAGCCTGTTAAATTCAGTAGTTACTTGGCGGAGACTGAGTACGGATTGCATCACCGAATTCTTCGCTTCTATCGCTTCTATTGAGTCCGAGTTTTTTGGATATTGCTCATAGGTTCGTGCTCGCATCTTGACAACATGGTTGAGACGGAGATATTCTTTCACGGCGTTGGCAAAATTAAATGGTAACTCGTCTAAACTCGGACCTGATAAGAAATCCGCAAGTTTGCCTAATCGGGTACGTGATTCCTCTTCGTCAAGGATTCTCAGTTTCTGAGTGGTGTACTTTTCGGCTATTGGGTCTAAGAGTTTACGTTCTTCTTCGGAAGGTAACAGGTCACGCCATTCTTCTTCAGACATTGTTTTCACTTGTGTTTCTTGAACGGCTTCTCAAATGATGGCGCGGTCTTTGCTTTTCGGACTATGGCGATTCTTTCTCCGGTTTCGTTGTTTTCCATTGTCCATAGGAGTTTGTCGCCAGCTTGTATGTTCAAGTAGGCAACGATTCCTTCTGGAACGGTTGCCCTGAGTGACTTCGTTCCTATCTTGGCTACTCCGACGGTGCTGTCTAAGCTCATGGCTAGACCGTTAACTTCGACCTGTATAAATCTACCGTTTGAACGGTGCTGGAACGGCGGCCGGACGATAGATACTTATATCACATATGGATGATAGATAGAACGGTAGATATCACATGGCCTTACAAACACGCCAGTTGCGAGGTAAAGCGATTGCCGAGAAAGACAGCCAAGTTCTACGCTTTGATGACTGCCTCTACAAAGTAGCCTCACAATCTGGCAAAGGATTCTATAAGATAACCCGCAGCAGCAAGTTCGGCGCAGAGTGGATATGCCTCTGCCCCGACTTCACATATCGCCAAGTCAAATGCAAACACATATGGGCAGTTGAATTTTCACTCGCCGTAAGAAACACAGTAAAGGAAAACGTAGTAATTCCAAATATCAGCCTAACCGTTTGCCCCAACTGCGGTTCCAAGGCACTAATCAAGAGAGGACTACGCCACAACCGATATGGCGACCTACAACGGTTCCTATGCAAGAACTGTGAGAAAAGATTCACCCAGAACTACGGCTTCGAAAAGTTGCAAGCGAACCCACAGGCCGTAACAACAGCCATGCAACTATACTTCTCAGGCGAATCACTACGGAATGTTCAGAAATTCTTGAAGTTGCAAGGGATAGCAGTTAGCCATGTCACTGTTTACAAATGGATTGGAAAATACGTGAAACTCATGGATTCATACCTCTCAAAAATCACCCCGCAAGTCAGCGATACTTGGCGAGCAGACGAACTATACCTCAAGGTCAAAGGCGACATGAAGTACCTGTTTGCTGTCCTAGACGATGAAACTCGGTTCTGGATAGCGCGAGAGGTCGCAGACACGAAATACGCTCACGATGCACGCCAACTATTCCGAGCCGCTAAAGTGGTAGCAGGGAAGAAACCTAAGACACTCATTACGGACGGGTTGCGCACCTACCAAGAAGCGTACACGAAAGAATATTGGACTCGTGATACGGGTGATAGGACAGTTCACATTCGGAATATCGCATTCAAGAATCAGCACAATAACAACAAGATGGAACGCTTCAACGGAGAAATCCGCGACCGCGAGAAGATTGTTCGAGGAGTCAAGAAAGCAGACAGCCCACTACTGAAAGGCTACCAAATCTACCACAACTACATACGCCCCCACATGGGACTGGATGGACAAACACCAGCCGACAAAGTAGGCATTTCAGTTGAGGGAGAAGATAAATGGCTAACACTGATTCAAAACGCGGCAGACCGAAAACGCGGAGAACCTCCAAAAGCCGAAAATAGATAGAGAGCCTCATCTAATTGTATGGACATAACAGAACTTCTGAATGACGTAGCGCATTGGTTTATCAACAATTTAGGGACTTTTGTCTTCATTGTTGTAACCTCACTTCTCACTTTTCTTGCGTCGTGGTATACGGCTCGATATTCTTGGAAGGCCCAAAAAGCGGATGAAAGACGGGAGAAAGTCTACGCGCCTCTGTATGACGAATTACGCAATCTGAAAACGAACCTATCAGCGTACGGCTTCTTCGATATTATAGAATACTCCCAAATCCGTTCCGCACATTTGCTTTACTTGGTTCCTGAAAACCTCGAAACGCAAATACATGAACTCTACGATCAGAGGTTGCGACTTCTCAGTTCGATAAAGACAGAACTTTATCCAAAATACGTGGAAGCAATCCTCAATAAACTAAACCAATCGTTTTCAACTCCTTTTGCTTTCAACAATGAGGGCGCCAAGAATTTTGCTAATGACCTTGCCTTGTGCATTTTTGAGGGCAAGATAGTTCCCCGATTGAAGAACCGTATAGAGGCAGTTTTTCCGACTCTAAAGAAAGAGTTTCCAATGGAAGAGGTAACGCTGGGTGAATTCTTCGCTAACATGCTTGAACATGCCTCTAAAGACGAAGACCAAAAGAAATTGGCTAGTCTAGAGAGAGAAGCAGTTCGACTTATCGAGTCTATCCAAAACGCAATAAAGGTCGACTTGAAAAACCAATACTAATGCTCTCTCAACCGAAAGGTAACAACGGGCAAAACAGCTGGAAAAAGTCTCCCGTTAGAGCCTTTCAACCGCAGAGGTAACACCACCGATTATTAGCCACCAAGCCACCAAACGGTGACAGCCTAGGCGACCAAACAAGGACTTGACACCAATGGTTGACGATTATCCAAGCTGCAAGCTAAGTCCCGACACTTAACAGGAGGCATAGAGTCCCTAAGAATTAACAGAACCATGTTACACGTTTTGCTGATGAAACTCCTGCTTAGAATCGACGAGCGCCGGAAGAGATCTAAAGACAGCGTTAAGATTCCGGCGCTTAGTTAGGTTTCGAGGGCGGAATCCTACGGCAACGGTCAAAGAGACTAGACGAAGAACAGAAGAAATTGAGCGCATAGTCCCGTTAGGGTTAACCTCGAACGAAGCTAAGGGTTGGTACCTTCGCGCCGTGTTGATGCCGTGGCTTCTTAGAGGCGTTCTTGCGATCGGCACGGCGTCCGTGATTATTCTTTCTATGATTACGCCACTTGGCGCATATTTGGAGTCAACTTTGACCTTGAATATGGCTCATGGTTTTCTTTACATCGCTACAGGTTTTCTTATTTCGTACGGTGTCGATTCGCTGGTCTTTGTAGCGTCCGCATTTCATAGGAAAGTCGCCGAAATCTACCGCCATCTTCTGACGGCGAATTCCGTATTCAACAAATGGGGCATTGCCGCCTTCGTTACGGCTTCTCTCTTGACAGCCTACTGGTATCTTCCAGCCAATTTCGACGCAGCGGTGCTGAGCGTAATGGTTCACTTTGAAATGCATGTCACATTATTCGTCGTAGGCGGTCTGGTATTTGGGGGGTCAAGGGGGTTGACGAAAAGAGCGCGGCAACTTGCGCCAATAGTCCTCGGAAAGGCGATGGGCCTCTACGGCGCTATCCTTCTCCTCACTCCTATCCACATATACTCCATGTACCCCGCACCTGAGCAGGCTGAAGCGGGCGTCGTCATGGAGGTCTTAATGCTCATGTTGGATCTTACTGTTCTGCCCATTTGGTTGTACAATTACTTTGGCAAGAGTCCAGTAAGCTTAGAAAGACAGCCATGAATTCTTTAGCAATCACTTGGTTAGTTCTAAGAGGAGAAGATTCACATTGGCTTACGAGTTCGTTGAAGCTTTTTCTTCGGTCTTCCCTAAGATTCGTATTACCCAAATTCTCGCAATTCTGGGAATACTAATAGACCTAGCGTGGAGGCTGGCAAGTCACAATTTAGTATACCCTTCATTCATCGACATTCCCGCCACTCTCTTGGTCGGCTTCTATTTAGGGAAACGACCTAAAGTGGTTAGGACAGATGAAGACAGAAAGTCGAAATGGATTCGACTCTCCTGACTTCGGATTATCAGCCTTTGTTTCAGGGCGAAATGCCCGTCATTAGATAGAGGCCAACAATCGCGGCTAGAACTATTGAAGCAACAACGACCATGATGACACCGAATCGGAGGCCTTCATGTCTCGGTTG
>Ga0116127_1000423_pt1 | contig 39791 bp, 49 predicted proteins | sample June2015DPH_16_1_FD_89731 | JGI IMG/M metagenome (GOLD analysis project Ga0116127, IMG submission 89731) | Peatland microbial communities from SPRUCE experiment site at the Marcell Experimental Forest, Minnesota, USA - June2015DPH_16_100 | ecosystem: Environmental > Terrestrial > Soil > Wetlands... | reverse complement strand
TTTATATCCATTATCATCTAGGTGCATATCTTGGATATCAACCACATTTTCATTAACTCCAGGTATGCCAAGAGATATCATTGTTGGGATTCCTTCAGATGGACCCAATTGTTGATTAATTGGAGACTGTTGTAGTTCAAGGGGTTGTTTTGGTCCAGTTGTTACAGAAATATTATTTGTTTCTTTTTTATTTGTTTCAGTTCCTGCATTTTCTCCAAGATTAGTATTTTCTCCAGGAACAGCAATATGAATATTTCCTGTATCAATACCAGTTTCAATTTTTTCTGGTGGTAAAGGTTCTGCGGGAATTTCAGATTCTTTTTCCTTTTCTCTAGCCTTTTTTCTAAATTCACTTGCTTTATGAGAAGCCCAAGCACCTGGAACCCAATCTAATAAAGAAGCGGCAAAATTATAAAAAGCAATTTCTAATGATGCTGTAATTGATTTAAATAATTTGCCTATTTTTTCTCCAGAACTTTGGAAAAATTTAGCTATATTTTCTCCACCAATCCATCCTAATATTCCACCAATTGCTGCTCCTAAAAGCCCACCAGCTAATGTTCCTATTACAGGAACAAAAGAACCTATAGTAGCTCCAATTAAAGCCCATTTACCCATTTGAGTAAAGGTATTTAACATTTTATTTTTGATAGAACCACCTAACATTCCACCTAAAGTACCAGCTACTTTAGAAACTCCCCATTCACTTGATTTAAAATATCCTAATATAGAATCAACCGCTAAAAGTAAAATAGAACCACCAACCATTGCAATAGGTCCAGCACTAGCTAATAAAGATCCTATTCCACCAAATTTAGATAATAAACCACCAAATAAACCACCTAATAACCCACCAAATATACCATGTCCACCTGCTGCTTGTGTCTTATCAGATTTTTTACCTTTAAGTGATTCAATGGAATCAATTAATTCTTTTTGTCTTTTTTCTTCATCTTCTTTTTTCTTTTCTTCAGCATCAAGTTGTTCATCGGTTTGTTCTTTATTTTCTCGATGATAAAGAGCTATTTCTTTACTAATACCAATTGCAGAAACTTTAATATCCTCTAAAGGTTTTTCAATCTTATCAAGGATCATTGGTTGCCCTTGTAAATCTTTAACCGAAGGAGTTATACCATATCCAGATACAAATCTTCCTCCTTCACGATTTCTATAATTCTGCATATTTGGTGCTTCTAGTCTTTTAGGTTCAGAAGGTGGCATTTGATAAGCTCCACGTTCTAATTGTCGAGGACCTAAATCCATATATTCAGCATCAATAATAGGAGATTCTTCTTCTTGATATGGTGCTTTTAATAATCTTGGAAGAGGTGGTAATATTTCAGGAGTTAATATTTCTGGAACTTCTTCATTTACAAATTCTTCAGATGTTTGTGGTGTTTCTTTTGTTTTTCGATTTTTAGTTTCTTTAGTTGATAGTTTTTGACCAAATTTCTTTGGTTTTATATTTCTTTGTTTTTGACGATTTAATAAATCACGATATGCTAATGAATCTATAAGTGGTTGGTGTTCTTGTTTTTTAGCCGCTTCTTTTGATTCTTTTCTTTTTTCAAGGATATATTTAATACCAAGACCAATAATAGGATTTCTTGAAGTTAATGCTGCGGTAATACTAATAGCATCAATTTCATTACGTTTTAAAAAATCGCCAATTTTATGCCCTAATTTAGACCGAGATTTAATTTCTTCATTTAATTTATTGGCCATAAGGCCATATTGTTCATAAACACTTTGACCTTGTTTAGAAAGTCCTAATGTTTCTTTGGCCATTCCTTCAAGGTTTTCTAATCTTTTTTTATTGGTTTTTAATTCAAAAATTGAAGATTCTTTAATACTATTGGCAATTTGTTCAAATCTTTTATCAAAAAAACTACCTAGTTCATTTCTTCCTGGTTGACCAGGTACTTTTCCAGATATTTGGGAAAGTTTCATATTATTTTGAAGATCTAACATTGATACTTCAAAATGACCCAAAGTTTTTTCAAGGTTACCTAAAGATTTTTGGATTCTGGCAGTTATGGCAGATATACTGGCATCTATTTGTCTTGTATTTAATGTAGGATCTTGTGATAATGCCATAACTTTTCCTTTAAATTATTTTCCTTCTATTTTTCCTAATTGTTTTCCAGTTACAAAGGTACAAAAAGCAGTACCAAAACTTTGATATACTTCTTTTTGGTGAGAAGCAATACCATAAACAGTTAATGAGAATAACATTACAATAATTGCACCACTTAAACTCAATGCTTCAAAAAACTTATAAATCCAATTAACATTGTCTTTAGATGGTATTAAAGTTTCATTATCTGGGACCATATTTTTTCTCCAATCTTTCGTTTTCTTCTTTAATCCATTTAATTACTAATTCTGTATATATTTTACGTTCCCAAGGAATCATATTTTCTAACTCAGTCAACGAATATTTTTGATGCATCATTAATTCGTGATTCCATAATATTAAGTTTGGAAGGGTTTCGTGGCTGAGGCCGAGGCTAAAAAACTTTTAGTCCCTTCAATAACAATATTAGCTTCATGTTTACATCTAGGACAATGGAATTTAACTTCTACTTTAATTTTAGGTAAAGTTTCAAAAAATTTCATAATTTTAACAAATTCTAATTGTGGAAGAGATTCTAAAAATTCAATCACTTCGGTTTTTTCTAAATGTTGTTTTTCATAAGTTTTATTATCTGTAGAATCATAAATTAAAGTAATACATTCAGCCACAACAGATAAATTTCCTTCAATATCATTTTCATTTTTTACTTTTAATAAATGTTGAAGAGTTTCGATTGTAGGATAACATAATACAACTGTAATTCCTTCTAATAAAGAAATTTTTGGATCATTTGTAGGATCTTTTGTAACTTCTACTTTATCTAAATTAATAGGGACATTTACTATTTGTCCACAATAATTTCTTTTATTTCCTTCAGAATCGGTTAATATTTGCCCTTCTGGTAAAGGTTGCCGGCATTCAAAAGGTACAGTTACAATTTCTTCAACTGACCACCGACGAATTTTTAACCAAAGATAATCAAGGTCAAATAATGGTAATTTTTCAACATTTATTTTTTTACCAGCTTCATTTGGTAAAATACAATTATTTAAAATTTGGCGTAAAGTTCTAATTTGAACTTCTTCATCATCATCCGCCGCTAGTAATAATAATTTTTCTTCCTTTACAGTAAAAGGAGTAAAAAGAACTTTTTCTCCTGTTGAAGGAAGAATTAATGAATGTATTGGTAATTTAATTTTTGGTAGACTCATATTTCCTTATTTGGATACCGAAATAGTATTTCTAAAAGGTGTTGGAGGGGCCCCTCTTGGTTGGATACTAGTTGGTGTTCCTGTATTCACTTTCAAATTTATCCATTTACGATATGTAAATGTGACAGGTAAAACATGGTAAGAATTCATATCGGCATATTCTAATTTCAATTCTCCAATATTGATAGGCCATGCCTGAAATAATCTTACCCCATAATTGCTATTATTATATTCATCCATTTGAAGAATATCAACCGTAGTGGCATATTCATTCACATAATTAAAATCAGAAGATGATGGATCTTGAATTGTATAAGACCATGCATCAAAAAAATCTCGCTCAAACATATCTCTTCCAACAATAAAATATAATGTAATATTAGAATAAACATCTACATTAGGCATTTGGAAAATAGCACCATATGTTTTAGCATCTGTAGCAGAAAATTGTTTTCCAGGTAATTCAACACGGCAACACATTATATCTAATCTATCAGGAGAATTAGAAGCAGATAATCCCATTATTGTAAAATAATCTTGTACAATTCCTAATGATTGCGGACTTTGCCCTTGTAATTGAGCATATCCTTGTATATTTTGTTGTGCTTGTGGTGATAAACTATTTGAAGCCACATTAGAAACTATTCTTGGTGGAACAATTTGAACTGAAAATCTATTTGTTCTTGAAACTCCACCAGCATCCATTATTTGAGAAATTATTTCTTGAATACCCGATGTAGGACTACCAGATCTTAGTAATGAAGTTACGTAAGATGATACCTGGGAAATTGTGGAAGCGATTGGCATATAATATATTTATATCTTATGTGGTAATCCATTTGTATTAACTGTTTTTTGAACCGGAGAGGTTGTCACTGTTGGAGTATGTGGTATATTTGTTGTTTTAGGTAATCCTGTCGGCCCTTTCTGTTCTCCAGAAATAATTCTTTCTGAATCAGCCCAAACAAATGTTTTGCTCCGTTTAACAAATTGTTCAACTGGAAGAAATAATGCAGTTTCCCAATCAGGTGAATTAATCCTTACATAATGTGATCTTACATGTTGAAATAAATATTTTTTCAAACAAGGTTTAAAAGCTTTAAATCTAGCAAAACCTTTTAACATCCTATATGCTATTTGAATACGGGCCCGTGGATCATTTTGATTTCTATTTGACATTAATTCTAATTGTCGGAAAAGTTCTAATCGAGTATTATATCCAAGATAATGTAAATTTAATCCTATAAAACCTTCTCGATTATAATCAATGGGGAAAACTAAAGGAAATCTATCATAATATGGAAGAACCTTTTTATATTTTGGATCATAATAAAACAAATACATTAAACCAGGTAAAATATTTTCCGTACTTCTATTAGGATCGGCTAATAAATGAGGACGTAAAGTATCTCCTCGATAAAAATGTCCTGTAGGACTTTCACTTAATTTTCTAATTTGATTTCTATACCATTTTATAGAACCAGCTTGAGTATTTGAAAATGGTTCTTTCTGAAGTTTTTCACGAACACGATCTAAAATAGAAATATATGCCATATAGATATTTATCTCATGCATTCCGTTTCAGTCATGAGTTTAAAAATATAATCATGAGCAATACACCAATTTTTGGCGGCTTCCCATTTAGATAAATTTATAGCATATCTTTCTACCGCATTATAATATGATTTGGTTTTTCTTTTAGGAATTTTAGGTGGTTGAGTAAATTTATATGGTTTAACTTCAATCATATATTTCTTTTCTTGTTTATTTTTATCCAAAACTTTTACAAGAAAATCAGGAAAATATTTATGAACTTTTTGATCAACTGGAGATACATAAGGAATAAATGATTCTTCTGAAGCCCAAGCTAAAACATTTGAACTAGAATCAAAAGTTCTCATACAATTTCGTTCCCAAATAGAACGATAAATAATATTATGTGGGTTTCCTTTATATTTTTCAGGATGTATAAGTGTGAATTTTCCTTTATAAGGCATAGTATAAATAATATTTAGACAATATGATGCCATCTATTCCAACTTCAACGGGGTCAGTTTTACCACCTAATACATCTAATCCTTTAGCTAAATTAGAATCAAATGGATATAATGTATCCAGTTTTACTTATCCAATAGATTTAACAAGCGATCCTGGAGAACAACATATGGTTTTATTTTATATTAATACTATAAAATCAACTTTAGGTGTTAGTGGTTCACAATATGCAACAAATGGTGGTACACCTGTAGATTCAAATGGAAATCCTGCAACACCACAGGTAAATTCAAATAGTAATACAACTACATATAATAAAAATAATATTAATAGAGTTTCGACATTAATTGCTTTATATATACCTTCTTTTCAAACCACATATGCAACAGATTGGGGACAACAAGAATTTGGACAATTTGGTGCTATAGGTAAAGCTCTTGCAGGAGGAAATTCTTCCATACAAAGAGCAATTGAAGAATTTGGTCTTCAAATAGGTGTAGGTGCTGTAAAGGATCTTGAAGATATAATATCTAAACATATAGGATTAAATGCTCCACTTTTAGAAGCTGGAACTTTTATAACTAAAACTGCTATTAATCCTCATTTAGAAATGTTATTCCGAGGAATTGGATTTAGAACTTTTCAATTCCAATTTAAATTTACTCCTAGATCTGAACAAGAAGCTCTTACAGTTGCAAATATTATTAGTGCATTTAAATTTTATTCTGCTCCAGAGGTTAGATCGGATAAAAATACAGCTAAATTTTTAATTTATCCTTCTGAATTTGATATTGAATTTTGGAGTAATGGAAAACAAAATAATTTCTTAAATAAAATATCTACCTGTGCTCTTACATCAATGACAGTTGATCCTATGGCATCGGGTGCATGGTCAGCATTTAGACCAGGAACTAATATTAATGGTATGGCAGTTGAAACAAATCTTTCATTAACATTCCAAGAACTTGAAGTTATTACCAAAAATCGTATATATGAGGGTTACTAACTTCTTTATTTTCAATAAGTTATGATATGATGTATAAATACTTTTATGTATATCATTTACAAACACACTAATATAATTAATGATTTGGCTTATATTGGTTATACTTGCCAAACCATTGAAAATCGTTGGAAAGCACATATAAAATCGTCTTTAAAACAAGAATGGAAATTTAGTCAAGCAATCAAACAAATTCCCTATCAATTTTGGGACCACGAAATCCTTATAGATAATATCTTAACTTTGGAAGAAGCCAAGAAATTAGAAATTGAAATGATTGCCAAGTATAACACTTATTATAATGGTTATAATATGAATTTAGGTGGATCTGGCAGGCAAAAATATACTATGTCTGAAAAAATAAAAAAGAAAATAAGTCAAGCAACTAAATTGGCTATGTCTCGACCTGAAATTAAAAAGAAAATGTCAGAATTCCAGAAGAAATATTTTAAAGAACATCCAGAAAAACATCCTATGAAAGGGAAAAAACATTCTCAAGCATCTATTGAAAAAATGTCAAATTCTCATTTACAAATGACAGAAGAAACGAAAAAGAAAATTGGTCAAGGATCTAAAAAGACTTGGAAAAATCCTGAAACTCGTAAAAAAAGAATACATCACCTTCAAAATATGTCTCCGGAAACTCGGCAAAAGATGTCTTTTGCCAAAAAAGGAAAACCATCTTGGAATAAAGGTAAAAAATGGCCAAAAGAAACAATTGAAAAAATGCGCCAAACAAAATTAGGTAAAAGAAAATTAGAGGTATGTATTTAATGCCAACATCCTATTTTTCAAAATTTCCAACTACCATATATGATATAGATAATACTGGAACAAATGTCCGTTTTATTACAGATATTATTCATAGAGCCAAATTTCTTGAGATTGTTCGAAAAAATATAATCGTTTTTTATCCTTATCATATTAAAGAAGGAGAAACACCAGATATTATTGCTGAAAAATTATATGGATCTTCCATGTATTATTGGGTAGTAATGTTTGCAAATAATATTTTTGATATTTGGAATGATTGGCCACTTTCTTATGACCAATTTATTGCATATTTAAATAAAAAATATGGATCGGTCCAAGTGGCTCAATCAACGATAGATCATTATGAAGACAATTTAGGTGCTTGGATTGATTTAGCCACATATAATGCCACATTTGCACAAGGTAGTATAAAAGTTTATTCTTATGATTATGAAACTACCTTGAATGAAGAAAAGAAAAATATACAATTAGTGGATCCTCAATATATAACAATAATCGAAAATGAATTGGATGCATTGATGGTTCCTCCATCACAATAATATGGACAGACATGCTACAGATTTTGAATTAAAAGAAGTTGTATTGGAAAGTATTACTGGAGATAATATTGATTTAGTATTATTGGTTACTGAAATTAATGTTTATGAAAACCTTTTTAATTCTTCCATAACAGCAGATTTTGTAATTAACGATGCATTAAATACAATTAAAAATTTACCTATTACAGGACATGAATGGATTAGATTTTCATTTAAAACACCAGGAAACCCAAATTTTATCCAATTACATTTAAGAGTTTATAAAATTGATGCAAGAGAATTAGAAAAAGAAAGAAGACAATTTTATATTTTACGGTGTATCGATAATATAGAATTTATCAATGCTCAAACCAGAATAAGTAAATCTTATAAAGGGATGTTAATTTCTGATATTGCTAATGATATTCAAACCAATTTTCTTTCTTCTTCTTTTATTTCGATTGAACCAACAAAGAATCTTTTCCATATTATTCCTCCATATTGGACTCCTATTAAAACTTTAAATTTTTTGGCATCACGAGCAAATAGTCAAAAATATGTTGGATCAAATTATGTTTATTATCAAACTGTAGATGGTTTTAATTTTGAATCAATCGAAAGTCTTTGTGATACTTATCCTCCAGTTCAAAATTATATTTTTCAAACAGCTAATGTCCGTAAAGATATTCCTGAAGGATATAAACCACGAACAGTTGATTTAGATCAAATAGCTTTAGAATCCTATAAATTTGCAAATAATTTAGATACATTGGAAAATATTACAAATGGGATGTATACCAACCGCCTTATATGGCATGATATACAAAGAAAACAATTTGGAATTAATGATTTTGATTATCCTAATTCTTATCCAAATTTTCAACATATTGAACCTAATAATGTAAAAGGTGGATTATCTTATCTATGGACTTCAAAATCAGATTTTAATACTAATGTATATGGTGAATGTAAATTATATCCCATTGGTTTACCAGGACAAGAAAATCATGTGGCAGATTGGATGCAGCCAAGATTATCTCAAATGCAACAGCTTCAAAATATCCGTTTATATGTCACTATTCCTGGAGATAGCCTTCGGCGTGTAGGAGATTTGGTTTCTGTTACTTTACCTTCACCTGAAGCTTTAGTTGAAGATCAATTACAATTAGAAGATTATTTAACCGATCGATATTTGGTTGTAGGGGTACGTCATACAATTAACAAAGCTAAATATGTAACACATTTAGAATTGGTAAAAGATTCAATTTTTAAAGCTTATCCATAAATAGAACTTGACAATCTATTCTTTTTATGATATAATAAAATCGTGGATGAATATAAAAATCAAACTCCTAGGCCAATTCCAGGAGATATAATTATAAAAGAAATAAAATATCCCATTTGTAAAGAATGTGGATTTTTAGTCGGAGAAACTGGTGGTTGTGCTTATGGGTGTCCAAAAGATTATGACCACTATCCTAAAAAAGATATATTCTATGCTGTTTATAAACAAAGTATGGAATTTTTGAGAGATGAAAATGTGGAATAAATTAAAACATTTATGGCATGAATTTGATTTTTGGTTTTGTAAAGATCTTATTGAAGATGAATTAACACAAGCTTTACATCCAGATTTTGGATATGTATGGATGGAAGGTGGGGATGGAGATAGATTTATAAAAGAAGCTAGGCTTCAAGGATTTAAAGCGGGACAAAAAGATATTTTAGGTGAATTTAAAGATTTGGAAGAACTGGAAAATCATTTCTTTTTGGAAGGTTATGATTTAGCTCATAATGATTGGCCACTTTCTTATTACAATCATTAAAATTTGATAAGATCCATATTCAAATAGAAGTTTGTAAACTTGTAGGACGGGCAGCTAAATTTCGTGGTAAAAAAAAGAAATAAAGCTTGGCAAAAACAACAAATTCTTTGGTGGAACGGCAAAGCTTATAAGCGTGATGGACCGGAATATCAGAAATTATTGCATAGAGCCTATCGTGAAATGTTTAATCAATCAGAATCCTTTCGGCGTGCTTTGGTTGCTTCCAAAAATGCTGTTTATTCTCATTCTCTTGGATCCAATCGAGAAGAAGAAACCGTTTTAACAGAAAGAGAATTTTGTAATATATTAACTGAATTAAGAACAGAGGTATTAAAATAAAATGAAGACGATTTTATTATTCCTTGCTTTTGCAATGGGATTATTCGCACAATCATATCCGTTTACATTTTCACCAACAACGGTTAATGCAACCGCAGATCCTTGTGCTGGTGGAATACAAGTCATTTCACAATTGACAGTTTCTTTACCAGCAACAACTGTTAGTTATCATGCATATCAAATTATAGCTGGATATAATCCTGCATATTCTGTTGTACCAGTTACGCCGGGTTCTACAAATCCTGGATCTTTAGAACCGGGGCAAAGCGCAGTATTTGATATTGAAGTTAATGCTAATAATTTAGCACCAGCAACATATACAGTTCCAATTGAAATAAATGATATAACTACTCCTCAAAATACACAACAAGGGGGATTTACTATCAATTTAACTGTAGCTTGTGGATTAAATGATTTTCCTCAATCTAATACATTAGTTGTTCCTCATTTAACTTCAGGTTATGGATGGCGTACTATTTTCCAACTCACAAATCCAACATCTACTATAAGCTTGGTAGATATAAATTTCTATAATGAAGCTGGATATTCTTCTCTCTTTAAACTCCGTGATTATACTAATCCAGAATTTAAAGTAACAGTTCCTATCCAAGCATTTTCTACAACTAATGTTATTTTAGAAGATCCAACAAATCCAAATACATTAACTGGATCGGCTGAAATTACTCCTGAAGTTGGAAGTCCTACAGTTGGTTTAACAGTTATATATGAAACTCTGAATTCTGTTCCATATGATTCAGCTTATACACCATCTACATTGAATAAAACTTTGAATTTCTGGTATGATAATACAAATGGTCGCCAAACTGGATTAGCATTACGAAATTCATTAAATTATTCATCTAATATATCATTGACTTATTATGGAATTGATGGTACTATATTAGAAACAAAATCTTTAACACTTGCAGCTAAAGGGCATACTTCATTCCTTTTAAATGATGTTGCTTTATTAAATCAAACTGGGTTATTGGTTGTATCAACAACATATAATGTTTTATCAGGACTTGAAATGTTCTTTAATGTGAATTTCCAATTTATTCCTGTTAGTTCATTTTAAATGCCTTTAATTTTACCTCTTAAAGTCGGCGTATGCAAAATCCCGCCCAGGAAACTTCATTGGGATGAATATAATCCTGGGCGGGATGGTCCATTAGTTAATTGCCATTATAAAACAGCCATTTATCCAGAACAATATGATAATTATATTTCATATAATAATCATGAATTTATAGGAAAAGTATTTACTAAAGAACAGTGGGATAAATTACCTAATCAAATAACCTTAAAAAATGGAATGGTAGATAAAAAGGCAATATTTTATGTATAAAATTGTTTCAAAAATATTTAAAACTATAATAACTTTCTTTATATGTTTTCCTCAAATTAATTGGATACATATTTTGAAATTAACAACTCAAACTACTTTTCCAAATGGATTAGAACCAATTGCTCTTTTTTATAGTCCTTTTTCAATTCCTATTGCCTTCTTTTTACATACAATACAACAATATCATAATATTATGGTTATTAATGCATTAAAAAAATTGAATAAAATTACAGATGAAATATTAAAAAACCATGAACAATGATTCATTAATTGAATATCAAATTATCCTTAATGTATATCTTCCTGCTAATGGTGGGAGAATGATTAAACAAGTTGTTAGATCTTCTGATAGATCTACAGCTATTGAGAAATTTAAATATTTAGGTAAACTTGTAACTGAAAAGAAAAATTCCAGAGAATTAAGAGAATGGTGTGCTGAAAATCTTCAACAACCAGGAGCTATTATCACAAGTTCTGATGGATTATTTGCAGTTTCATATGTAAAAATTTTACCATAAATATAGGTATGGGATCAATTAATTCTCTACCATTACCTCTAATTCCTGGAGTACCACTTACACCACAACCAAATCTCCCTGAATTACCGGTTTTAGCTGCATTACAAGCATATTCAAATTCTTCTACAGTTAAATGTTTAGGGCTTCCTGCCTTACCTGGTATTCCTTCTTTACCACCAATTCCTAATTTATTTTCTGCTTTAGCAGGATTGGTCAAATTGGCAATACCAGCTATACCAGCAATTTCTTTAACTCCTGAAATTATGGTTACAGTTAATTGTCTTCCTCCTGTTGCATTTTCTACAAATTTTACTCCAAATTCTGTAATTCAAAATCCAACACAAATTATTACACAATTAAAATCTTCAGTTACATCTGGAATCTTAGGTATATAATATGGCAAAAGAAACATTTTATATGGGTCATGAAGGTATGATTTGGTTTATGGGAGTTGTTGAAGATAGAATGGACCCAAATAAGTTAGGAAAAGTAAGAGTAAGAATTTTAGGATGTCATACTCCCGATAAAACATATATTTCAACAGATCAATTGCAATGGGCATATGTTTTATTACCAATTACTTCAGCTTCAATAAATGGGATTGGTGAAGTTCCTTTAGGATTAGTTCCAGGTACTTGGGTAGTAGGATTTTTCCGTGATGGTCCTGCAATGCAAGAAGCTGTTATTTTTGGATCAATAGGTGGTATTCCTCAATTAGCTCCAGATCCTACAAAAGGGTTTAATGATCCACGTAATGATCCAAAATTAATTGAAACATTAGCAGGTGCACCACGTCAAATTGCTTTTCGTTCTTATTCTAAAGATGGAACAGGTGCCCATTTAATTAATGGAATTCAAGGGCCACAATATCCTCAAACAGATTTCTTAAATGAATCTGATACAAATAGAATTGCACGAAATGAAAAAATAGATAAAACTATATTAAATGTCCTAAAAAATATAATAGTATCAGAAGTACCAATTGCTTTTGGAGGTACTTGGGCAGAACCTCCACTTTATTATAATGGTGTTTATCCATATGTCCATGTCACTCAAAGTGAATCAGGTCATGTTAAAATTATAGATGATACTCCTAATTTTGAAGGTCAGTTAGATATTGATCGTTCAGGATCTTTTAAAGAATATCTGACTGATGGAACTAAAATTGATAAAGTGGTGGGTGATGGATATGAGATTGTTATGCGAGGACATAATATCCTCATTATGAATCAAAAGAATGAAACTGTAAATAAAGATTATAATCTTTTGGTTGGTGGAGATTGGAATATTGAAGTTGTTGGAAATATTAATATTAAAGCAGATCGTGGAGCCGCTTATATTACAGTTCAAGGTGATGCAAATATTAAAGCTGGTGGAAATGTAAATGTGGAAGCTTGTGCAGATATAAATGTATTAGGTTCACGTAACGTGAACATTAGTTCAGGTAATACTGTAACATTACAATCATTACAAGCTATTAACTTAATTTCTGGAACTTCTATAAATATGGATGCTCCTTTTATTTGGCTTAATACTCAAAAATCTACTGGAGCTACAGTAATCCATGCAACAGAACCTAAAGTAGAATAAATATTATATGGTTGAATTTTCAAAATTAAAAGTAAAAGAAATTCTCACTTTAAAAAAATTTGATGCTTCTAATGGTGAATTAATGGAAATAATTTTATTAGAAGATGGAAAAATAATAGATAGAATTACGGAGAAAGAAAAATTATGCCACTTTTGAATTCAGGTGTTTCCGCTTTAGCCGGGTTAGCAACAGGTTTAGGTAGTCCTGCATATGATAATACTCATGCATATATTGGAATAGGAGATGGGACTGCGGGTTTTAATGTATCTCAAACAGATTTACAAGCATCATCTAATAAAACATATCTTCCAATGGATATAGGATATCCTACTATTTCTACACCTTCTATTACATTTGAAGCAACATTTGGAACAAATGCTGCAAATTATGATTGGAATGAATGGGTAGTTTTAAATGGTTCTAATGGTACAGCCGGAACAGCATTAAATCGAAAAGTAGAAAATTTAGGTACCAAACCAAATACACAAATTTGGGTTTTATCAGTTACATTAACATTTAGCACCCCTTAAAGGAAATATAAATGATAGAACTTTACACCGGATTTGATACATTAGTTGCTCCTATTTTTGTAAATCTTGGAGAATTCGATTCATATCCTATACCTACCGGAAATAGTGAGACAGGTAGATTTGGAGGATATAGTACTTATAATTTTCAAGCATATAAAACACTTTCAAGAATATCTGGTCCTCGTATTGTTGGATTAGCAGTTTATCCAAATAATGGTTATCCATTAGAAGCTGATACTCAAGGTTTAATTACATTTTGGGATGATGATAATTATGAACAAATTTATTTAAGATTTTTATATGATGGGAGTTTAGCAGTTTATAGTGGAAATCATAATGGAACTGGCATTTATAGTCCTGTATTATTAGCAAAAACATCTATTAATATTATGGTTGTTAATGCGTGGCAATATATTGAATTTTCTGCTACTATAGGAGTAAATGGTTCTTTTGAAGTTAGATTAGGACAACAAACTATTTTATCAGGATCTGGTGTAAATACCATGAATCCTTTATCAACAAATGCCAATACAAATAGAGTGCAAATATATAGTTATGGAGCTAGTGTTTTTTTGGATGATCTTTATATTTTAAATACTTCTGGATCTTATAATAATGGATTTCTTGGAGAACAAAAAGTATTAACTACTGTTCCAGCTTCTAATGTTTCGGTTCAATTTTTAAGTAATGGTACTGCTGGTAATTGGCAAAATTTGCAAACTAATGATGGTGATGTTACTTATAATTATTCAGCAACAAGTGGTGATACTGATTATTTTAATATGTTAACATTAGGAAGTTATGAAAGTCAATCTTTTAAAGGTAATGAAATTCAGGCAACTAAAACAACTATTATTGCTAGAAAAGATGATGTAGGAGAAAGAGATGTTGCCAATATAGTTACATCTGGGATGACTGTAGACCAATTTAATGATAATGTTTTACTTTCTACATACCAATCATTTTCTAATTATATGGAAGTAGATCCAGCAACCGATGCTCCTTGGACTCCAGCAGCCGTTAATGCATTAGAAGTCGGCTATAAACTTACAGCATAAAGGATAAATATGGCAACACAATTTAGTGGTGGTACTTATATTGATACAACATTTGTTCCATTAGTCAAATCTGATTTTCAAGTTAATATAGCGGCTGCTTTAATAAGTGCAGGATGGACAAGCAAAGCTATTGCTTCTGGACAAGGATTAGGAAATACTGGCATTGTTACAATTTCTATTGCTAATCCTGGAGTTGTAACCTTTAATTCTCATGGATTTTTAGGTAATGAAGCTATTATATTACAAACTTCAGGAACTTTACCTAGTGGATTATCTGTAAATACTATTTATTATGTAAATTATATTGATGCTAATACTTTCCATTTAGCCTCTTCTCCAGGTGGAGGTAATATTACTACAACAGGTTCTCAATCAGGTACTCATACATTAAATACACAATATTATCTATTAGAAAGTACAACACAAACAAATGTCACAAATCCTATTAGAGTACGTTTAATTGATAATGTCCATAATTGTATTCAAGTTCATATAGAAAGCCAAGATGGTACTATTAAAAGTTCAAACCAAACGAACCAAAATTATGGTGGAGAATTATATCCTAATATTGGTAAAACTTTTGGAATTATAGCAACACAATATCATTTTTTATGTTTTGTTGTAGGAGCAGGTGTAAATCGTGATTTTGTTATGGCTGGTATGTTATATGTTCCTAGTTTTATAACTGGTATAGCTAATGTAGGATACATGCTCAGTAATGCTGATAGTGATGGAGATACTTCTTTACGTTCTAGTTTTCGAGTTGGAGTTAATTTATATGGTGGAGGAACTCAAGTAGGTAATTTGAATAGTAATGGAAATACAGAAGTTATTTGGGATACAAATTTCTTGGAAGGTGGTAATAGTAGTAATTTTTGTCAATTGGGTGGTGGGCCAGAAATTGTAATTCCAGAAATTGGTAGTATTTACAATTTAGTAACAAGAGGATATTTGTGGGCTAATGGAGATATTAATACATCAGATGTATTATTAACTTCTGGTTTAACTTCTCAATCGGATGTTGGTACTCTCAAAGGACAATTTTTCGATTTAATTTATGTAGCTGAAGCATTTACAATTGATGCTACTGATACTTTTAATAGCCATAATTGGTATAATTTAACAAACAATAATAATGGAGCATCAAATTACGCTCGTGGTAGTATGTGGATAGCAACAAGTTAAAAGTGAGAAAATATTTTGAGTACTTACGAAGAAATTACCTACCGTAATCCATCTACCAGTACTCTTCCTTCAGATTCTCCATCTACAGTTTTAATGGTTACGGCCACTAAAACTTTAATTATTAATTCTGGTTCTTATGTTGGACAATATTTACCTCTTTTAAAAAATATTGTCGATACCGATGTACAAACAGAAATATTACATCGGAGTCCTTCTACTAATACTCTTCCTTCAGATTCTCCATCTACAGTTTTAATGGTTACGGCCACTAAAACTTTAATTATTAATTCTGGTTCTTATGTTGGACAATATTTACCTCATCTTAAATATATTTTAAGAATTCCTAGTTCTGTTCCCATTTATCCAATAAATGATACAGATAATTTATCTATTCAAATTTCTGAAAGTTCAAATCGTATTATAGAATTTCCTATAATTGATTTTGATTCTTTAGATATCCAAATTTCTGAAAGTTCTTCTATACATATTACTTCTAGGATTTTAGATTCTGATACTTTAGATATCCAAATTTCTGAAAGTTCTTCGTTATATGGTACAACACAACACGCTTTAATAACTGCATTATATAATGAAATATTAGTATCTGAACCATCGGATGCTAGGATAACTTCATTATATAATGAAACTTTGGTATCTGAACCATCGGATGCTAGGATAACTTCATTATATAATGAAACTTTGGTATCTGAACCATCAAACACAAGAATAACTCAATTATATAATGAAATATTAGTAGCTCTTTATAGATTTCACCTTTATGATAATTGCCAAATACAAATTGTAGAAAAATCTTCCATAACAATTAAAACACAATCTTTAGATATTTGTTCTTTTCAAATCCTTGATGAACATCATCCAGTTTTATTTGCTATTTATCCAAATATATTACCAGAGTTTCAACCAAATGTTACTTTAACTTGTATTGGATGGGGATTTTTACCTACTAGTATTATAGTTTGGAATGGAATTAATATTCCTACAATTTTTATTTCACCTGAAGAATTGCAAGGTATTTTACCATCAATGGATATAAATATGATTGGAAATGTACCAGTACATATTTTGGATCCATAATGCAAATATCTAATACATTATATGTTGAAGTTCAAACTATAAAACGTGCAGTTCGATTAGGTGATATATCTGCGGGTAATTTTCCTCTTCCACCAGAACCAAATATACAAGGGTCTCCAAGTGTATTTGTCAATGGGCTTCCATGGCATAGAGTTACAGATCATTGGGATATTCCTAATCCTTTAAATCCAATTGCAATATTAGGGTTTGGATCTAAAACTGTATTTGTTAATGGATTAGCAGCCGGAAGAAATGGAGATTTTATTGTATATCCTTCTGCACCTACAATTGAAATTGATTTTGCAGACCAGGCCAGTCCCAACGTATTCTGTGGATAAATATTTATATGTATATCATTTATAAACATACGAGTCTTACTGGTAAATCTTATATTGGATATACTTGCCAAGGATTAATAACACGATGGAATCGTGAAATTTCCCATTCTAAGAATTTTCAAAATAAAAGAAAACTTGATTATGCCATTAGAAAATATCCAAACAAATAAGACGCCAATTGAAGAGGATAAAAATAAATGTCGGATAAATGGCTCCAAATGTATTATAAATATAACTGATGACACCTTTTATAACTCCAACAGTTAGATATACGGATTTATCACTTGCATTTAATGCTAATCCTGTTACAGGAGATGTAACAACTTTAACGGATGATGCAGCTATTAAAGCTTCTGTTATAAATTTAGTATTTACAATGAATTATGAAATTCCTTTCCATCCAGAACAAGGATGTGCGGTCTATAGTTCTCTTTTTGAAAATATTTCACCAATGACGGCTGCTAAAATTCGTAGATCAATTATGGACGTTTTACAAAATTATGAACCTCGGGTAATTGTCCAATCTGTAAATGTTATTCCTGCACCAGATCAAAATTCTTATAATGCAACAATTACGTACCAAATCCTGGGCCAACCATTAACTACAACCATTACAGTTTTCTTGGAGAAACTTCGGTAAAATAATATGGCAAATTCTTCTAATAGTTCCAAATTTAATATTTCTTCATTAGATTTTGATACAATCAAAGCCTCTTTAATAAATTTCCTCCAGGGACAACCAGAATGGACAGATTATAATTTTTCTGGGTCGGGGTTGAATTCTATTCTAAATTTGCTCAGTTATAATACCACGTATTTAAGTTTTTACCTTAACATGGTCTCTAACGAAATGTTCCTGGATTCAGCGGACCGAAGAGAAAATATCGTAAGTGTGGCCAAACAAATTGGTTATTTACCAACTTCAAGAAAATCGGCACAAGCAGTCATTAATTTTGTATTAACACCTCCATTAATACCAACACCTCCAGCCACTTTAGTGGTACCAATTGGAACAACTTTTAATACAATGGTTAATAATGTGAGTTATACCTTTGTGAATTTGGAAGCTTTCACATTAATATATGATGCCATCCATAATCAATATGTGGCTACAAATGTTCCTATAAATGAAGGAAAATTATATACTTATCAATATGTGGTAAATTTTTCTAATCCTGTCAAATATTTAATCCCAAATTCTTCTATAGATACAAATACATTATCGGTTGCTATTCAAGATAGTCCTGAATCGGCATTATTGGTTACTTATAATTTATCAACTGATTTAACTACCTTAAATGGAACATCAAATGTTTATTGGTTACAAGAAGATGATAACGAACAATATGAAGTTTATTTTGGCGATGGAATTTTAGGGTCAGCTTTACAAGATGGTAATGTAATTTTCTTAAATTACCTTGCATGTAATGCTGCTGCTCCTAATGGAGCCAATTTATTTACACTTTCTGGAACAATAGGTGGATATACAAGTATTGTAATTACTACAATTAATCCAGCTTCCGGTGGTGCTGAAAGAGAAACAAAAGATAGTATTCGCTTTTCGGCTCCAAAAAATTATCAAACACAAAATAGATGCGTTACGGTAAATGATTATGCAACAATTATTATGAGAGAATATCCTAATGTGGATAGTGTTGCTGTATGGGGTGGAGAAACAAATAATCCTCCACAATATGGAAAAGTATTTTTAAGTTTAAAACCTGTTTCAGGATATACGATTACAAATTTAACTAAACAAAGTATCATTGATAATATTCTTTCACCAAGAAATATTGTTTCAATTATTCCTACTATTGTCGATCCAGATTACATTTATTTGATAGTAAATTCTACAGTTAAATATAATGCCCAAAATACTACCAACACTTCAGGAACAATTCAGTCATTAGTTACTACCACAATTAATAATTTTGCTGAAGAATATGTAGGACATTTTGATGATATTTTCCGTTATTCATTATTAACAAAATTAATTGATAATTCTGAACCTTCTATTACTAACGATTTAACTACCATTTTAATAAAGAAAAAATTTACTCCTCCAATAAATACAACAGATAATTATACCATTACTTTTAATAATGCAATTCAACCAAATACTTTAACTAGTGGATCATTTATTGATGCCACAGATGTAAATTATGTATCGGGACAATTATATTACTTTGATGATAATGGAAATGGTGTAGTAAGAACTTATAAGTATGTGGGTGCTGTAAAAACTTATACCAATTTAAATTCAGGAACAATTGATTATATAAATGGTATCGTTACTTTAACAAATTTTGAACCTTCAAGTATTACAGATAGTAGTGGTCAATTGAGTATAATTGCTATTCCACAAATTAATGATATTATTCCTTATCAAAATAATATTATTGTTATTGATCCTTCAGATGTAACGGTAAATATGGTCATTAATCCTTCTCTCGGATAAAAATATGGCAGAAACAGATTTTCCATTTATTAGTGAAATTGTTCCAGTACAACCTGGAGCTACACTCTATATTCGTAATCAATTTCCAACTATATTAGATTTTATTCAAAATTATTATGAATGGTTAGAACAGAATCAAAGTGCAACACAATTAGGTGTAATTCAAGGAATTTTCGAATTATTGGCACAGAGAGATATTGATTCTACTCTTGCCCAATTTTTACCATATTTCTTTTATGAATATTTAAATAATATTCCTAATACAATTCTAGCTGATCCAAGAAAATTAGCCAAACATATAAAAGATTTTTATCTAGCACGCGGTTCAGAAGGTTCTTATAAACTTTTATTCCAAATTCTCTATAGTGATCCAATACAGTTTTATTATCCTAAAAATGATCTTTTTATAGCTGATGGTGGTATTTGGTCAGTTGATACTATTATCCGAACAACAACTAATAATAATACTTATGAATTTATTGGTAGAAAAATTACTGGTGTTACTTCCGGGGCAACAGCTTATGTTGAACAAGTAGTACAATACCAAATCGAATCAAATTTAGTAAGTGAAATTTATATTTCTGGGCTTGTGGGTATCTTTTCAATTGGTGAATATGTAAATGTTACGTTACCTAATAATAGAACTGTTCAAGAAACAACTTATGGATTAGCAACAGGCATTCTGTTGACAAATCCTGGAACAGCATATCAGCCTGATGATATTATTACGGCAACTGGTTTAAATACAACTACCATTTTTTCTGTTGATGTCATTAACGGAACAGAAATAGGAAGAGTTGTTCAAGCCACATTTGAAAATGACCCACAACCCCCAGCTATTCAATTAGCATCTTCAGCATCGATGGTAGATGGATATTATAATAATATGGAAATAACCATTACAGATGGTAATGGTAATGGACAAACTAAAAAGATTATAAATTATATCGGTGAAAATCAAGTAGCAATTATAGATTCAAATTGGATCATACTTCCTGATATCACAAGTCATTATAGCATTTCTTTAGGTAATATTCAAACAATAAAAGTAAATGATTTTGGAATTGGATATACAACACCAATAGCAGCGAATTTTTCATTATCTGGAAATGGTGATGCAACTGGAACAATCATGGTTGGTGCTGTAGGTCATTATGCTGGTCGTTTTGTAAATGATTCTAGTTTTATTGATTATAAAAAATATTTGGAAGATGATTATTATTATCAAGCATTTTCTTATGTGGTTAAATCTCATGAAACGTTAGAACAATATGAAAATGTGGTTAAAAAACTTTTACATCCTGCGGGATTAGCTTTATTTGGTGAAGTAATTTTAGAAAATGTTCCTTTTGTGCGTAAAAGTCATGAAATTTCTGGATTAGCAACAACTGCTGGTTTTAGTGGTTTATTACCTTCTGGTGTTGAAGCACAATATTCCATGATGGAAGATTTGACTAATTCACAACTTTTATATGACGATAGTTCAGCATATCCAAATGGATATAATGGATATTTAGGATCTACACCTAATATTGATATTGATGATCCAAATTGGGGAACAACAGGTGTTGAGTTTTTAAATACTTTTATTACTGATACAAGTTTAATGCCAAATAATTTAGAACAAACAATTGTTGTGGTAGCTAAGATAAATGAATTGGTTTCAAATTCTTGTTTTATTGGTTCTATTGATACTACGAATGATTCTGGAATTTCTGGATATCAAATTTTTATTAATTCAGATGGTAGTATTTCATTTAGAACACAAAAAATTAATCCAAGCCAAAATAATTTAGTAATTAAATATCCTGCGGGTTCTATTAATACTTCTGATTATTTCTTTGCATCTTTACGGTATTTAAATAATACCATAGTTGCAAATTTAAATCAACAACTTCCTATTTCTGGTAGTTTTGGATTTAATATTGATGCCACTTCAGTTTTAAATAATTCACATGGATATTATTTTGGGATTGGAGGATATCATCCAAGTTATGATCCTATGTCACCATTATATGCAGAAAGTTTATTTAAACGTGTAATTCCAGGAATTCCAGGATCATTGATTCTTCCTGCAACTATTTTACCAGGATATTTTAATGGTATTATTTCTTATGCTATTATTTGGAATAGATATCTTTCAGATCAAGAAATAAGTAATGCATATCAATTTATTAGACCAATCATGATTGGTCGCGGTGTTCCCTTATACTAAATAATTAGAGAGACTTATGGCTAATAAAGCAATCGAATCAAATATTTTTCGTATATATTCCTCTCAAAAGTTTCTTGAGGGATTATTTCAAACTCAATTAAGTACCAATAATCTTTATGTTTATATAGGACAATCGATTCCTTGGACAGATGATACTAATCCTCCTCAACCTAACGATACTGTAGAATCTCGCGGATCATTATTTTCAATTATGTTGGCAATTAAAAAAGTTTCTCCATCAGATGCCATTTTAGTTATTCCAAATTATCCCTGGACTTCTGGAACAGTTTATTCTCAATATTCAAAAAATGGTGCTACAGTAGGAGGAATATCATACGATCAATTTGAACCTACTTTAAGTATTGAACCTTTTTATGTTATCAATACTTCTAATAATGTTTATAAATGTTTAGGGAATAATAGTGGTGGTGCATCTTCAATTATGCCTACTAGTACTGGAACAACACCTGTTACTTTAGCAGATGGGTATATTTGGAAATTTATGTTTCAAGTATCACCAGAAAATGCACAAAAATTTTTATTAAATGCCGATTCTTCTATAAGTGGTTGGATTCCAATTTATACTTTACAATATAATGATGGTTCATTACAATGGGCAGTTCAAGATACGGCTTCATCCACCGATGGATCTGGTATACCAGGTGGACATGGATCTGATCCAGTAAATGAATTAGGTGCTATGTATGTTATGATTGATGTTGATTTTAATTATGATGAATCGGGGAAAATTACAACCGATAATTCTTATAGAGAATTTGGATTACTTTTAAATCCACTTTCATATGATTCTGTTATACCATATACTGCATTAATTGGAGTAGGTACTACAAATATTCCAATTTCAAGTGTTACGGGAACGTTTAATCCAAATGACCAAGTAAAAGGAACAACAAGCCTTGCAACTGCTTATATTGTTGATTATAATATTTTACCTGGTATTTTAAGATTAACGCAAGTATCAGGTACTTTTGTAAATGGTGAAACTATAACAGATATTACAAGTAGCGGGACAGCAATTTCTGGAACACCTATTAATCCTGATATTACACCTAATACAGGACTTATTCTTACAGAAGAAAATATAAGTCCTATAAAACGCGCCTTAGCACAGATAGAGGATATTAAAATTATTATCCCTTTCTAACAATATAAATATTAATATGCCACTAACTTTCGCTTCATCTCCATTTTACGATGATTATAATCCTTCTAAAGAATTCTATAAAGTTCTTTTTCGGCCAGGATACCCTGTTCAAGCACGGGAATTGACACAATTACAATCCATTATTGCTGAACAAATTGCCCGATTTGGACAATATGTATTCCAAAATGGAGCAATGGTTACTCCAGGACAAATTACTTATAATCAACAACAATCTTATGTTATTGTATTACCGAATTATTCAAGTGTTCCAGTTGATTGGGCAGCATTAACTCCCGGAATCCAAATTCAAGATTCTGCCGGAGTAGTAGCAACAGTTATTTCGGTAGATTCAACAAATAATGTAATTTATATCCAATATACCACTTCAGGTACTTCCGGAACAACAAAAGTATTTGCAGATGGAGAAGTATTAAATATTCTTCCCGCCAATACAGGAATTGCACAAGCTATATCTTCAAATTCTACTGGTGTTACGGCTTCAGCTTCTATTGCTGCAGGTGTTTATTTTATTTTCGGGATGTTATTAGATGTTGCATCACAAACCATAATTCTTTCTCCAGTTAATGGAACACCTCCACCATTAGGATATTCTTTTCCAAATGTTCGGGTGGGATTAGAAGCTATTGAAACCATTGTTACACCTGAAATTGATTCTTCTTTAAATAGTAATGCAATTGGTTCTCCAAATTATGCGGCTCCTGGAGCAGATAGATATAAAATTGTTCTGAATCTTACTGCAATTGATATTAATGCTACCGCAGATAATAATTTTACCGAATTAATGCGGATTCAAAATGGAGTGATTCAAACACAAGTTCAAAATACTGCTTTGAGCGAAATTATGACTACATTAGCTCAAAGAACAATGGAAACTAATGGTAATTTTATTGTTTCTCCTTTTGGATTTGATTTGCATGAAAGTTTATTAGTGGGTAGTAATGGTGGGATTTATACAAGTGCAGGTGGCGGCCAAGCCGATCAATTAGCATTAGGTGTTGAACCTGGTAGAGCATATGTTGATGGGTATAGAATTCAAACCATTTCTAAACAATACTTACCAATCAATAAAGCAAGAACAACTAATTTTTACCAAAATAGTCATACAAGAGCTTATCTTGGAAATTATGTTTATATTAATCGCTTATTTGGTTTACCAAATTACGATCAATGGCCAAGTGTTAATTTGTATGGGACACCTATTGTTACAGATGGAGTAGCTCCTTTAACCAGCGTAATTGGTACAGCTACAATTCGTGGGTTACAATTTCAAGAAGGAAATTTTCAATCTATTGGAAATCCTGGTCCAATTTTTGAAGTATTCTTAGCAGATATTAATATTACTGCGGTAGGTTTAGGTATTGGAGATGTTAGATCTTTTGCAGTTTCCGATGGTGTTTTAACTACAACCGCAAATGTTCTTTCACAATTAGATATTGTAAATGTTGTTGGTGATTTCACTGTAGGGGATACAATAACTGATGGAACATATGTTGAAAATATATATGCTTGGGATACTATTAATAATTTCCTATTAACATTACCAGTTACAGTAAGTGGTTCGAAAACAATAGCAATTTCAAATAATGTTCCTATAACAAGTGCTAGTGGAACGGCAAATATTTTACAACGAATTACATTATTCGATACTCCAGATAATATTTTATTATATCAATTACCACAATCTACGGTTTCTACAGTTCGTGATTTAAGCGATGATGTTTCAACTTCATATTCTTATCGGAAAGTTTTTTCAGCAGTAGCACAAAATCCTACTTATGGAACAGTTACATTTGCTACTGGAGTAAATGAAATTTTTGAAGCTTTATCGGTGGAAGATTATGTAGCTACTATTGAAACAGGAAGTAGTGCGGGTAGTGCAGGAACATTAATTGATATAGTTCCAAGTGCATCTTTTGCTTCAGGTCTTTCTCAAATATCATTTAATGCGCCAGTAGGAACTACTGTTAAATTATCAGCTACGGTTATCAAAGAAATTGCCGCAGAAAAAACCAAAACTTTGAATTCTCAATCATTGACGGTTCTTTCTTCATTATATACTGGAGCTACTAGTTTAGTTAATTTAGGAAAAGCAGATATTTTTGCATTAGATAGTATAATAGATAATGATACTTCAACTGATATAACTGATTGGTATACATTAGATAATGGACAAAGAGATAATCGTTATGATTTTGGACAATTAACTTTATTACCAGGTTATCCGGCTCCAAGTTCTATTACAATAACATTTAGATATTTTACCCACAGTTCTGGAGATTATTTCTCAGTCAATAGTTATAATAATTTTATTACTTCACCTGCTGGAATAGATTGGTACGCATTAATTCCTTATTATGTTTCTAGTGGTACATTATATGCTTTAAGAGATTGTTTAGATTTCCGTCCAAGAGTGGATGATGTTTCAGTATTTCCACCAGTTGCGGCAGTTCCTACAGTTCCTACATATACTACTGTTGGTGGTTTGGTTAAACCAAATGATGATATCGTTACAGATTTTTCATATTATTTAGGACGTGTAGATAAATTATATCTGTCTTCTTCAGGCGCATTTATTGATTTACAAGGAACACCTGCACTTCAACCACTTGCTCCACCAGATCCAACAGATGGAATGGTTTTAGCTATTCTAACATTACCAGCTTATACATTTGTTCCAAGTAGTGTTACTATCAAAACATTACCTAATAAAGTATATACAATGGCTGATATTGGTAATTTAGATAAACGTATTACGAATTTAGAATATTATACAGCATTAAATTTATTAGAACAAACTACAGCTAGTATGCAAATTCCAGATGCTACAACAGGTTTAAATCGTTATCAAGCAGGTTTTATTGTAGATCCTTTCCAAAATATGAATGTGGCAGATTATAATAATCCAGATATTTCATTTTCAATTGATGCAGCGAATGGAATCATGCGGCCAGAATATGTAACTAATTCAGTAAATATGCAATATGATTCAGTAGAAAGCGATAATATTGAAGTTAATACATTAAAACCATTAAATAATATAGCAACATTACCATATACTGAAAGCCCAATTATTACACAACCTCTTGCTTCACGCCAAGAAAATATTAATCCATATAATATTTTTGCATGGGCAGGATCTATATCATTAACTCCTGCAACCGATACATGGATTGCAGTAGATTATTTACCAGATATTACAATAACTGATAATACTTTATTTAATGCAACACAAGCACAAGACCAAGCAGATAATATTTTAGGTACGGTTTGGAATGCTTGGACAACAAATTGGATAGGTGTTTCAACAAGTGTAAGTAATCCAAATAATATTAATGTTGGCCCAGGAGGAAATAGTGATACTTCCATTATGGGTGCTGTAGGTAGTGCAGCAGCCCAAGGAGTTCCAGTTCTTCCAACCAATACTTTAGCAAGTACAACTACAACGTTATCTCAACAAACGAGAAATGGAACCCAAACTACATTAGTAAATGTACCAACACAAACAATTGATAATAAAATTGTTAGTACTGGAGTTGTTCCTTATTGCCGTGCAAATAATATTAGTTTCGTTGCTAAAGGATTAAAACCACTTACACAATTTTGGGCATTTATGGATATTACTCCAGTTAGTTCATTTTGTACTCCAACTGGAGGAACATTAGGTGAGAAATTAATGTCAGATGCAAATGGTATGGTTTCTGGTGTTTTTGCCTTACCTAATCCATCAACATCTACAGTTCAATTTAGAACAGGTACCAGAATATTTTCCTTAGTTAATGATATAAATAATGTTGGAGCAAATATCACTTCTTATGCTCAAGCAAATTATATTGCTTCAGGAACATTAGATAATGATCAAGAAACAATTACTTCAATTGGAGTTCCTGAACTACAAACGCAACAAGTTACCCAAACTGGTGCAGTTCAATCAACAAATCAAATAACTACTTATGTTATTGTTGGTGGTGCAGGATATGTCGATCCATTAGCACAAGCATTTTTAGTCGGAACATTGCAAGGTGGTTTCTGTGCTACTTCAATTGATCTTTATTTTGCTACTAAAGATCCTACCATTCCAGTAACTTTACAAATTCGAACAATGGTAAATGGAACACCTACACAAACAGTTGTTCCTTATAGTACTGTTGTTTTAAATCCAAGCCAAATAAATGTTGATCCGGTAAATGGTGCAAAAAAAACAAATTTTGCATTTCCATCTCCAGTTTATTTACAACAAGGTGAAGAATATGCAATTGTTTTATTATCCAATAGTAATGCATATTTTATTTGGACCGCTTTATTAGGAGATTATTCACTTAATACCGATATATTAATTTCTCAAGTACCTTATGCAGGTTCAATGTTTAAATCTCAAAATGCAAGTACTTGGGTTCCTTCACCAGGTGAAGCTTATAAATTTACATTATATCGTGCAGTTTTTGATTATTTAAAAGTTGGAACTTTAATTGTAGAAAATCCTACTTTACCAACTCTTACCTTACCTAATTTATCAATGATAACTTATAATGGTACAAATGTAATTCGTATTTTACATCCAAATCATGGAATGCCTGCCGGAAGTTTAGTGACATTAACAATTCCTCCAGGAGTAGGAAATGCTAATTGGGCCGCTAGTTATAATGGAATTCCTGTAAGTGATATTATTCCTACAAGTTCTGGTGCTTTTAGAGCTTCTGGATGGACTTCAGGCATTTCTATTGCTGATAATGTAGTAGGATCCAGAACCTATCAAATTAAGAATGTAGAATTAAATTCTTATACCATTTTTATTGTCAATGCAAGTAATGTTGCCGATGATGCAAGTTCATCTGGTTATACTGGAGTTTCTTGTTCAGTTACACAAAATTATCCATATGATGTAATGATGCCAATTGTAAATGAATTAAATTTTTCAGGAACATCTACAAATTATTATTTACGTGGTATTTCAGAAACATCAGCCGATGGAACCCAAATTCCATATGAATATATTGTTTCTGGAACATTTCCATTTACACAATTTGTACCTAATGTTAATTTTAATTTATCACAACCACAATTAGTAGCATCCGCGGTAAATGAACAATATTTAATAAATCATGGAACCGCATTTGCAAATAAGAGTTTAGTTTGGGAAATTAATTTGACATCTACATCTGATAATCTTTCTCCTATGATTGATTTAACCCGAATTTCAGCTTTATTAATCAGTAATCTTATTGACAACCGTATTACTGCTACAAATCCTGCCAGTTCTCCTGCTGGTGTTGAACCTATATATGTGTCTGAAACTATTAATCAAGGAGCAACTGATGCTGCAAAATATATTACATTACCTGTAACTTTAGCCACAACCGCAAATAGCCTTCAAGTTTGGTTAACAGTAATGTGGCCTTATGCAGCACAAGTGGATGTTTATTATAAAATTTTACCAACAAATACAAATGCCACATTTACTTCACAACCCTATGTATTAATTCTACCAGATCCTAATACAGATTTTTCACCTGCACAAAATTCGACAGATTTTAAAGATTATTATTGGCAAACTGATACTTTAGGTCCATTACCAGACTTTACACAGTTTGCAATTAAAGTAGTTTTAAGATCCACAAATTCTAGTGCTGTACCACTCTGTCAACAGTTCCGGTGCATTGCTCTGGAATCATAAATATTGGTGTATTATTTTTATGTCACTATTACCAGAATATATTAAAATTGATAATAATGCCAACCTTGCACGCCATACCAGTTCAATGGGAGTTGTGAATTTAGATAAACAAGCATTATCTCATTATCGAATACAAAAAGCTAGAATTTTGGAAGAAAAGAAATTATTGAATAATACAATAGATCAAATAAGTGAATTACGATCCGAATTAGATGGCTTGAAACAATTAGTCAAAACGTATATGGTTGCTTAAATGAAAAATTCTCTTGCTATATGTGGTGGTGGAATCCGAGGTATTATTCCTTGTTCGGTTCTGGCCGCTTTAGAAAAACAAACTGGTAAACTGACAAATCAATTTTTTGATTATGTTTCAGGAACAAGTACTGGAGCATTATTAGCCGCAGGAATAGCAGTCGGTATTCCTGCTCAAAATCTCCTTGAAGTTTATGCTTTACAATCTGATAAAATTTTCACTCCATCGGGTGTATTAGGAGATGCAAAACAAATAACTAAAGGTTATAAATTTGATCCGGAAAATCTTTATAAGGTTTTAAAAATAATTTTTGGTTCTAAAGCCTCTTGGGTATTAAATGATTGTCCTATTGGGGTTTGCATCAATGCCACTGCTGTGAATGGACACAATTGGTTTTTTGTAAAAGATAAAACCACAAATGCTAAAACTACTGGTAATATTAAATTATTGGATGCTGCTATTGCAAGCGCATGTGCTCCTACTTATTTCGATTGTTGGCCAATTTTAATTAAAGGAAATAGAATCAATTTTTTTGATGGTGGGACTGGTTGTTTAGCAAATCCTTCATATCAAGCATGTGTTGAAATGTTCCAATATGATTCATTTCGTCCCGAATTTACAAAATTAATTACATTAGGAACAGGATATTATTCTTCTGGAAATACACCACCAAATGGATTAATAGCTACAATAGAATGGGCTACAGATACTTTGGTCGATACTTCAGAAAATTGGGTAGATTCTGCGGTTCAAAGACAATGGCCAAACCTTCAACAAAAATTTGATTGGGAATTACCTTGTGCTATTGATATGGCTGATACGGATGCTATTCAAGAATTGTTAAGTATTGGTACTCAAGCAGCTACAACTATAGATTGGACAAAAATTTTATGTTTAAATTAGGGAAAAAAGAACCTCGTTACGATTCAAGAGATTTAAAATTAGCCAAATATTTTACTTCCAGTTTACCCATATCTCCGTCAACTGTAGATTGGACAACTAAAGTAGCAAATTGGCCAATGATGAAAAATGATACAGTTGGCGATTGTACTTGTGCTGGAATGGGACATTTTATCCAAGATTGGACAACCAATTGTGGTTCACCTTTTATTCCTTCAGATGCTCAAGTTATTGCCGCATATTCAGCTATTACAGGATATACACCAAGCGATCCCAATACAGATCAAGGCGCAAATTTGAATGATGTTCTTAATTATTCTCGCCAAACTGGAATTGCCGGACATAAAATTGGAGCTTATGCATCTCTTGAACCTAAAAACCATACAGAATTACAAGATTCAATTTATTTATTTGGTGGTGCATATTTAGGAATTGCTTTGCCACTTACAGTTCAAGGAGCTAAATGTTGGCAAGTTCCATCAAAAATTAGTGGTAAAGGAGCTCCAGGTAGTTGGGGTGGACATTGTGTATTAGCTGTAAAATATGATCCTCGTTGGATTACTGTAATAACTTGGGGTGCTTTATTGCAAATGAGTTGGGCATTTTATGATGCCTACTGTGATGAAGCTTTTGCCGTCTTATCACAAGACTGGATAAATAATGGTGTGAATCCTGATCATGTAGCTTTGGCAGATTTACAATCTGATTTGACAAAAATTTAAGGAGAAATGAGATGAAGAATTTCTTAACTATCGCAACTTTATTACTGGTGAGTGCTTTTTCCGTATTTGCACAAACACCTGCGCCTGCATTTCCTTCGGTTCCTCTTCCATTAGGGGTCGCTGGATTTGTAGAATATAATCAACTTGGGACTCCTCAAGTGGTTGGTGGTGTTACTGCCATTTATCCGGTATCTGGGCAACTTGGTCTTTATGCAACCACAACCGCTTTATTATCACCACAAAAGGTAATTGATCCCACAACTCAAAGAAGTTTTTATGCTGTTACTACGCAATTAAGACAAGGACTCCATAAAGATGTTTTAGATACTGGCCGTTGGTCTTTCTTAATTGGTGGTGATGTTGGCCCTTCTATTGGTTCAAGCGCTACTTCAGGATTAACGGTAAATTTTGCTTCTTCAATTGTTCTTACACCTCTTTATCAAGTTTCTCCGGCTGTTAGTTTAATTTTACCAGTTAGAGGAATTTATGTTTCCAATGTAGGTTGGAATCCAGTTGTAGAATTTGGTGTTGTTTTCAATTTGAGTAAATTAAAAGCCGCTAGTACTCAAAAGTAAAAGTTCTAATAGAACCTAATTAAAATTAATAAGAGTGGTTCTAATAGCACCTCAATAAAAGGGTTCTATTAGAACCACTCTTTTTTATTTGATAACCATATTTTAATATGTTATGATAGAGTCTATGAAAATAACAAAATGTGAAAATTATAGAGTGTTGATCTTTCCAGATGTTAGGTTCACTCGTTTAACCGAAGAACAGGAATGCAAACGTATAGAATCCGAAATAAAGCGGCATGTGGATGATCTCGGAACAATTAGAATTAAATGGGATGTAAATTCAACTTGTTCTTTTTGTGGATATGAGTGGGAAATTGACTGTGCTGGATGCCCCCAATGTTGTAATGCGGCTATTGAAGAATTTAAAAAAGGAAATTATAATAAATAAAGAAATAAGTATATTAGTATTTTCTATATATTTTAAGATTTTGGGATGAATAAATGACCAAAATTGAAGAATTACGGAACAACAAACAAAAATTGGTTGATACTTTGTTTTGCTTGTGTGGCATTAGCAACCGACCCAAATTATCCATGGTTTAGAAAAGCCTTCTCTTACCGAAAAAATGGAATGGGTAGCCAAGCAATTACCATTCAAAACCAAACCAATTTGTTCCTCTTGGGCATTCTGAAGGCTATTTGGAATTATTTTATAACTCCATTTGGAACCATAAGAAATTAAGGGGAGCCATAGAATAAAAATAAAACAATTTTTATTTTGTCGAATTACCGCTTGACAACCAATAAAATTTGTGATAATCTCATTTTTTATGCCTACTACATTATGTAAACGCACAACAGTTAAAGGAACTAAACTTTTACGATTGGAGTCCTTATCAATGACCGATATCTCTATTGAAACCGCCAAACGGGCCGATGATCTGGAGTTAAAATTATGCAACTATTAATTGGTTTTTCTCTTCTTATTAATGTTTTGGCTTTAGGAGTATTATTTTTGGCTTTAATTGAGCCTACTATTGCCGAAACTCTAGCATCTATATTATATTCCCGTGCCATGGCTCTTAGAATGGGTCGGCAAATATATCGAGAATCTAGGAGAATGATTCTAAAATTGGAAGATCCAAAAGAACCTGAGGTCCAATAATATGGAATATTGTGAAGCTCTGGAAAGTTTGGCATTAAAATTTAAGCTTATGGCTGTTAAAGGAAATTTACATATATTTTCTTTAATTACCAAAAAATCTTTAAGTGAAAAGGTATATCTTCGTTTTTTTATTTGTGGAAGAGATAACTTTATAGAAGATATTACTCGCCAAGTGGCAGTTATTAATAACATACCAATAAAGGATTGTTATACCTATTTCGCAATTTTTACCCATATTTCCAATCGAGAAGATTTTGTAGAAAATGTTTCTTTGGAACTTTTCAAAAATCGATATAAAATAGACCATAATATTTTATAATTGACATCCAGCGGCCCTTGTGATATGATGTAATTGAGGTTGATTAATATATGTGTAATTTTGCATCATTTGTCTTAACGAAAGATAAGGTTTTTTGGTCAGACTCCGATTCCCATACCGATATTATTGAGGAATTTGAACTCCATGAAGATGGAGCCAATGGACCTAATATCCTTAAAGTAGAAATTATTCCTACTCCAAAAATAAAATCTCTCCTGGATTATGACAATTGGAATTTTAAAATCGACCAGGATATTATGCCGGAATGGTATAATAAAGATTTGGATAAATCCAGGACCCGAAAAGCTTTAAAAATCCGGTTTGCTAAGGATTTTAAGGTCCCTGGATCTTTGAATCTCTACGGATGTACCGGACTTAAGAGCCTTCCAAGTGACTTGAAGGTCTGTAGATATTTGGATCTCAGCGGATGTACCGGACTCAAGAGCCTTCCAAGTAACTTGAAGGTCGGTGGATCTTTGAATCTCACTGGATGTACCGGACTCAAGAGCCTTCCAAGTAACTTGAAGGTCCGTGGATCTTTGGATCTCAGCGGATGTACCGGACTCAAGAGCCTTCCAAGTGACTTGAAGGTCGGTAGATCTTTGTATCTCACTGGATGTACCGGACTCAAGAGCCTTCCAAGTAACTTGAAGGTCGATGGACATTTGGATCTCAGCGGATGTACCGGACTCAAGAGCCTTCCAAGTGACTTGGAGGTCGGTAGATATTTGTATCTCCCAGAACATTTGAAATAAACCATTTGACATCCAGCGGCCTTTGTGATAATGTATAAGTGTCTTTAAATTTATTGAAATGAGAAACTGAATGAAAAAACCATTTTTATCAGTAGTAGCTGATATAGTGAGTAGATATGGAACAACAGTTTCCCGGAAAGATTTTGTAGCATATTGTAATGAAAATGATGTGGCTAAACCTGCTGAAGCCACAATCCCAAAATCTGGTCGTGGATGGTTTAATCTTGAAAATTATCTGGAAAAAGCTAAACAATACCAACAAATAATGAATCCTGTTCCTGAAAAGGAATTAACAGATACCGAAATAGAAGTTAAAATTGATAAACAATTCCAAACTCTCAATTTAATGACCTTGGGAGTTATTAATGGATCGTTTAAATCTTTAGTTGTTTCTGGAAATCCAGGTATAGGAAAAACATATACATTGGAAAGAATTCTGAATGAAGCTGCTAATAATAGTAAGATTTTGCTTACTCCGGTAAAAGGGTATGTAAAAGCTTCTGGTCTTTATAAGCTCCTGTGGGAAAATCGCCATAAAGAATGTGTTACCCTTTTTGATGACACTGATGCCATTTTTAGAGATGAAGTGGCTTTAAATCTTTTGAAAACAGCATTAGATACGACTCTTAAACGCCATATATGTTGGCGATCGGAAAAAGTGTTTGAAGCTGAAGATGGAGATTCTATTCCACATGATTTTGATTATTTTGGATCTTCAATTTTTATTTCAAATTTGAATTTTCCTAAAATAATCGCTCAAGGAGGTAAAGTAGCACCTCATCTTGAAGCTATTATGTCCAGATCATTTTTTGTGGATATGAATTTAAATTCTAATCGGGAAATGTTAATACGCATTAAAGGAATGATACCAATTATTTTATCCAATATTCGATTACAAGACCAAGCAATTATTTTGAAATATATTGAAAGCCATCAAGATAAATTCCGCGAGATTTCTTTGAGGACGCTTGTGAAATGTGGTGTTCTTTGGAAGGCATCAGGGAAAAATTATACTATGTTCGAAAATCTTGCCAATATAACTATGCTTCGGAAGTAATTTTATTTATAATACTTTTGACAATTAGTCTTACCTAATGCGATATACTGTAATTAGGAGTAAATATATGCTAAATGAAAAAATCCAAAATTATGTGAAAATATTAAAAGATCGTTTGTCCGTTTCCCTCTATGGTCCGAATGTATTTATATGGTCTGATTATAGAATAGGAAGAATTGTTGGAATGGAAGCCGAAATGCAAGCGACTATAAATGACTTGGAAGAAATTCTAAGACAAGAGGAAAATTAAAAATGAAGTATCATATTAAAAACGGTAAAACCTATCTATAAAAGCCTAAAAGAAAATGTTTGTAGGCAACAAATATAGTTCATATTAAACTCATATAAATGGAGGAATTTTATTTAGAAACTGGTTTAGTGGTTCCAGTAATTGCCGCGGTTGGATTTTCTAAATAAATAGTATGTTGTTGTGGATTTAATAAACGATTAACAATAGGAGTAAGTATAATAACAATAACCAATATAGCACCATAAACAACATTTCGAGCCATTTCTAATCTGGATATTTTTACGGAAGTTGTTCTTTTTAGATCATTCAATTCCAACATAATATCTTTTTTCATGGAATTCATCGATTCCAATATTTTATCGGATTGAGCGTCCAATTTTTCTTGAAGGTCTACAGCCATGGTTTTTGTTTCCCCAATTCTCATTTCCTGGTTGGTAATCTTTTCAGTATTGGATGTTGTCAATAAACTTAATTGGTCTATATTTTCTCCTAATCGTTCTGCTACACGGTCAAATTTATCCAAAAATTTTTGGAAATTTATTTGATTAAAATCCACAATTCTTAAATTACCTTTTACCTCAAATAATTGACTTTCTATAGATTTGGTCGAATCTTTAACCATCGTTATCTCATTAACTAAAGGACATTTTGGATAAGGACAATCATGTGGTAAATTAAGTTCCATTTCAATTCCCGATTTTAAATTTGGTTTAACAGCACATAATATATTTATATCAATTGGGAAGGCAAACATTTGCTTGACAACCATTTTTAAACATGTTATAGTGTAATTGAGGTTGATTATGTGTGACTTCGCATCATTTGTCTTAACAAAAGATAAGGTTTTTTGGTCAGACTCCAATTCCCATACCGATATTATTGAGGAATTTGGTTTGCATGAAGATGGAGCCAATGGACCTAATATCCTTAAAGTCGAAATTTTTCCCACCACCAAAATAAAATCTCTCCGGGATTATAACAATTGGGAGTTTATAATCGACCAGGATATTATGCCGGAATGGTATAATAAAGATTTGGATAAATCCAGGACCCGAAAAGCTTTAAAAATCCGGTTTGCTAAGGATTTTAAGGTCCCTGGATATTTGGATCTTAGAGGATGTACCGGACTCAAGAGCCTTCCAAGTGACTTAAAGGTCTCTGGATCTTTGGATCTCACTGGATGTACCGGACTCAAGAGCCTTCCAAGTGACTTGAAGGTCCCTGGATATTTGAATCTCAGCGGATGTACCGGACTCAAGAGCCTTCCAAGTGACTTAAAGGTCGGTGGATATTTGTATCTCCATGGATGTACCGGACTCAAGAGCCTTCCAAGTAACTTGAAGGTTGCTGGATATTTGAATCTCTATGGATGTACCAGACTCAAGAGCCTTCCAAGTAACTTAGGATCGATCGGCACATACTGTCTAATACTCAAGGTGATGTAACTTTTTTTTCAAGCACTTTTCAAGAAACTGGCGAATTAACAGATAGAAATGGATTTAAATTTAGAAAAAGATTTTTCTTGAAGGAACAAATGACAGTCACGGAATTAAATAAAACTATTGGAAAAACAGTGATGTTCAGTGCCGGCGCCCTTTCCTTTACTTGTTATGTAAAGGATGCTAAAATTGGTTATGGGCAGCCTAGGTTTTTAATTCAACCAGTTGCCGGATCGGGAGAAAGATGGGTGGAAGTATCCAGTTTGGTTCCTAATTTAAAAGATATGTACCGCCCCTCAGAAAAAAATCAAGTAGGATTGGTAAAAAGAATATGACTAAAGAAAAAACTAAATTCCATTACATTATTGCCAAGGCTCGAATGTTTTTAGCCGAAAAACCAGGGTTAAAACGGTATTGGCGTGCCCAAGCCACACGGTTACGCAAACGCCTTGAAAATTTCTCTTGACAACCAAACAAACATTTGATATACTATAATTGATGCGGGATCCCCCGCAAGGTAAGAGATAAAACAAATCTGGTGGTCGACTTACAGGTATTCAATCCTGGTGCCGCACCTTAATGGAAAAGCATCCAGTTGTCTTTTAGGAGAATGTAATGAAAACAAATTTCGAACGGGCCAACCATGGTTCAAAAGAAAACCAAGATACTCGCATTGCTCATCAAATACGCCAATTGGAAATGCGAGATAAACAAAAACGAGTCAAGAAGCCGAAGTATTTTGTAGAGCAAAGGGTTACTACGTCTTAACCCGAAAATTTGGAACATAAAACAGCAGACCAGGGGTAATCCTGGTCAAACATCTGTTATTATAAGAGAATTTTGTTGACTTCCATATAAATCTATGATATCCTGATATTGTTATGAGAAACTTCGACCAGTATTGGATTAGTTATTTCAACCAATCTATGCAACGGAAAGAAGCTTACGCTGGGGCATTTGCCGATGTTCTCCGACAATTTGGAATCAGAGCATATGCTGGATCGAGGATGGATTAAGTAAAATCCACTTGACTTCCATCCCTGTTCGTGATATACTCTATTTGTAAAGAGAAATATGCTATCCAAATCTTACAAGCACCAAAGTAATCATTTTTAACGATTAAGGAGAAACCATGCCATTACCGATGGATTACATACGCAACAAAGAGGTGGCAAATGCCATCACAACCATTATGAATGAATTGAATTCCAGCGGCAGCAATCGCAAAGTGGTAGTTAATACCATTTTAGACACCATCAGCCGCGAACATCGCACACTCCAGCAGGCATTTTGGAGTTCCATGCTTTTGGCACAGATCCAATATGCGGAAAATGACTATGACATGCGAAATGAACAAGCGGTGGAATTGGCTAAATTTGTCAAAGAATTGGCGATCAAGTATAACTTCGATTATGGTTTGAGTTACATATGAGGAAAACCTAATGAGAATCGTAGCTGCTGCTATTAACCATAACGGTAAAATCTGGACTGGACCAAACCACCAGCAAATATTGCGCCAGATCTGGATTGCCGAAAATGTTGAAGTTCCTTATACTGTTCCTGAAGAAGAAGGATTTGTTACAGATACAGACCAATTTCTTGATCGATTTCAAGCTGGATCTGTAGCGTTTATATCCGGTCAAACTTCAGTTAAACACGAAGTTCTCCTAAGTTCTCATCTTGGATTATCACAGGATTTTTAATAAATGTAGAATTCAAAAGGCCGAGTGGTGGAATTGGCAGACACAACGGACTTAAAATCCGTTATCCATTAAGGGTGTGAGGGTTCAAGTCCCTCCTCGGCCACCAATTTATTTTCTACAATTCTTCTTGATTTCCGTGGGCAACTATGTTATACTAAAATTGTGAGATAAAATTATGATGTTGGAATTAGGATGACCAATGAAGCACGATTATGATCCAAATTGCATGTGTTACCGTTGCAAAGGCATTCGTTACTCGGTAAAATACCATTCATTTCGAATGAAACAAGGTTTGAAACGGAAACAGTTCATGCACCGAGCAAGGTATTTGGACGCTGGTCCTAAGAATTGGAATGACCGATGAAACAATACATTGGAATCATTGCCGAGGATGAAGGAACTGTCCATGTGGCTTTTATCCCGCAATGTTTCGTATTTGGACATCCTCCTTATATTGAAGGGGATGAATACCACATTTGGGTGCCAAATGATAATCTTCCGGAAGTGAGCGATAAAGCCGCTTGGGAGAAAATCATTGGCATGGATTTACGTGAATTTCCGGAGGCATAATGAAAGCTCCATTAAAAGTCCAAAACAAAAAAGATGGTTTCAATCGACATTTTTATGTCAGAAGTCAACCATATTCCACTTATTTCTATTTCACCATCTGGTGAAATTTCTTGCACAACATTTAAAACAAAAGATCCATTCGAAGTAGCATATTTTAGTGATGCTATCCGTTTGGCTCTACACTTGGTTGGAATTAAAACTTGGGTTGAAGAAGGTGGATTATATTGGTATTGGGTGAACTAACATGCTTGAGTATAGGAAACTTCATACCACTTATTTGGGGCGATTATTCGATCTCGAAGAGTTCCAATTATCGGTGCGTAAAGCTAAAGCAACATTGGAAAATGTAGATTTCGATGCAATTGCCGTAACCGGCAATTCAGGAACTATCTTTGGCGGCGCGTTATCGTTCGCCATGAATAAGAATTTGATTTTAGTCCGCAAAGCAGAGGATAATTGTCATTCTTCCTTATCCGTGGAAGGTGCATTTAATTGTACCAAATACATCTTTGTGGATGATATTATGATGAGTGGTGATACATTCAATCGTGTCTACCGTATTATTAAAAGAGATTATCCAGTACCATGTGAATTGGTAGGTATTTACGAATATAGTCTCGGGATTTGGCGAACTAATTGCAGTGATTTCTTGAATGAAATGGCAGAAGAAGCAATTGCCTATGCACTATACCCCTTCATAGCATATTGAATCCAACATGGAGGCCCTAAAATGAAAAAAGAAGATTTAACAATGGAAATCGACCATATTATCACATCTTTAAACTACGTGAAAGAACAGCAAAAGCTAAAACTTTATTACCATCGGTTGGATCGTAGTTACTATCTTTCAACTGATAACACAAAATATCATGAGCATGGAACAGAAAATGTTTATTTCCGAAAAGGGTGCTTAGAATTAGTGGATTTATACCCCACTTGGTATAAAGATTTGACAGTAGCTCTTTTAGAAGCCAATAAAATGGGTTATCTAGTGGAGGAAGGTGGAAAAAATGAAGAAAAAGTCCTAATAAATCCAATATAATTTATAAGTGATTGATAACATATTGGATTAAATCCATAATAAGTGGATTCCTGGGCGGTAAAAATGCATTAAACCATATCATTACGCGTGGTATGAAGTTGTAAGGTGGATGTAAAAATAAATGGTTTTTAAGTCCTTTGAGGTCACTGGGAATCAATCCTGCAC
>Ga0116127_1000399_pt1 | contig 41031 bp, 40 predicted proteins | sample June2015DPH_16_1_FD_89731 | JGI IMG/M metagenome (GOLD analysis project Ga0116127, IMG submission 89731) | Peatland microbial communities from SPRUCE experiment site at the Marcell Experimental Forest, Minnesota, USA - June2015DPH_16_100 | ecosystem: Environmental > Terrestrial > Soil > Wetlands... | reverse complement strand
GTCCCCCTTTGGAAAAGGGGGATTTAGGGGGATTTCAGGAGGTTATTTTAAATCCCCCCTGCCCCCCTTTTTCAAAGGGGGGTTAAAAAACCGTAGTTTGAAATGTCATAGCAATTATGAAGCATCACACGAGAGATAGGTTCGAGTTGCAGGGGCGGACCCATGTGTCCGCCCTGTGTCTCGAGTTGAAAAGACGCGGCCATCAATGATTCTCGAAACTCGATAAGCTGTAAAACGAGACTTCAGAATTTTTTTTACGTAAAGGAGAATTATGGCAAAAATCATCGACCTCTCCGGCCTGGCCTGTCCCTTGCCGGTGGTCCGCACCAAGGAGGTCCTGGAAGGGGGGGAAACCGAGGAATTCATCGTGGTGGTGGACCACGAGGCCGCCCGGGACAACGTCAGCCGCTTCGCCCAGAGCCGGGGCTGCACCGTGTCCGTGGCCCAGTCGGGCTCCTGCTACCACCTCACCATCTCACCGCCCGCCGGCCAGGCCGGGGAAACCTGCATCTTACAAAAATTCCCTGGCGTGGCCCCGGCCCCCCAGAGCACCGTGGTAACCTTCTCTTCGGACCGCATGGGCGACGGCGACCCGGAGCTGGGGGCCATCCTGATGCGGGCCTTCTGCCAGACCATCGTGCAGGTGGAGGCGCCCCAGAAGCTGCTCTTCTATAACCGGGGCATCTTCCTGACCCTGAACGATTCCCCGGTGCTCAGCGAACTCAAGGGCCTGGAGGAGATGGGGGTGGGACTATTGGTGTGCGGCACCTGCCTCGATTACTATAAGGTCCGGGACCGCCTGGCCGTGGGCCAGGTCTCCAACATGTTCTCCATCCTGGAAGCCCAGATGCAGGCGGGGCGCATCATCACGCCGTAAAGAAAGGATGAGTGGGGGGAGGACCAGGGATGCTTACAAAAAATCCCTGCCCTCCCCCCACGCCCCCCTCCCAACCCGCATAAGGGGATTGAGGCAGGTGGTGACAGAGCCCTGGTATCCTTTGTTTTTCCTCGTTCCCAAGCTCCTGCTTGGGAACGGCAATTTCGGCCCAAGCTCTGCTTGGGCTCACATTTTGCCATAGGACGATAATTTTATATCTCGTAATCCTTGCCAGGCGGAGCCTGGCATAAAAAAAATGGGTTCCCAAGCGGGAGCTGGGGAACCAGAAAAAGAAGCCGGGAATAAGCGGAAATTCCCAATGATCCAAAATTCTTTCACCACTCTCCATAATCCTTAATCCACTCCGGCCCTTTATCCCGAAAAAATTGGCCGATCTCCTGAAAGCCTTTGGTCAGCACGGCCTGAGCCGGGGCGCCGCGGGCCGCCGCGGCCGCGGGGCTCTCCCCCAGCCAGAGGCGGGCCAGGATCTCCGCCGGCGACTCTTCCCAGGTCCTGAGGGCGAGCAATAAGGCCCGCAGGTCCCGGCCCCGGCTGCGGTGGCTTAAGGATTCCCGAGCCGCCAGCACGTCCAGCAGGTAGTCCGCCCCCGCGTCCCACCCGAGGCGGTTAAGGGCGGCGCGGCGCAGCAGGCAGGGGTAGCAGCAGCCGCAGGAGCCCGCCGGCCGCCGCTGCCAGCGGGACACCACCGGGCGGGCGCAGGAGACCGTCCGGGGAAACAATTCTTTCAACAGCCCCGGGTTCCGGCAGTTAAGCAGCATCTCCCCCTTGCTCATCTCCTGGTAGGGATTCCAAAGGGGGTGGTCCAAACCGGCCCGCCGCCACAGGGAGGCAAGCTGCTCCAGGAAGTGGGGATGGGTGGTGCGGGTGCTGTAGGAGCCCAGGCGGTTCAAGGTGAGGGGTGGATTGAGGCTGACCCAGCCGTTTTCCGGCAGGTAAAGGAGGGTGCCGCCGCCAAAGGCCGCGGCGGTGGCCAGCCCCAGGGCCAGGTAGAGCAGCGACCGGCTCCGCAGGGTGAGTTCCGGCGACTCGGGAAATTGTACCCGGACCCCCAGGTGGTGTACCCGGTCGGGGCCGTAGTGCCGTTTCAGGGCCGCGGCCAGCCCCTGCTGGGTAGAGGCCAGTTGGCCGAAGTCGTAGTGGCTCACCAGGACCAGCCGCTTTCCGGCCTCCAGCAGGTCGATGGCCCCCACCAGGGAGTCCAGGCCCCCGGAGAACAGCGCCACCGCCTGGGGCCGCCAGGGGTGGGGCCAGTCGGCCGTCAGAAAAAAATCCGGATCGATCCCGGTGGCGCGGGGCTTCAAGGTCCAGTCGTCCCCGGTGAGGAAGTTCAGGACGCGGGAGAGATCGGGGGCCAGCGCCCCCCAGGGTTCCGGGGCGGGCAGGCCCAGGACGATCTGCCGGGTCCAGGCGTCCGCCGCCGCCCGCCGGGGCAGGAGCTTGTCCGCGGCCCAAACCCCCAGGGCCGCCAGCAGAAAGCCTCGCGCCGCCGTCCCCGGACGCTCGGGGCTGGCAAACATCTCCTCCAGATCGTGGTGCAGGGGGTAGCCGGCCGCCCCCGGCGCCTCCAGATGGATTTGGGCCGCCAGGGGAGCGGGCCGGCCCTTCTCCCCCGGGACTCGCAAATTAAGCTGCACGGTCATATTTTCTCGTTCCCAAGCTCCTGCTTGGGAATAAAAAATCTTGCCCAAGCTCTACTTGGGCGACGTCTTGTCATACGATGATAATTTTCTATCTCATAATTCCTTGCCAGGCGGAGCCTGGCATAAAAATGGGTTCCCAAGCAGGAGCTTGGGAACCAGAAAAAGCAGTGATACCCTCCAGCTTTTCAAGGCGCGTCTCATTGGCTTACCTCCTTATGATTCAACGGGTATAGGGTTTTCATTTTTATTCTCATCCTCTTTTTCGAACCATATTCCGTTTTAGGTATAAGATAATCGGGGTTTCCCTGATTTTTCAAGAGGAATGTACTAATTTTGAGTTAATAGGAGGCTCCCGGTTCATTCCCCGGAAAACCGGAAGAAAATAGGGGTTATGCCCGCCTTTTTAAAAGTAAATTTCGCGGTTCTAATGGTGGGGAAAATGGGGCTGATTTGGACGATCTTTTTTAATTCCTAATTACCCCCCACCCCGTCTGAGGATACCTTGACAGGCTTTCTTTGTTGGATGGAGGGGTTTGATAAATATTTATATGCAGGCTTATTGGTGATCAGTTGATAAGGTTCTATCGTGGTAAGTTAAACGCCATCCTTGAACATCGCCTCTCCCTATAATATATTTACTCAGGTCACTTTTTAGTTCCCATTCTGTAGAACCCGTTTCTGTACTGGCAATAAATTCGCCATTACCAATGGGAACACTTTTCGCTCTGGGTAATACGTAGGTTTATATGGTTTAACGCCCCGCCAAGATTTCTTTGCGCATTTGTTTATATTCCGCGTCTGTTATTTTGCCTTTGGCTTTTAATTGATCAATCTGGTCCAATTTAGATTCCATGCTCTGCATTGCGGAAGGAGGGTTGACCGGCTGCTTATTTTCCGGCTGAAGGGCTAGCAACCTTGATGCAAAACTAAGTTCTTTAGCCGCGTAGCTCCAAGCCATCTGCACCACATCTGTAAGGGCAAGACTACCTCCGCTGAGTACTTTTTGTGAAAGCTCTGGATAGTCAGAAATGAATTGAGACATAAGTCCCTTATCAATTTCTCCTGTCAACCCTTTCCCCGGAGTAAGTAGTTCAGGAACGACGGCCGTGCCAGCTCTAGCGAATCGTAAATCCCAAACTGTTTTCGCCATCAAAAAGTAGCCCCAGGTTTTTCCTATAGATTCTTTCAGCTTAGGGTTTTTACCTGATTCAGGATTTTCCAAGTATGGCTTTACTTTAAAGTTTGTTTCCCCCAATGCTGGCGAGTAATCTCTATATGAAATCCCCATCTCACATCTTGAAGAAAGTTTTTGTAGAGCTTCAATGGCGTCCTTGGCAGATTGACAAATGGCTGTGCCAGTTAATCCTAAAACTAACGCCATCGTTATAACTACCCCTTGAATTAATCTTTTCATCTAGCCCTCCTCCCTTATTAGAGGCGTGTCTGCCTAATTCTACCACCTGGCTTGTTGATGCTGATACGATCATGATATCAGGCCGAAGCTAAAGGAATCAATCCCACCGCCTAAGCCTTTTCTTCCTGACTCGCCGGGAAAGGGTAATGCCCACAGATTCAAATTTAAAAATTACGGTTCTAACGGGCCGGAAAATGGGGCTGATTTAAGGGTGGGAAATTTGCAAATTTTAGATCAGGACTCTCCCTGGGCCAGTTGGCTGATAACGGTCACGGCCTCCTCGATGCTGGGCTTTCTGATACTCAGACTCGTATCCCCCCGGCTGAGATTGACCAGATAGATGTCGTCTCCCGTTTGGGCATCATGGCATTTACCATAGCCGTACCCCCAACCCCGCAGACGCAAGATTTCCAGGGTCCTCTCCCAATCCAGCACGGATTTGCCCTCCCTCGCCAGGAGCTAAAAGCGTAGGGCGCGTCTTACGCGCCATTTTATAGCTGTCAGCTGTCAGCTAAAGGCAAAAGATCAAAAGCGAAAGCTAATGACATGTTTCAGAAATAACTTTAAAAAAATCTACATGACCTTGTAGCCGCAAGCTTTAGCCTACGCTCAATTTATTAAGGATTTTCGCAAGCTAAAGCTCGCGGCTACATTTTAAATGCCTAAAGATGATGGCCATTTTTTAATAAAGGAAAATCTGAAACATGACACTAATGAAAGATTTCATAGTTTCGCCATATTAGCTGAAAGCTGACCGCTGAAAGCCGAGAGCTATCTGCGTGAGACGCACCCTACAGGGGCGACCCGATCACAGGCTGGAAGCCTGCGCCACTAGCGCCCCCACTTTCCTGGGCCGCCAGGGCCGCAGCCTTGTGTCGAGGCACCATCTAATCGCGAAGCTGACTTTCTTGCCTCTTATATTTACCGCCTCTTTTCTGGACGAGCAAAGACTGTGGGCGAAAAAGAAAGTTAGCCGGATGGGCCGGGGTTGCTCCAGGGAGACGGAAAGCAAGCAGTGGCAGCCTCTGGAGGTCCGCGGAATCCTTAACAGAAGGGGGAAGGCGCCGGGATAGCTGATTTTTCCAGGAGGGGCCTCCGGCTCGCCGCAATTTTACCAAGCTCGCGCATTCTCAATTTTTCGAGGATTTTCATAAGGCAAAATTAATTTATCTTTAATAAATCTCTATCCCAATGAAATTATAGGGAATTATATACTTGAGTCCCTCAATTACCTGCTGTAGGGGCGGGGTTTCCCCGCCCAGGGCGGCGAGACGCCGCCCCTACGGTAGAGACGGAACAGGAGGCAAATATATAAATCCCAAATTATAATCTAAATTTTTCCAGAGAAATTTTGGGGGGAACCTAGGTCTCTCAAGTGGAGCAGCAGGCCCTGCAACATCCCGGTGACCCAGGTCCAGCCCGGCAGGCCCAGCCAGTCCTCCGGGGACCTCAGGTGCGGTGCCGCCAGACTTGGGTCTGCTGCCGCTCGCTCAATCCACCGGCTAATCTCGATGGAGCCTTGCCTGAGAGGGGAGAAGCCCGCGGCCGCAGCTTCCAGGGATTCCCCCAGGTCCAGGAGCAGGCGCAGATAGAAGGCGTCCCCCAAAAATCGCCGCACCAGCCGGGCCGCCTCCGGGACCGGGACTGGGACAGGGACGAAAACCCCTCCGCCGCGGCCGCCGGGGGGCTGCTGGAGCAAGAGCCCCACCAGGGCCGTATGGGCCACCGCCTGCTCCAGTCCGCCTCCCGGGATCTCCAGGGCGGCGCTCAGGGAGTGGGCCGGAACCTCAATTACCTCCTCCCCGGCCGCCCCCTTCAGGCCCCAGGCGTCCAGGGCCGCCGGCCAGCCCCGGGAAGCGGCCTGGCAGTAAAAGGCCCCCAGATTTTGGGCCACCCTGCGGGTCAGGCGAAAGGCCGCCAGGGCTCCGGCCAGGTCCGGCGGCACACCTCCCTCCCCCAGGGCTGCCACATACCGGGCCGCAACCTCCCGGGCGGACACGCGGCCTGCAGTTCCAGGGGAAAGATAACGGCTGGCCGCCCTCTTGGCCAGCCGCCAGAAGGGCCCCGTTGGCCCCCGCCGGGCGCTGGAGGTCCCCATAGTCAGTTCCGGTGGTTAGTGGAAAGCAGGGGCGACAATGGCACAGGCTTCCAGCCGGTGATGGGGTCGCCCTGGCGACAACCCAATAATCACCCTACCATAACTCGCCTTGCCGCGCCAGCCGTTTCAGGCGGGTGCGGGCGGTCCAGGAGAATTGCGGCCGGCAACAGTTACGATAGAATCACGTGTCCCTTCATTTCATGAAAATCCCCTTTTAAATAATATCGCCAGCCGGTTAGCTCGATTGTCTACTTCCTTCTGCCTTCGATGTACTCCCGGAGGCGACGGTTCCCCGGCTTCTCTTTGATTGTATCAACAGCCCATAAAAACCAATCCATGGCCTGAGGAACCAAACCGTTTTCTTCACGCACAGCAATTGCAGTCTTGTTGAATATCTTATAGAAGATAGTGTATTCTTCGGGGTTCGATTTCTCCTTTGGGTATTTAGCATTGAAATCTAATCTGTATTTAGATAATCCCCTATGATGGGGAATTTCGAGCCAGATATTGAAGGAATCTGGCGAGTAAAGATACATAAGCAACGTCGCAGTTCCTGCCGTCATCCCCCGATTGCCAGCACGTCTCCATTCCCCCAACCAGCGAAGGTCACCAGTTTCAAGGAGCCTTTCTATCAAGATGTTTAATTCTGCCATCGGGCAACGGTACAACCGGTTTCTGTTGGGTGTCGAAAGCATCTGTCCAAACCATGGGCCGGTAGGGTCTCTATCTGCCAAACCAAATACCTTGTCCAATATCTCGTCAGTGTATTTTCCGCTGAACCGACGTAAAACTTCCTTCGCTTCAGCCTCCCTTTCAATTTTTCGCTGCAGAACACGATCGCGGAAACAAAGATAAGCACTCATAAGGTCGTTGTTTTCAGCGCTGGAATATCCAGTGACTTTCATCGCACAAACTCCTTCGATTTTCATTTCATCGACACTATTATCTGAGATTATGTGCCACCTTGGCACCGCCGAAAAATAGGATAGCCCCAACGATTTAAAACTAAAATTAGCGGTTCTAATAGTGGGGAAAATGAAGCTGATTTGGACGTTCTCCCCTAATCCAATAAACGTTCCCCTCCCCAACCTGGTTGGTCCTGGTTGCGCCTGAAGAAATTTGATATTAAACCAATATATTTTGAAGATATGCTGTGATTTTGAGTTACTCTCCTATCTCTATATGATTTGACTTTTCGTCAGCAATCCATTTTCCGTTTCGATAATAGAAGTTCCAAGTACTACGGAAATGTAAACCTGGTTTCCAAGGACTCTTGAGGCATTCTTCTTTAGTATCTCCTTCCTTTCTCCAAGACTGCGAAGGAAATGTTGCTATACCTACATATGGAGAAATTATTGAATTGGTAGCTCGAATATCGTATGTAAATTGATCGCTAAGTATAAAGTATGTAGCCGTCCATGGTTTTGCAGATTTAGTTTTATCATATTCAAGGGCTTTTTCAGGCCAGACCTTTTGCCACATCTCATGATCATTCACCCCGGTCAAAAACTCTCGCACATATTGTAAGAAACTGCTTTCAAGGTCTTTTTGACCGGCAGCGTGAACATTACAAACCCAGCAAAAACTGATGACCAAAACAGCGACCCATAGCTTCGGCTTCGGTTTAATCATGATTCTCTCTCAATGCTTCCTCTTTTTGTGCCCAAATGCCTTGCGTGGGGGCATAATAGCACAAATTTCGCTGAAAGAGTAGCTTCCCCTCAAGGGTTAACCAATAAGTTTTAAGCCCCGGAACAAGGCGGAGCTTTTGCTATCTTCTGATCCGCCACATAGACCTATCCCCCAGCGATTCTGACCCTCGCTACGTGGCGATCTCCCCCGATCCTTGGTTTACCGCGGCATTTTGCTATAGCAACTCACTTAGGGAAATTTTGTGGTTACACACATTGCGACATTTCCCGGCTCATAGGGCGGGCTGGGCCCGCCGCCTTTAAACCCCGCCCCCCTAAACCCGCGTCTTTCGGCAGTCCAGGATAACCTCCCAGAGGCGCCGGGTTTCCGGCCGGGTGGGGCTGACCGCCAGGGTCAGGAGCGCGCCACCGGCGCCGCTCACCTTCGGCGGTTCGGCCGTTCTCAGGCCCGCCACCCAGACGATCTGCCCGCCGCTCACCACCAGGGGAATATGGGGCCGCAGCCAACGGGGGATCTTGCAGTCCACCAGGAAATCCTGGAGTTTCCTGGGCCCCGGCGCGCCCAGAGGCCAGAAGCGGTCACCGGCCCGGAAATACCGGACCTGAAGCGGCCAGATGAGCCGCTCCCGGTTCAGCGCCGTCGCCTGCGGCCCTGGGGGGGTGAAGCCTGGCCCCGGGCGAGGGCGGCTGCTCCAGGTCCAGTTCCAGCCCTCCGGCGACTCCAGATTTCCCTGGGGGACTACCGGCAGGGCCAGGGCGCCGCCCGGGGAGGGCGGCAAATCTCGGAAAAGGTGCAGCTCCGGGCCGGCCCGGGCCGCCCGGGCTTGCCCCAGGGAGATGAGGCCGCCGCTTTTCTCTCCCCAGGCCAGGTCCAGGAGAGCAGCCGTTTGGGCCGCGGTGAGCCCTGCCTCCCCGGCCACCTTTGCCACCGCGGCCCGGAGCACCCGCAACTGCCAGGGGTAATCCAGGGCCCGGAGCTGGCCCAGGTCCAGGTAGTAGAAATCCTGGGCTGGACAGCGCCCCACCTGGGTCAGGAGGCGCCCGGTCTCCCCGGCCAGGAGGCGCTCATCCTCCTGAAGCAGGGCCTGGCCGCGCCAGACCGCCTCCCGGAGGCGAGGGTTGTAAAGGCGCAGCAACTCCGGCAGCAGATCCAGGCGGACCCGGTTGCGCAGGTAGGCGCGGCTCAGGTTGCTGGGGTCCCGGCGGTAAGGGATGGCCTGCTCCTCCAACCAGGCGAGCAGAGGCGCCTTGCCCACCGCCAGCAGCGGCCGGACGACGCCTTCCGGGGTGGCGGGCCACATGCCCTTCAAGCCCCCAGGGCCGGCGCCCCGCAGCAGCCGCAGAAAGAAGAGTTCCACCTGATCGTCGGCGGTGTGGCCCAGGGCCAGCTTTGGGTAGCCGTGAACCACGCAAACCTCCCGGAGAAAGCCGAGGCGCAGTTTCCGGGCCGCCATCTGCAGGGAGAGCCTGGAGGTGCGGGCCAGCTCCTTTACGGCCCCCCGGCCCGGGTGAAAGGGCAGCTTTAGATGACCTGCCAGTCTTGCTACCCAGGCGGCCTCCTCCTGGGATTCACGACGGAGGCCGTGGTCGAAATGGCCCACTGCCAATTCCAGCCCCAACTCCTGCCGCCAGCCTGCCAGCAGGTGTAACAGGGCCACGGAGTCGGGGCCGCCGGAAACCGCCACCAACACCCGGTCTCCGCCGCGGAAGAGCTCTTCCTGGCGCACAAAATTGAGGACCCAATCCGACAACTGCGACCCCGGGAGATCGGCCTGGAGGAGAGGCTGTATCAGGCGGCGGCGGTGGGACAAAGTTGGGCGATGACCTCGAGAATGGCATCCTTGGAGAAAGGCTTGGCCAGAAAGCGGTCCACCACCGGATCCCGGCTGGCGAGGTCGGCGACTGCAGGGGGCTCCGAGGAGATCATGAGGATGCGGCACTCCGGCTGCAGCTCCTTGAGACGCCGGGCCACCTCCAGGCCGTTGAGGGTGGGGAGGTAGAAATCGACTATCGCCACCTGGTAGTCGGGGGTGTCGCTGCCCTCGGCCAGCTCCTGGTGAAATCCCGGAGAAGCGGTGACCTGGTAGCCGGCCCGGCGTAGGATGGCCACCAGGGCTTCCCGGGTCCAGGGGTCGTCGTCAATCACCAAAATCCAGGAGCTCATCGCAGTCACGGTCTCCGGCCTCAGGGATCCGCCAGGGCGCCGTCCGGCGCTTTCCCCCAAGGCCAAGGATCAAAGGGACCTTACAGGCTTCGTTCCGTCAATAATCTGATTTTCCATTAAGATACCGTTCCGGGCCGGGCCGTTTATTAACCCTCCGGGGATTCCCCGCCGCTGGCCGTGGGGAAGGCCAGGTGAAAGGCGGCGCCCCGGCCTGCCTGGCTCTCCACCCAGATACGTCCGTGGTTGGCCTCCACCAGGGTCTTGCAAATATAGAGTCCCAGGCCGGAGCCGTCCGATTTTTGCCGGGACAGGCGGAATTTTTCAAAGAGATGCTCCTGTTCCTCGGGGCCCAAGCCGGAGCCGCTGTCGGCCACGATAATCTCCACTTCCCGGGGCTGGGGACCATTTATGAGCTGGGCCTCCAGTTGAATGTGGCCCCCGCTCGGGGTGGCGGCCAGGGCGTTCACCAGGAGATTGGACAACACCCGGTCCAGAGAAGGTTCATCCACCAGGAGGGGAGGCAACTGCGGCACGGGGGGCGCCTTCAAGGCCACCCCCTGATGCTGGGCCAGGAGGGCGAAGCGATGCAGCAGCCGCTGGATGATGAACCCCGGGGGCACCGCTTCCGGTTTTAGGGGCAACCCGCCGGATTCGAAGCGGCTCAGGTCCAGGACGTTGTGCAGGTGCAACAGCAGGCCTTCGCTGCGCCCGATAATCCCTTGCAATTTGTCGCGGATCTCCGGAGGCAAGGTTTCGTCCTCCAGGGCCTCGATGGTGAGGCGCACTCCGGTCAGCGGTGCTTTGATATCATGGACGATCATCGCCAGAAAATCGGCGTTGGCGGCGACCCGGTCCCGCTCCTCCTGGAGCAGGCGGGTCTTTTCTCTCAAGGCCCGGGTCATGGTGTTGAAGGACTCGGCCAGCTCCCCCAGCTCGTCTCGGCTGGTAACCGGAATGTCTCCGGCCAGCTCCTCCCGGGTCGCCCGGCGGGTACCCTCGGTTAGATGGGAGATCTGGCGCCGCATCCCCTTCGACAGCCAGAAGCTCAAGAGACCGCCCAGCAAGGCGGCGCCGCCGCCCACCCCGAAGATCACCAGCTTCAGGGTGAGGAGGGTGGGCTCCAGTTCCCGGCGGTTAACCCCTACCACGATGAGGTTTTCCCAGGGCTTCTCTTCTTCCTCCAGGGGCAGGAAGTTTATGGTATAGGATTCATTCCCCAAGGGCAGGGTCTGGATGCGGTTGACGGCGCCGCTGGCGCTGGCGGCCAGGTCTTTGCCGCGCTGGATCTGGTTCAGGGCGCTCTCCGGCAGGTCTTTAAAGGAATTGACCACCAGGCGGTTGCCATAGAAGATGGCCACCTCGGCGCCGGGACGGGACAGGGACTCCACGAATCCCCGGTCGATGAGGACCCCGGTGAGCACCACCCCCACGATCTTCTCCTGATACCGGATGGGGGCCGAGGCCATCAAAGTGATGCTGTCCTTCCAGGTAGTCATGCGGGAGGCCTCCTTGCCCTGGAGGCCGGCCCGTACCAGGGGATTACTGAAGATGTTAACCCCCAGGGCGCCGGGGTCATGGGCCCGGACCTGGATCACCCCCTGGTAATCGGTGATGGTGAGGATATTGAGGCCGGTGGCCTTCATCATCGGGGTAACCAGGCCGCGCAAGGCCTCAAGGTTACCCGCGGCCATCAATTCGCCGTAAGTAGGGTTGTCCGCCAGCAGGTTAGCCGCCTGTTCCACCCGCTGGATCGTCCCCTGGTATTCCGCCAACACCAGGCGGGCCACCAGCTCCACCCGCTGCCGGTGCCCCTCCAGGACCTGGCGGGTGGCCAGGTATTGCATCACCAGCAGCAGACCCACCAGGGCCACCGACAGAGAAAACAGGGTGACCCCCAAGAGCTTGCTGCCCACCTGGCTTTTCCTGCTAATACGCCACATTATCAATAATCATAGCATATCCGGGTGGCTAAGGGAATCACTCACCGAACCCGGCCCGACAGGATTTGGTCTAACTCAAGAGAAAGCCGGCGATGACCTGGTACAGCGGCATGAGGATGGCCCACAGCACCCCGGTGTAAAAGAGGAGCAGGATGAGCATGAAGCCCACCGGCTCCAGGTAGCGGTACAGGCGGGCCAGCCCGGGGGGCAGCAGGATGGAAAGGATGTGGGAGCCGTCCAGGGGTGGAATGGGGAACAGGTTGAACAAGGCCAGGATGATGTTGATGCTGACTCCGTAGTAGGCCAGTTTCAGCAGACCGACGTTGCCCAGGTCGAGATGCAGCAGGACGGCGAAGACCACCGCCAGCGCCAGGTTGCTCAAGGGGCCGGCGGCGCTCACGGTGATCTCCCCCCAGCGGTAATTCCGGAAATTGCGGGGATTGACCGGCACCGGTTTGGCCCAGCCCAGCAGAATACCGGCATGGCTCAGGAGGAGGATGGCCGGTACCAGGATGGTGCCTACCGGGTCGATGTGGGGTCCGGGGTTCAGGGTGATGCGGCCCAGCATCCGGGCGGTGGGGTCGCCGTTGAGCAGGGCCACGTAACCGTGGGCAACCTCATGGATAATCACCGAAAAGAGCAATACCACGGCCAGGAGGGCCATTTCCAGGAGGTGGGGAAGGCTGAAAGCGGGCATGTTATGAGTTATGAGTTATGAATTCGAGTTTAAGTATTGGTAGTAAGTTATTGATTATTTTTTCTCGTCCCCAAGCTCCAGCTTGGGAACGCACCCTTGGCGCCAAGCTCCGCTTGGCGGGAGGCAGCTTGCCCTGATGATGAGGCGGCTTCTGAGCAAAGCAGAGCTTTGCCTTAAAATGGGTTCCCAAGCAATAATCCATGAGCCTTTGGCTCACCCGTAATTATGAGAAGACCGGTGGGGCGGGCGTCTCGCCCGCCACTCAACCCGCACAGGCGAGACGCCTGTGCCACCAATTCTTCACAACTTTTCAGGACAGGAGATTGGGAACCAAAAAAACACCTGCGCCTTAAGCCTTCAGCTTCCCCGCAGCATGGCCTCTCCGGCCTGCCGCAGCCTGGCCAGGCCCTCCTGCGAGGAGGCTTCAAAATAAAAGCGCACCACCGGTTCGGTGCCCGAAGGGCGGAAACAGACCCAACTGCCGTCTTCCAGGAGATACTTATGGCCGTCCAGGGTGACGTGCTGTTTCACGGTGAGGCCGGCAAACTTGGCCGGCGGCTGCTTCAGGCTCACCAGCAGGCGCTCCTTGGCCTCCGGGGTCAGGGGGAAATTGAGGCGGCGATTATAAACCGGGCCGCCCACCCGGGAAAATAGATCGGCCCGCAGCTCGGGAAGGCCCTTACCGGTGCGGGCCACCATCTCCGCCACCATCAGGCAGGCCAGAATGCCGTCCTTTTCCGGCAAATGGTGCTTCATGGAGAAGCCTTCGCTCTCCTCCCCCACCATAATGGCCTGGTCCTGAATGATATATGGCCCCAGGTATTTGAAGCCCACCTTGGTCTCGAAGACCGGCCGGCCATAGAGTTCGGCCACCCGGTCCACCAGGTGGCTGCTGGCCACGCTGCGGGCCACACCGCCCTCCCAGCCCCGGGTGCGGATCAGATAATCCAGTAGCAGGCCCAGGATTTCGTTGGCTTCGTGGTATTCCCCGGCGGCGTCCAGCACCGCAAAGCGGTCGGCGTCGGCGTCCACCGCCAGTCCCAGTTGGGCCCCGGCGGCCGGAATGCGGCCGGCCAGCTCCTGGAGGAACTCCGCCGCAGGCTCCGGCCGATGCCCGCCGAAATAGGGGTCCCGCCAGCAGTGCAGCAATTCCACCTCCACCCCTGCCTGGCGCAGGAAGGCATCCAGATAATCCCGGCCGGTGCCGTAGAGGACGTCCACCACCACCTTGAGGCCGGCCCGCCGCAAGACCTCGAGGTCCACCAGGGTCCGAAGGTGCTGAAAATAAGCCTCCCGGGGGTCGAGGTCGATGATCAACCCCTGGGAGCGGGCCTGCTCCAAGGAAAGGAGTTTGATGGCCTCGGGGTTGAGATGGTTGGCCAAGGCCTCGATGGGCTGGGTCACCGCTTCCGGGGCCGGGCCGCCGCTGAATGGCGAGAACTTGAGACCGTTGTATTCCGGGGGGTTGTGGCTGGCGGTGATGTTGATTCCCCCGGCATGGCCGTCCTGGCGGATGGCGAAGCTCACCACCGGGGTGGGGCAGTCCCGGGTGCTGAGATAAGAGGGGATGCCATTGCCGGCCATCACCTCGGCGGCGGCCACCGCAAAAGCCTCGGAGCGAAACCGGGTGTCATAGCCGATGACCACGCCCCGGGAGGTCAGCCCTTCCTGCTGGAGGTAAATGGCGATGGCCTGACAAACCAGGCGGACGTTGGGAAAGGTGAAATCTTCGGCGATAATCCCCCGCCACCCGGAAGTGCCGAATTTGATCGCCGACATGGGAAAGACCTCTTGCCTTCAGGGGAGAAACGGGGATAGGGAGGCATCGAGAGAAGGCAAAAGGAAAAAGTCAAAAGGCAAAAACCTTACCTTTTTACTTTTAACTTTTGCCTTAATCCGCCGTATGGTTCTGATTTATGGTTTTCCCTTTAACCCGAAACCGGAAACCGTCCTTAAGTGCCGAGATCGTAAGATGCCAGATATTTTTCCTGCTCCGGGGTCAGGGTGTCGATTTCCGTTTCCATGGCCGCCAATTTCATGCGGGCGATCTCCCGGTCGATCTCTTCCGGCACCGGATAGACCTGTTTTTGGAATTTCTGATGGTTCTTGGAAATGAATTCCGCGGCCAGGGCCTGGTTGGCAAAGCTCATATCCATCACCGCGGAGGGATGCCCTTCCGCGGCGGCCAGGTTCACCAGGCGGCCTTCGGCCAAAAGATAGAGGCGTTTGGCGTTCTTCAGGGCATATTCTTCCACGAATTCCCGGATGGGGCGATGGCCGGTGCTGATGCGGGCCAGGGCCTCGAGGTCGATCTCCACGTTGAAGTGGCCGGAATTGCTCAGGATGGCGCCGTCTTTCATGACCAGAAAGTGTTCCTCCCGGATGACGTTGATATCGCCGGTGAGAGTGCAAAAGACGTCGCCCACCTCGGCGGCCTGGCTCATGGGCCGCACTTCGTAGCCGTCCATCAGGGCTTCCAAGGCCTTGAGGGGATTGACTTCGGTGACGATGACCCGGGCCCCCAGGCCCCGGGCCCGCATAGCCAGACCCCGGCCGCACCAGCCATAGCCCGCCACCACGAAGATGCTGCCGGACATCAGGCGGTTGGTGGCCCGGAGGATGCCGTCGAGGGTGGACTGGCCGGTGCCATAGCGGTTATCGAAGAGATATTTGGTCAGGGCGTCGTTCACCGCGATGATGGGGTATTGCAGCACTCCGTCCCGGGCCATGGCCCTGAGGCGGATGACTCCGGTGGTGGTCTCCTCGGTGCCGCCGAAAATCCCGGGGACCAACTCCTGGCGCTGGGTATGTACGGTGAACACCAGGTCGGCGCCGTCGTCCATGGTAATCTGGGGTTTGAGCTCCAGGGCCTGGAGGATGTGGCGGTAATAGGTGTCGCCGTCTTCCCCCTTGATGGCGAAGGTGGGGATGCCTTCATATCTGGCCAGGCAGGCGGCCACGTCATCTTGGGTGCTCAGGGGGTTGGAGGCGCAGATATGGACGGTGGCCCCGCCGGCCTTGAGCGTGGCCGCCAGGACCCCGGTTTCGGTGGTGACGTGGAGGCAGGCGGCGATCCTGAGGCCGGCCAGGGGCTGTTCCCGGGCAAAGCGCTCCCGGATGGCGGTCAATACCGGCATGTCCCGCTGGGCCCACTCCACCCGCAGCAGCCCTTTATCGGCCAGATTTATATCCTTGACGTGGTAATCCATGTAATCCTCATTTGGCGGCGGATATGGGATGACAGATAAAGTTGTTGGGGGAAGGGCCCTTCAGACCGGCCCTCTCCCGCAAGATGTCTACCTTATTGCAGTATTCCCAGGTGAAGTCCGGGTCGGTGCGGCCGAAATGGCCGTAAGCCGCGGTCTTCTTGAAGATGGGACGTTGCAGGTCCAGGTATTGGATCATGGCCGCGGGCTTGAAGCTCCAGGTTTCCTTGATGATCTTCAGGAGCCGGGCTTCCGGGACGGCGGCGTCTTCATCAGTGTAGACCATGATGGAGAGGGGATCCGGCAGGCCGATGGAATAGGCCACCTGCACCTCGCAACGGTTGGCCAGACCGGCGGCCACCACGTTTTTAGCCACGTGGCGCAGCATGTAGGAGGTGGTGCGGTCCACCTTGGTGGGATCCTTGCCGGAAAAGGCGCCTCCGCCATGGTAACCCCGGCCGCCGTAAGTGTCCACGATGATCTTGCGGCCGGTCATGCCGCAGTCGGCCCGGGGCCCCCCCACCACGAAACGCCCGGTGGTGTTGACCAAAAATTTGGTGTCCAACAGCAGGTTGGCCGGGATGGTCTTTTTGATCACTTCCTCGATAATGGCCTCTTCCAGGTCCTCATAGTTGACCTCGGGGCTGTGCTGCGCCGCGATGACCACCGTATGGATGCTCTTGGGCTCATCTTCTTCGTAGCGCACCGTGACCTGGGTCTTGCCGTCTGGGCGCAGGAAAGGCAAGGTGCCGTTCTTGCGCACCTTGGCCAGGCGTTCCGCCAGGCGGTGGGCATACCAGATGGGCATGGGCATCAGATTCTCGGTGGAGGTGGAGGCATAGCCGAACATCAGGCCCTGGTCCCCGGCGCCCTGCTCCGGCGTCAGGCCGCGGCCTTCGACCCCCAGGGCGATATCCGGAGACTGCCGGTCTATGGAGGTGAGCACCGCGCAGGTCTCCCAGTCGAAGCCCATGGAGGAGTCGCAATAGCCTATCTCCTTGATGGTCTCCCGGACGATGTCGGGATAGTCGATGCGGGCAGTGGTGGTGATCTCACCGGCAATCATGGCCAGGCCAGTGGTCACCAGGGTTTCGCAAGCCACTCGAGCATACTTGTCCTGGGCAAGGATGGCATCCAGGATAGCGTCGGAAATCTGGTCCGCCACCTTATCGGGATGCCCCTCGGTAACTGACTCCGAGGTGAATAAAAAGGATCTGGCCATACTTCTGGGCTCCTTAACCAAAAAAATAGCGGCTCACGCCGGGGACCCCCGGCGCTAAACCGCCTCATTTTAACTATGGATGGAGAAAATTGCCAGAGGTTTTTCGGCGAGGGTAGTATCTTTCAGATGATTGTGCCGGTCCACCAGGATCACTTTGGGCTGGTGCTGCTGCAGCTCCGCCGCCTCATAGGTGGCGTAGGTGGTGATGATGATCAGGTCTCCCGGGGCCCCCTTGCGGGCGGCGGCGCCATTCAGGCAAATGACCCCGCTGTCTGTTTCGCCCTCCAGGGTATAGGTTTCAAATCGTTCGCCGTTGGAGATGTTATAGACGTGGACCATTTCATAGGGCAGGATATCCGCGGCCCGCATTAGCTCCGCCGGGATAGTGAGGGACCCTTCATAATTGAGGTCGGCGTGGGTGACGGTGGCCCGGTGGATCTTGGATTTCATCATTACACGCAACATTCTGGGCTCTCCCTGAGCAGAATATTGTCAATGAGCCTGGTCCGGCCTACCCATACCGCCAGCAGCATGCGGGACTCCCCCCGGACGGGATCCACTTCTTCCAGGGTCTCGGGGTGCACCAGGGCCAGGTAGTCAATACGGGTAAAAGGCGCCTGGGTGATGATTTTTCTAACCGTTTTCAAAATCTGTTCCCGGGAGGTAACCCGGTTTCCCACCAGCCGGCGGGCCGCCTTGAGTGCCTGGTTCAGGCACAACGCGGCACTCCGCTCTTCCCGGCTTAAATAAGTATTTCTGGAACTCAGGGCCAGGCCGTCCGGGTCCCGGACGATGGGCCGGCCCACCACCGTGAGGGGCAGGTCCAAATCCGCCACCAGCCGCTTGATCACCGCCAACTGCTGGTAGTCCTTTTCCCCGAAGACCGCGGCGTGGGGCTGCACCTGGTTAAAGAGTTTCAGCACCACGGTAGCCACCCCCCGGAAGTGCCCCGGCCGGGAGGCGCCGCACCACCCCTGGCTGAGCCGCTCCACCGCAACAAAGGTCTGGTAGCCCGGGGGATACATGGCCGCGGCCTCGGGGGTGTAGAGGAGGTCCACCCCTACCTCCCGGGCCAGGGCCGCATCCTGCTCCAGGTCCCGGGGATAGCGGTCCAGATCCTCCTCCGGCCCGAATTGGGCCGGGTTGACGAAGAGGCTCACCACCAGCTTCTCGCTGATAGTCTTGCCGTACTCCATCAGGCTTAAGTGCCCCCCATGGAAATAGCCCATGGTGGGCACCAGGGCGATCCTGAGTCCCCGGGCCCGCCAGTCCGCCGCCAGGGCCTGTATCTCTTGAGGATCGCGGATGGTCTCCATAAAAAACAAACCCCCGGCCGATTCTCTGGGGGTTTTCGAGCCGCCCGGCGAGTCTCGGTCCGTCACCACCGGATCCAAGCCGTGGGTTCTAGATAAAGCCATTAATGTTTATCATCTTTGCCAGGGGAAAGTCAATCTTTTCTTTGATGTTTGCGGGACTTCGGGGAACGGCCCGGAAGAATTTCCCAGGGCGAGGCGCCTGGGCGCAAAGGGGGGTGTCCGGGGGGCGGTGGCGCCCCTGGTTTTACGAGGGCGCCGGTGCTAGATATAGACCACGGGCGCCTCGCCGTCTTTGCGGGCGGCGATTTCGCCGATGACGAAGCCATGCTCGTTGAGGCCCTGGAGCCGCAACAAGACATCCGTCAGCTGGTCTTTGTCCACCACCAGGACCAGGCCGATGCCGTTGTTGAAGGTGCGCAGCATCTCCTCCTCCGAGATGTTCCCCAGCTTGCGGAGGAAGTGGAAGATGGGGGGCACCGGCCAGGATTGGCGACGGATCACGGCGCGGCATGATTTGGGCAGGATGCGGGGCAGATTATCGGTGAGGCCGCCGCCGGTGATGTGGCAAATACCGGCCAGGGGGAAATCCCGCCGCAGGTTGAGGACCGTCTCCACGTAGATGCGGGTGGGCTTGAGGAGTTCCTCCCCCAGGGGGCCGCCCAACTCCGGAATCTCATCGCTCACCCCGTAGCCGTGGTGTTCCAGGAGGACCCGGCGCAGCAGGGAATAGCCGTTGCTGTGCAGGCCGCTGGCGCCCAGGCCGATAATCTGGTGGCCCACCGCGATCTCGGAGCCGTCGATGATCTGGTCCCGCTCCACCACGCCCACCACAAAGCCGGCCAGGTCGTAGTCTCCGGACTGGTAGAGGCCCGGCATTTCCGCGGTCTCCCCGCCGATCAAGGAGCAGTGGGCCTGGCGGCAGCCCACCGTGATGCCTTCGATGATCTGGGTGGCGGTGTCGGGGTCGAGGCTTCCCATGGCCAGATAGTCCAGGAAGAACAAGGGGGTGGCGCCATGGACGATAATGTCGTTGGCGCACATGGCCACCAGATCGATGCCGATGGTGTCATGGCGGTCCATCAGGATGGCGATCTTGATCTTGGTGCCCACCCCGTCGGTGGCGGACACCAGCACCGGGTCCCGGTAGTGGTCCGCTCCCAGGTGAAAGAGGCCGCCGAAGGCGCCGATCTCTCCCAAGACGCCGGTGCGGTAAGTGGATTTGACCAGGGGGCGGATCCTCCGGATAAAGGCGTCCGCCTTGTCGATATCGACCCCGGCCTCCTTGTAAGTGCTGATCTCGGCCATCTCCTTTGTTTCCCCCTGCAAAGGATTGCCAGTCTTAATAGAAATTCCGAAATCTCTGAAAAGGTCCCTAACTGGTGTAGCGTTTTAGAGAAACCTTGAAAAAAGAAATTGCTTTTATCCCCTCCCCCTTGAAGGGGCGACACCGGGTGGAGGTGATTATTTTTTTTGTTATCTTAAAATGTTATCATCCTCCCCCCTACCCCTTCCCTCTCAGGGAGGGGGAGTTTTTAGGGCCAATATATATTAACCATAATTCCAGAAACACGACACTAGATTCTTCGCTTCGCTCAGGATGACTCACCTGGCTTATTGCTGAGGTCTCATTCCGTCAAAATCGAGGTCTGGTCCTAGGCCTTTTCCCCCTCTTCCATCCCCGGGCAGGTGTAACAATCGAGGCGGGCCTCACCGCTCCCCAACGCGGCCCCCTGGCCGCAGGAGCCGCACTGCTGCCCCAGGCGGTAATCCCCGCCTTCGATGCAAATGGCCTTGCCGTTTACCAGAGCTTCGGCCACGGCCCGGTGGGCCCGGGCCAGCATCCGGGTCACCGTCGGCCGGGAAACTTGCATCTTCTGAGCCACTTCCTCCTGGGTCATCTCCAGGAAATCGGCCAGGCGCATGGCTTCCAGTTCGTCCACGGTAATCACCATCTGTTCCAGGAACCTCAGGGGAATCCCCCGGGGCTTGAAGAAGGTCACCCCCGGTTCGGTCTCCACCCAGCGGCACTTTTTGGGCCTGCCCATGTAGGTTCTGCTCCCAAGTGAAATACTGTATTTTTAAAGCAATCCGGGCCACTGTCAAGGACAAAGCGTAAAATGGCCGCCCGGGTCGCCGGGGCGTATTGACGAAGCCCGGAAAGGGGCTTATGCTAAAGGCACTGATCGGCCGAAAAGGAGCCCGGCTTGAGCCGCAACTACCAGGAACAGATAGAGGAATGCGCCCGGTTGGTGGCTTCCCGGCTTGAGGAGCCCCCAACCTGGGGCTTCATCCTGGGGACCGGCCAAAACCTCCTGCCGCAGGAGATTGAAGGCGGGGGATCTTTGCCCTACGAAGAACTGCCCCACTTCCCCCGGGCCACCAGCCCCAGCCACCGGGGCAACCTTTGCTGGGGGCGGCTGGCAGGGAAACCGGTCCTCGTATCCCATGGCCGGGTCCATGCCTACGAAGGCTATTCCCTGGCCCAGGCCACCTTCTCGGTGCGGCTGATGGCGGTCCTGGGCCTCAAAACCCTGGTTCTCACCAATGCCGCGGGAGGGCTCAATCCGCTCTTCAAGGCCGGGGAATTGATGCTCATCTGCGATCACCTCAACTTTATCTGGGATAACCCCCTCGTCGGAGAAAATGTTGATGCCTGGGGGCCGCGTTTTCCCGATATGAGCCGGGTATATGATCCGGCCCTCCGGGACCTGGCGGAAGAGGTGGCCCGGCGTCGCGGCCTGACCTTGCGCAAAGGGGTCTATGTGGCGCTCAAAGGACCCTGCCTGGAAACCCCGGCGGAAACCCGGGTCTTGAGAATCCTCGGCGCCGACGCGGTGGGCATGTCCACCGTGCCGGAGGCCATCGTGGCGGTGCACGGCGGGCTCCGGGTCCTGGGGGTTTCGGTCCTCGGCAACCTCAATCTCCCGGACGCCATGGCCCCCATCGCCATCGAGGAAATCATGGCCACCGTGGCCAGGGCCGAGCCCCACCTGGTGGAATTGCTGCTGGGAGTGCTTAAGGAGGCGGATTAACACCAGGCGAGAGGCGGGTCTGGTCAAGGGGCGGCCTAAACCTCCGGATGCGCGTCCTCGCCGTGAACGCGAGGGCTTCCCCAGGATCGGTTCGGAAGGCGCCGCCCCGTAGCCCCGGGTTCGGTTCCCGGCCAAATAAATAATAATGGTCAATGAGTTAGAAAGTTAGATCGGTGGTCGTGGATGCCTAGCGCTTCTTTGGCCGCGGTTTTTTGGGATGCTTGGCGGGCTTGGGCGCCCCGGGGACTGCCGCCGCCTTGGCGGCCGCGGGCTGGACTTCCGGGGCCGCGGTTTCCAGGGGGCCGATGACGTAAACCCGCTCCTGCCGCGGGAGATTATCCAGGGACCGGCCGCACTTGGGACAGACCTGGAGAGAGAGGGGATTGTTGCTTTGACACCCAGGACATTTCAACCACAGGCCCATGGCCGGCATCTCCTCAGTTTTTCCTTACCATTAGCAAAACCGGCGGCATTCTTCAAGAATTTTTGTCGGACCGGCTAATTCTCCGGCAAAGGAGATATTCTATGAAAAAAGTCATCATTGACACCGACCAGGCTCCGGCCGCCAGCGGGGCTTACACCCAGGCTCTCGCCGTGGGCCCCTTTGTCTTTATCTCCGGGCAGATCCCTCTGGATGCCCAAGGGAACCTGGTGAAGGGGGACATCGTGGTGCAAACCTGCCAGGTGATCGCCAATCTCAAGGCCATCCTGGCCGCGGCGGGTCTGACCCTGGGAGATGTGGTGAAAACCACGGTCTATCTGACGGACCTGGCCGATTTTCAGGAAATGAACCGGGCTTATGGCGAGTTTTTCCCGGGGCACCCGCCGGCCCGCAGCACCCTCCAGGTGGCCGGCCTGCCCCGGGGCGCCGCCATTGAGATCGAGGCCATCGCGGCAAAAAAGGCTTGGCCCGCTTGAGGTGGGAGGGACCGCGGACCGCCAGGGACCGTAGCGCCTGGAAGGGACGGAACCGGACAGCTTTCAGAAGAACTCGACCGGAATAGGTCTACAAGCTATGCCCAAACCTCTCTGAGCAGAAAAGGTCACTCTGCGCGGAGCGAAGAACCAGGTTATTTCAAAGACCTATACCGTTCACGGCGCTCAGCGCCACCGAAAAAGACGGTTTGGCAATGGCTTTTAGCTCAGTCCGCCCGGGCGTCGGTTAACCCGTGGTGAGTAACAGCATCGCCAAAAAGACCACCAATCCCCATTTTCTCATGGCGCACCTCCCAGCCGTTGGCCATTGGGGTTTTCCCCACTGATCTCCAAGTTTCCTCAGAGCCTGGGGTTAATCGAATTTCGATTTCACCGCCTCCCAGGTCTTTTTCAATTCCTCCATGGCCTTTATCGAATGCTCCTTGAGCTTTTCGGTGGCCTCGCCGCTGGCGGCCTTGAGTCCCTGGAGCTTCTGCTGGGCGGCCTCCAACTTGGGCCGCAGGGCCTCCATCTGTTTGTTCATTTCCTGCCGAGCCTCGGCGGTGGTCTTGGCGGCCTTACCCTTCAACTCCTCCAGTTTCGCCCGCCATTCCTTCAGTTGGGCCTCCATCTTATCCTGGTATTCCTTCAGGTTCATGGTTTATCTCCCCGGTTCCTCCGCTTATTTGGTAGAGTTATGAGTAATCATCCTTCCGGCTTTGTCAATCTGGAAATGGTCAAAATCACTCCGGTCCCCTGGCCGGGGCCTGGGACCATAAAGGCCGGGTAGCACCCGAGATGGATATTTCACCCATTTGCTGTTAAACTGCGGCCGGGAGGTTAATGGCCGATGACCTGTTTAAAGATCGGTACTTTAAGTCCATCTCTCCAGCAGAAAATCTCTCCCTTTTTCCATGAGATCCTGCAAAGCGCGGCGCCCCGGATCCACTCCCTTTACCTGGTGGGCAGCGTCCTGACCGAGGATTACCTCGAGGGGGTCTCGGACCTCAACAGCATTATCGTGCTGCGGAAGATGGACCTGGACTTCCTGGAGGTCCTGGCGCCGCTGGGTGGCAAATATGGGAAAACAGGGCTGGCGGCGCCATGGGTCATGGACCCCGGCTACATTCAAAGTTCCGTGGATGTGTTTCCCCTGGAATTTCTCAGCCTCAAGTTGGTGCACCACACCCTTTACGGCGAGGACCTGCTGGCGGGGCTGGAGATCAATCGGAAAGAGCTTCGGTTCCAGTGTGAGCGGGAGCTCCTGGGCAAGTTAATCTGGCTCCGCCGTATTTATGTGTCCGCCAGCGGAGATCACAAGGTCCTGGCCGCCGACATTGTCCGCCATTTTCGCGGCTATCTGCCGCTGTTCCGGGGGATTTTGCACTTGCTGGGCCAGGCGCCGGCCAGCGGCATGAAAAAGGTCATGGAACAGTTGGTTAACTTAACCGGCATGGAAATCGAGGTCTTTGCAGAGATCCACGCCATCAAGAAGAATCTGAGCAAACCCTCCAAAGAGGAAATCTCCGGGTTGTTCGAGAACTTTTATCGAGCCACGGAAAGATTGGCCGAGGTGGTGGATGGCATTCAAATCCCCTAGCTCCAAGAAACTCCTTATTATTCTGTTATTTTGGGTATTTTGGGCCTGCCCCGCTCTGGCCTGGGCGGTGACCCCGCCCCTTCCGGCGCACCCGAGCCAATATGTGGTGGATCTGGCCGGGGTCATGGACGCCAACAGCCAGGCCCGGCTCAATACCATGCTGCGCGACCTGGAGGCCAGGACCACGGCCCAGGTGGTGGTCCTCACCCTCAATTCCCTGGAAGGGGAGCCCATCGAGGACTTCTCCCACCAGACCGCGGTGAAATGGGGCATCGGCCAGAAAGGCAAGGACAACGGGGTTCTCCTCACCGTGGCCGTCAAGGATCATAAATACCGCATCGAAGTGGGCTACGGCCTGGAGGGCTACCTGCCCGACAGCCTCGTGGGCAGCATCGGCAGGCAATACCTGGTGCCGAGCCTCCGCCAGGGAGATTTTGCCGGCGGCATCACCGCGGCGGTGACCGAGATAACCAATACCATTTCGGGCGGCAAAGGAGTAGGCAAAACCGGGGGAGCCGCCGGCGGTTATCATGGGGAGACCATACCCGGGAAAGGTATGGGACATTTCAACTTAGCCTTAATATTATTTATTGGTTTTATTATCGCGTTGCTGGCATCTATCGTATTTAGTGGCAGTGGCGGAAAATTTTGGTTAATTTGGTTCCTCCTGCAGTTCTTCAGCGGTGGCGGAGGTGGCGGGGGCTGGTCCGGCGGTGGCGGGGGAGGCGGCTTCAGCGGCGGCGGCGGGGATTTCGGCGGCGGCGGCGCTTCGGGAAGTTGGTAGCCGGAAAGATATTCCCAACCCTTTTTCCTGGCCACCCGGAGCGCCGCGGCTGGGCCGAGGTTGTTAAAATCACTGGATGCCTGGCGGCGCTCAGAATTACCTATTCATGATTAGGGCGGTTTCGCAAGAGCTGCGCCAATGAGGCCATTTCAACCTTGATGGGGAGGAGATTGGATGAATAAAAATCTGCTTGTGGTCCTGGGGGTGATCGCCCTGGTGGTGGTGATCAGCGGCGGCTGGGTCATCAACGGCTACAACGGGGTGGTGGCCATGGACGAGAACGTCAAGACCGCCTGGGCCCAGGTGGATAACCAGTTAAAACGGCGCTTCGACCTCATCCCCAACCTGGTGGAGACGGTCAAGGGTTACGCGGCCCATGAAAAGGAGGTCTTCGAGCACCTGGCCGACGCCCGGACCAAATATTTCCAGGCCCCGGACGTCAAAGGCAAGATCGAGGCCTCCGGCGATTTCGAGCGGGCCCTTTCCCGGCTCCTGGTGCTGCAGGAAACCTATCCGCAGCTCAAGGCCAACGAGACCTTCCTGAAGATGATGGACAGCCTGGAAGGCACCGAGAACCGCCTGGCAGTGGAGAGAAAGAGGTACAACGACGCGGTGCGCACCCTGAATACCTATATCCGCACCGTTTTTGGCCGGTTTTTTGCCAATCTTGCCGGGGTCAAACAGGCCGAGTATTACCAGATCCCGGAGGCCGAGAAGCCAGCCCCGAAGGTGAAGTTTTAAATGGCGGGGCCAACCGGGCCATTAACAGAGGCCAGGAAAAGCTGAGGACGGAAGGAGACGGAAAATGGAAGGTCCGACCACCACAATCGAATGTCAGGTGTGCCACCAGCATTTTAAGGTTGGCGAGGTCATCAACGCCAATCTCATTGAGGAGCCCATCGCCCAACTGATCCGGGATAAGCACCGAACCTGGTCCCCCAAGGGCTATATTTGCCTGGGCGATCTGAATCTTTTCAGGACCGGGTACGTCACCGAGACTCTCAAATTGGCGAACCAAGAGGCTGCCGATCTGGGAAAGGAGATGGGCAAGGGTCTAGAAGAAGAAGCAGCAGTCTTGTCCAAGAACATCAACGAAGCGTTTGACCAAAGCCTGACGCTTGGAGACCGAATGTCCGACCGGCTGGCAGATTTTGGGGGCAGTTGGACCTTCATCACCATATTTATAATGGTGTCCGTGGTCTGGATGGGTATTAATACCGCTGTGCTTCTGACGAAGCCCTTCGACCCCTATCCTTACATCCTGCTCAACCTGGTGCTCTCCTGTCTGGCGGCCATTCAAGCGCCGGTGATTCTGATGAGCCAGAACCGCCAGGAGGCCAAGGACCGCCTCCGGTCCGAACACGATTATGAGATAAATTTGAAGGCCGAGATCGAGATTCGCAAGTTGCACGAAAAGATGGATCACCTGCTGATGCATCAATGGCAGCGCCTGATGGATATCCAACAGCTTCAGGTTAACCAGATGGAAGAAATCAGCCAGTTATCCTCGAAGGCGAAAGGCAGTTCCTGAGGGGAAGTAAAAAGGCAAAAGTTTTACCTTTTGCCTTTTTACATTTACCTTTTCCCTTCGCCCTCCTCCTCGGAGACCTCCGGCCGCTCCGCGAAGCGGCGGGGCAGGCGGATAGTCACCGTGGTGCCCCGGCCCAGCTTGCTGTCCAGGGAAATGGTGCCCCGGTGCTCATCCACAATCTGGCGCACGAAGACCATGCCCAAACCGGTGCCCCCCAGCTTGGTGGTGTAGAAGGGGACAAAGACCTTTTCCACCACCTCGCTGGGCATGCCCCGCCCGGTGTCCTGGATCACCAAAACCGCAAAATCCTTTTCCATGGAAGTGCGCACCATGATGGCGCCGCCGGGGGGGGTGGCTTCCATGGCATTGCGCAGCAGGTGGGCCAGGGCCACCTTCAGCAGGTGTTTGTTCAGGCGGCCCACCAGGGGTTCGCGGCAGAATTCCCGCACCAGGGTGAGGTTCTTGGTCCGGAGCTCCGGTTGCAGCAGGTCCAGGGTGTCCCGGAGAATGAGGTTCAGGTCCTCCTGGGCGAAAAAGGAGGTCTTGCGCCGGGCCAGGGTTTCGAAGCGCTCCACCATGTGCTCGATGCGCTTGGCCTCTTCGGAGATGGCGTGGGCCCAGACCCGGCTGGGGTCCGCTTCGTCGGTCTTTTTCAGCAGGCGCTGGCTGAAGCCGCCGATGACTTGCAAGGGGTTGCGGATGCCGTGGGCCATCCCTAAGGCCATCTCCGACATGGTGCGTTCCATCACCAAGGCCTCCATCTCCCGATTCAGGGCCAGGATCTCGTGGCTGGTCTCTTCCAGATGGTGGTGGTCCGCCTCCATGCGGCGGTACAGCCGCTGGATGCGGTGGAAGAAAAAGATGATGGTGGCCGCGGTCACGTAGATGATGGTGTCGAAGCCGCTAAAGATGCGGCGGGCGATGTCCAGGTGGGGATAATCCCAATAGGTGATGAGATCTTGGAGGCCGTGGGAAATTATATGGTTAAAGCCGAAGATGGCAAAGACCAGGGCCAGCCTGTTGAGAAACAGCCACAGGGCGTTTTCCGGATCCCGGGCCACCAGGATCCGGGATTCCCTCAGGGCCATCAAGGTGAGCAGGATGACCAGGAGCGAGGCGGCGTATCCCAGGAGCCAGAGGGGAGCTAGATAGAGGTATGGGTTGGTCATGACCCCTCTGCCCCAGGTCCTTCGGGCCGCGGCTCCCGGGCCAGGACCTTGAGGCCGCGGTAGAAGAGGTAAAAGGCCGGCGGCAGCAAGAGGAAATGGTCGATTTTGGTGAGGTAGAACAGCCAGGTGTTAGCGTTCGACATCAGGAGCTGCCGGGAGAAACCGTGCCCGACAATTACCGGGTTGCTCAGGGTCCATTCGCTCCAATTGCCGACGAAGGCGTTCAGATTCCACAGGGCCAGAATCCCCCAGGACCAGACGAGAAAGCGGAAGCCGCCGAAGCGCTGCAGGCCGGTATAATAGATTTCCCGGATGAAGAAGAGCATCGACGCGGCGAACAGCAGGTGGGCGATTTGGCGGACGTAGGAGCCTTCGGTGGGCCATTGGAGGCCCAAGGCCAGGGCCGGGGGCGGCGAGATCAGCAAAAGGGCAAAAAAAGCGGAAACCGCGAAGAGCACAGTCGGAAGGCGCCTCATGGGTAATACCATTTTCGGTTGGGGGCTTTCAATTATTGGATAAAATAAGGTTATTTATCAATCAGTTAACGTAGGGGCGACAGTGGCACAGGCTTCCACCCTGTGATTGGGTCGCCCAGTGGGAGGCGGCCACAGGCCGCTCAATAAATTCCCAAACGCCAGCGAGTCTCAGAAGGATATTTGCCCTTTTGCTCTTAAGGTGGGCATCATTGGGGAAATTGTCAATGAGATTTTGGTCCCAGGCTCCTATCTCTGGTAGCCCAAGGTGCGCAGGGCCCGGGGATCCTTGCGCCAGTTCTTCCAGACCTTGACCCAGAGGTCCAGGAAGACGCGGGCCCCCAGCAGGGCCTCGATCTCCAGCCGGGCCTCGACTCCGATGGTTTTGAGCAGGCGCCCCTGTTTGCCGATGATGATGGCCTTCTGGGAGTCCCGCTCCACGTAGATTACCGCCCGAATCCGCACCAGCTCTGGGCGCCGGCTCTCGTCGAACTCCTCCACCGCCACCGCCACCGCGTGGGGCAACTCTTCCCGGGTGTGGTGCAGAACCCGCTCCCGAATAAACTCCGCGGCCAGGAAGCGCTCGCTGGCCTCGGTCTCCTGGTCCGGGGGGTAAAGGGGAGGGCCGGCCGGCAGTAGCCTGGCGATTTCGGCCTGCAGCTCCGCCAGGCCGTCTCCCAACAGGGCGCTGATGGGAATGATGGTGGCGGCGGGGAAGGCCTGGTGAAAAATCTGGATGAGGGGTAGCAGTTTGGTCTTGGACACCGCGTCGATCTTGTTGATGGCCACCAGCAGGGGCCGCTTAAGCTGCCGCAAATGGGGGAGCAGCACAGGGTCCTGTAAGTCAGGGGCCCGAGGCTCCGCCAGCCAGACCACCACGTCGGCTTCAGCCAGGGCAGTGAGGGCCGCCTGCGCCAGGCTGGCGTTGAGGGGCCCCTTGGGCTCCAAGATTCCCGGGGTGTCCAGGAAGAGCATCTGGGCCGCGGGCGCATTGACGATGCCCAACAACCGGAAACGGGTGGTCTGGGGCTTGGGTGAGGTAATGGCGATTTTCCACCCCACCAGGCGGTTCAACAAGGTGGATTTGCCCACGTTGGGATAGCCGATCAGGGCGATAAAGCCGCATCTGAAGGGGTTTTCGGTTTTCGGTTTTCGGTGGTCATGGATCAAGGGGTTATTATTTTCCAAGTGAGCTAATCCTGGTTCGCCGGGAAATCGGGGCTAAAAGCCCCGCCTATTACTCCCAGCGGCGGCGCCGGGCGAAAATCAGGAGCAGGCCGGTGATAATGACGCAGCCCCAGGCAAAGAGGTCGCCGAACTCGGTGTAGAGGCTGCCGCCGGGCATCAGGGGCAGCTCCAGGGCGTGGGCCGCGGGGACGTAAAGTTCCGACTGCCAGAGGATGTGGCCCTGGGCGTCGATGAAGGCGGAGATCCCGGTGTTGGCGGCCCGGGCCAGGCAGACGTGGTTCTCCACGCACCTGAGCACCGCCATAGACAGGTGTTGGTAAGCCGCCGCGGTCTTGCCGAACCAGGCGTCGTTGGTGATGTTCACCAGCAGACGGGCGCCGTTGGCCACCTGGGCCCGGCTTAAATTGGGGAAAATGGACTCATAGCAGACCAGGGGTCCCAAGGCCACTCCATCCGGCAGGCTCACGGTGGCGCCCACCGGCCCCTCGGCAAAGTCCCCCACCATGGGCACCATCTTGCCGATAAAGGGCATAAAGCGCCGCAGGGGCACGTATTCGCCGTAGGGCACCAGATGGGCCTTATCGTAATAGCCCAGCATCTCCCCTTGGGGAGACAGGAGGTAGGCCCGGTTGAAATAGCGCTCCCCCTCGGCAGTAAGCTCCCAGGCTGGCGCCCCGAAGAGGAGGGAGCCGCCGCTCTCCTTGGCGATGTCCCGGACCTGGGCGGAGAGATCCGGGGTGCGCAGGAAGAAGAAGGGCGCCGCGGTTTCGGGCCAGACGATGAGTTGGGCGCCTTTAACCTGGCGGGTAAGCTCGGCGTAGCGCCCCAGGGTGGCAGTCACCATCTCCTTCTTCCACTTTTCGCCCTGCTCGATGGAGCCCTGGACCACGGCCACTTTGATTTTCGGGCTCTGGGCCTCCAGTTTTTGGAGTGCCACCAGGCGGAAATGACCATAGCCCAGCCAGCAGGCCAGCATCAGGACGAGCACCGGCAGATGGCGAAAGCGCCGGGTGCGCCAGGTCCGGGGCGGCCACAGGGAGCGCCCCAGGCCGATATTAATCAGGACCAGCAGAAAGGAGAGGCCGTAAACCCCGATGAGGTCGGCCACCTGCAGCAGCAAGGGATGGAGAAAGAGGCCGTTCCCCAAGAGCTCCCAAGGGAAGCCGCTGATGATGTAGGTTTGGCCAAGCTCCAGGGTGACCCAGAGGACCGGCCCCCACCACAGCAGGCTCAGACCCTGGGCTGCGCCCCAGTTGAGCCCCAGGGCCCAGAGGGCCCGGTAGAGACTGAGGTAGCCGGCCAGCAACAGCAATACTCCCAGCGACACAGCCAGGGGCAGATGGCCGAAGACGTGGGTGACGTAGACGATCCAGTAAAGCAGGGTCAGATAGTAGGCCAGGCCCGAGACCAGCCCCAGGCCGAAGGCGGCCTTGAGCGATTTTCCCTGGAGGGCCCAGTATAGGGGAATGAGGGCGACGAACAGCAGGTAGGTCTGGTTCCATTTGGGAAAGGCCGCGGCCAGCAGGAGGCCCGAGAGGATGGCGGCCAGGATATGATCGAGGGCGATCCGGGTCATAAAAGGGGCCAGGGATTAGGGATTAGAGGTCAGGAAATCTATTTTGCCGAAGCTTTCCTCCAATTAACGCCCTTTTTATAGTTCCCTGTCTCTAAAATGAAGGCGGCGTTCGTTTTCAAGTCCTTGAAGTCGCTCTTTGAAATCTTCCCAACTCTTTAAATCAATTTCTTGCATATTTATGGCCCCTAACCCCTAACCCCTAACCCCTATTATTCTGCGGCCGGTTCTTCCTCGGGGGCCAGCGTCCGGGCCCGCACCTGCTTGGCCCGGCGCTCGTCGGCGGAGACCACCGTCAGTTCCAGGTTATCGATCTGCACCCGGTCGTTGACCTGGGGGACCCGGCCCAGCTCATGGATCAGGAGCCCTCCCACCGATTCGAACTTGCCTTCCGGGCGGGGCAGGCGGAAGTGCTCCAGGAGCACCTCCACGTCCAGGCGGGCATCCACCAGGACGGCGCCGTCCTCCTGGGGCACCAGGCGGGGCTCCATGCGGTCGTATTCGTCGTAGATCTCCCCGACGATCTCCTCCAGGATGTCTTCCAGGGTAATGAGGCCGGCGGTGCCGCCGTATTCGTCGATGACGATGGCGATGGCGGTCTTGCCCTCCACCAGGTCCCGCAACAGGTCGCTGATCTTCTTGCTTTCCGGGACGAAATAAGGCGGGCGCAGGACCTTGGCCAGGTCCCAGGTCTCCTCCGGGGTCTGCCAGAAGACCAGGAGGTCCTTGGCCAGGAGGATGCCCTTGATGTGGTCGATATCCCCCTCAAACACCGGCAACCGGGAATGGCCGCTGGACAGGAGCAGGCGGATGATCTGGTTCAGAGGGGTGTTTCGCTCCACCCCCACCATTTGCAGGCGGGGCACCATGATCTCCCGGACCAGGGTATCTTTGAACTCAAAGATGGATTCAATGAGTTCGCCTTCCTGGCGGGTGATGAGGCCTCGCTCTTCGCCTTCCACGATGATATGTTGGATTTCGCGTTCCACGTCCTCCGGCTGCTGCATGGCGGTCCTGCGGCTGAGCCGCTGCCGGAGGCGCGCCAGGAAGCCGGAGGAAGGAGCGTCGGCCTCGTCCATGCTAACCTCGCATCTGGTCCCGCTCCTGGCGCAAGATGCGTTCCACTGACCTCACTTTCCGGGGGAACTCCAGGCCCCGGTCCAGGAGATTCATCTCGTGGCGGGTGATGCCGAATAATTCGGTGGCGTAGGCTATTGCCTGCTGGTAGTCGAAATCCTTGCAGGAAAAGATATCCAGGCTGAGGTAGCCCCGGTCGGGGAAGGTGTGGATGCTGATGTGGCTTTCCGCGATGAGCACAAAGCCCGACAGGCCCCAATCCTCCGGGACCTTGCCGTGGTACTTGAAAACGTAAGGGGGCATGATCTTGGTCATGTGGATCACATCGGGGCAATGATCCAGGAATTGATAGATGGCGTCCAGGTTCGTCAGCCGCTCATAACTGCACCCATAGCCGTCCAGGGTAAGATGCAGTCCGAAGCCAGGCACCGGATTATTCAATAGTCCGCCCTCCTCGCACCAAGGTTAAGACGCCACCGGGGAATGCCCGGCAGGCATACCACCTGCGCCGCCTGGGGCGGCGCGTCCCCGGGAGCGGAACTCCCGGGGAGAGTAAGGTTTGGGCCCCGGCAACGGTCCGGAGAGCACGAGGAAGGGGGCCTAACGCCCCAGATTTTTTCGCCCCGTAACCTTATAACCCCTCCTAACCTGCGAAGGGGTCATGCGCATACGCCCATCCCTTAATCAAAATTAATTCGTTTTTTATAACCTGGAGGGTAACCAGGGTCAAGAGTTTTTTGTGACCTGGTCACGACTGCTCTCCGGGGAAATGCCGGATTTGTGCCACGAGCCTATTGACGCCAGGTGCCGGGGTGATAAATTTAAGCGGTTATTTGCCGCCCTTTCCTGGCCGGAGGCGAAGTCGGTCCTTGGGGGAGAGGTGGTATTTCCCAGGGGAAATGGCGGCTTAGCAAACAGGAGGACGATTCCGGTGGCCCTGGTCGCCCCGTTCCGGGGGCTGCATTATAACCTCGCCAAGGTGTCGAACCTGACCGACGTGGTGACGCCGCCCTATGATGTGATCAAGCCCGTCGAGCGGCAGGCCTTGGCGGCCCGCAGCCCCTATAACATGGTGCACCTGATCCTGCCCCAGGCCCTGGCCGGGGACAATCGATTGCACAACCGTTACACCCGGGCGGCCGCCCTGTTCCAACAGTGGCTGCGTCAGGAGGTGCTGCTGCGGGATCCCCAGCCGGCCTTCTACTATTGGGAGACCGATTTCGAGGCTCAGGGGCGGAAGCGGACCCGGACCGGCCTGGCGGCCCTGGTGCGCCTGGAGCCCTTAAGCGGCGGGGCCATTAAGCCCCACGAGCAGACCTTCTCCGCCGTCAAGGCCGACCGCCTGGAATTGTTCAAACAGGCCAGGGCCCATTTTTCCCCCATCTTTTCCCTGTATCCCGATCCGGAAAATCTGGTCCTGGGCCAACTACGCCAGGCCCTGCCCCCTGCCCCGCAGGAGTCCTTTGAAGATACCCTGGGATATTATCAGCGCCTCTACCGGGTAACTGAGCCCGCCGCCCTCCAGGCGGCCCACCAGGCCCTGGCCGGCCTAACCCTGTTCATCGCCGACGGCCATCACCGCTACGAAACCTCCCTCAATTACCAAAAACTCCTGAAACAGCAGTATCCCCAGGCGCCGCCCCAGGCGGACTTCAACTATACCCTCATGTACCTCTCCAACATCTACGACCCGAACCTGGTCATCCTCATGGCCCACCGCCTCCTGGGGGGTCCCCGGGTGAAGCACCTGGACGAGGCCAAGATCCAGGGGCGCCTGAAGGAATACTTCGAAATCTTCTCGTTGCCCGCCGCCGACGAGTTCGGCCAGGCCTACGATGACTTCCTGCAACAGACCCTGGCGGAGGTTCCGGCCGCGGAGACCGCCTTCATCATGCTGGGCTTCGGCCGCAAGGCCTGGCTTCTGAAGCTGCGCCCCGGGGTGCGGCAAAAACAGCTGGCCCGCCAGATGCATCCCGCCCTGGCCCAACTGGACGTGGCGGTGCTCAATTACCTGATCTTTGAGAAGGTGTTGGCCCTGGACGCCCAGACCCTGGACGACCAGGAGACCTTTAAATACTCAAGCAGGATCGATGAGGTGGTGGCCGCGGTGACCCATAGGGACGCCCGCATGGCCTTTATCCTCAATCCCACCCGTATCGAGCAGGTGCAGGAGGTAGCCTCCGCCGGCCTCACCATGCCCCGGAAATCCACTTATTTCTATCCCAAGGTGATGAGCGGGCTGATTATGAACCTCATCAACCCGGAAGAGGAAATTTTTTTTTAAGGGATCCCCCGCCCGCGCCAGACGCCGGCCGCGGCTTTCCTCAAAAATTCCGCCACTCTCTTGCCAGTCGGTGCATTTCTGATAAATTATCAGCAGCAGCCTTAAGGAGGCCCCGTGATGCCCGAGGATACCGTTTGCCAGGCGCGCATCCTGGTAGTGGATCAGGAGCAATGGGTTCGGGAATTCCTCTCTGCGGTCATCAAACTCTGCGGCTATGTGGGCTTCAAGCTGGTAAACTCAGAGCCCGAGGCACTGGAGGCCTTGGAGCAGTGCACCTACGATCTCATCATCACCGATCCCAAGCAGCTGCACTACCAGAGGTTCCTGGACCAGGTCCGCTCCCGCCATCCCGGCACCCGTTTCCTCATCATGGTGCAGCAGCGGGCCCAGACCCAGCACCTGATCTATTATGAGCAGGTGGACATCGTCTTCAAGCCCCTGAGCCTGGATGAAACAGTGCGCAAGATCAGGTACGCCCTCCGCCAGAAACAACTGCATCAGGCCGAGGAAGATTTCCGGCGCCTGAAGCAGGAAGCCCTCAGGCTCTTTCTCGGTTAAGGGGCTGGTTCAAAGGTTCAAGGTTCAAAGTTCAAGGCAAATCAAGTGGCACAGGCGTCTCGCCTGTGATTGCTTTTGACTTTCACCTAAAACCGAAAACGGAGGAAATGACCTGCCGGAAAAGACTCCGGGTCCCTGCCCCCTCCCTTAATATCAAGGAGCGCCGAAAGAAAAACATCCCCCCGCCTCCGGCCTTGCATAAATCTTCCGCCTATAGTAGCTTGAGACGACCCCAATTCCCCAGCCCGTAAGTTTGGGGACGTTGGCTAATACCGAGTTGCCGACAAAAGGATATTTTTGCAGGGCGGACCCAGGTGTCCGCCCCCCGAGGGCGCACCCAATCATAGGCTGGAAGCCTGTGCCGCTGTGCGCCCCTATGGAGCGCTCGCTCATCGACCCCTGGCAAAAAAAGCAAAAAGCAAAATAGCCACAAAAGCAAGAACGGCAAAAATTCCTGATAACTGGAGAGAAGGAAGGTATGAAACCTATTGCCCGGGCCCTGATCAGCGTCACCGATAAAAGCGGCATCGTCGAGTTCGGCCAATTCTTGGCCGGTCACCAGGTGGAGATTCTGTCCACCGGGGGCACCGCCAAGATATTGCGGGAAGGAGGGGTCCCGGTGACCGAGGTCTCGGACTTCACCGGTTTCCCGGAGATGCTGGATGGCCGGGTCAAGACCCTGCACCCCAAGGTGCACGCCGGCATCCTGGCCCGCCGGGACCTGGCCAGCCACCTGGAGCAGATGCAGCAGCAAAACCTCGGCTTCATCGACCTGGTAGTGGTGAATCTCTACCAATTCGAACAGGCCATCGCCAAACCCGGCTGCACCCTGGAGGACGCCATCGAAAACATCGACATTGGCGGCCCCACCCTGCTCAGGGCCGCGGCCAAGAATTACCAGGCGGTCACGGTGGTGTTGGACCCGGCGGACTACGCCCTGGTGATCCACGAAATGAAGCTCAACAAAGGAGCCACCAATCTGGGCACCCGCTTCGTCCTGGCTCGCAAAGTCTTTCAGCTCACCCACGAATACGACGGCGCCATCTATCACTACCTGAAAGACAAGGCGCCGGCCTGCTGACATGAGCCCCGCGGTCACCCTGAGCCGGGGCCGCCGCCTGGACCTGGGCCGCCCCGATTACTACCAGGACCTGCTCGGTAGCATCGTGGAGGAAATCCTCCACGAATTGGCGGAGCTGGAAAAGATCAACCTGGAATCCCTGGCGCCGGAGGATTTTGACCAGGTGGCGGGCATTACCCAGATCCGCCTGCTCAACGAACTCTATTACTGCCTGGGGCAACTGCGGGCCCAGGGCGCGGCCATCGAGGTGAAACAGGCCACCCAGGACCTGCGGGATTACTGGAACCGTTACATCGACAATAGCCAGCGCCCCGCGGCCCTGAAATTCCACGGGGACTCCAAGGAAAATCAGGTGCAATAAAAAAAGAGGGGTAAAGGGGTAAAGGGGTAAAAGGGTAAAAGGGGAAAAGGATTAAGAGGTGGGAGAGATTAAACTATGGCTAAAAAGATTGAATCCTTTGAAGACCTTTTAGTTTGGCAGAAAGGCATGAGACTTGTCAGGCAAGTCTATCTCATTACCAGAGATGGTAAGTTGAGTAAGGATTTTAATTTGCGGGATCAATTGCGTAGCGCGGCATTATCCGTTACCAGCAATATAGCCGAAGGCTTTGAAAGAGCCTCACGTAAAGAGTATTTGAACTTCTTGAATATCGCTAAGGGTTCAGCCGGGGAATTAAGGAGTTTGTTGCGGGTGGCCCTGGAAATCGGCTATCTTGAGGAGCCACAATTTTTCGAAATGCAGGGAATGGTTTTGGAATTAAGCCGTTTTCTGTCAAATCAAATCAAGTCACTTAAAAAATTAGCCGGTTAAACCTCGTTTTTAACAATGGAGGCCAGGTCTGCCGCATAATCTCAGGTTGTATTAGCAGAGGCAAACGCAGGAGGGGAGGCAACGATTGAGCTATCAGGAACGCATCCTTAAATTCGGAGAGGAAAAAATTTTCAGTTGTCCGCGCTATAAAAAGGACGGTGCCTGCCACAATGAATTGGCTGACGTATCGGGTGGGCGATACAAACATGGACCAGAAATCTGTTTTGTAGGAGAACGCTATGGCCAGACTGGCTTTCCAAGGATTCTTTTTACTAGACTAAACTCCATCTGGCCAGGGAATATTGGGTTTTTTGGAACTCTTGAATCATTCAAGGAATATCAAAGGCAAAACCCGAATTACGATATAAGCGAGGTATTCAGGCGCTGTCTGAAAGGCTGGAAGTATGACGGCAGAGAATACCGGGGCCTGTGGGATGCTGGAACCGTGACTGGTCATCCAAACAAAAGCCCTCTGGCCGGCGCTGAAAAGCGCAAGAAGCCCAAATATGGAATTCAGATCATAATGGAGGAGATGATAGGAGCAGGAATTTTCCCAAAAGACATTGAATCTCCCTTAGAATTCTGTGCTATTAATAACGTGATAAAATGTGCGGGAAATAAACCAAAATCTAACCCAACGGAAATTATGAAGAGCAAATGCAACTACTACCAGAAAGAGCTTGACATCCTTGAACCCAATATAATTGTAGTCTTTGGCAGCCAAGCTCACGATTATCTCGGTCGGCGATTTTCTCTTATCCCTAATCAAATTATCTTCAGACCTTCTTCAGGCCGCAATTATTTATATTTCAAATTTCCGCACCCCTTGCCACCGGGAAAACATGGGAAAAACAATTGGCTTAGGGACCTTCGTCTTGACCCATCCAACGACCGAGAACCTGGTCTGAAGGAAAAGGAGGCATTCTACTTTGGGCCAAAAGGAACCTACACAACAATTTTGTTTAAATACACCCTTTATCTTGTGGGTATAACTAAAAAGTTGAAGGCTGATTTCATTGAAAGTGAAGTGCTTAAATAGCCCGTATCCCGCAGGGCGGAAAGCGAAGCGCATCCCGCCTTTAGATTCAATATTTCCCAGCTTTTACCCTTTTCGCCTTTTCCCCGTTTCACCCTGATTTTAAGAATTCCGCCATCCGGTAATGCAAACCGATATCGCGCCTTAAAGCCAGGCGGTTGCCCGCCTGGTTTTCCCGGGGGATGACCCGGATCTTGCCGAGGTCGAAGGCGTTGAGCAATTTCTGCCGCAAGGTTTCCACCACCTGGCCCCGCTGCTGCCCTTCCTTTACGGTGGCGTTGGCCACCAGATAAGCCACCCGGGAGCCGTCGGATTTGAACACCCCCTCGTCCCAATCCATGGCGGAAGGGATCACGGTGATCTTCTTTTTGTCGAAATAATCGAAATCCAACTCCAGGGCCTCCCCTTTGGTCAGGGACCAGGGGTAGCCCTTCTGCTGTTTGGGGCCGCCGGGGCCGGTGACCAGGGCCAGGCAGAGGGATATCTGGTCGCTTCTGACCTCCGGGGCCACCTGGTCCAGACGGCCCTCCACCATGGCCCGCAGCAAGGGCCCCAGATTGCGCAACCGTTTGACGATGGGCTGGAACTCCGGCTCCCCGGGGCGGATATTAATTTCGCACACCCGAATGGCGGCGGGCTTAAAATCCGGTCCGAAGGAGACGAAACACCCGGGGTAGAGGACGCACTGCCGCAGGAGGCTCCGCTCTCGCATCTTGACGATAAGGGGACGGGCGATGGTCTCTTCCGCCAGGAGCAGCAGTTCCGGAGACTCCAGGGGGTGGGGCGAGATGGAGCCCATGCCGCCGGTGATGGGGTTGTCGAGGCCCGGCGGGCCGGCGAAACGCTCGGGATAGTCCATGGCCGTGGGCAGGAACTGGTGATGGCCGTTTTTATCCACCAGGATGGTGAAGCTGATCTCCACCCCGGACATGCGGGACTCGATGAGCAGCGGCCAGGGGGCTTTTTTGCCGAACCCCTTCAGGTAGGCCTCCCGGTAATCGTTGAGCAGCAGCTCATAGACCTCCCGGATTTCCCAGGTATTGCCGATGATGCGGGCCCCCTTGCCGCCGGCGGTGAAGGGATACTTCAGGACCGCGCCGCCGAAGTCATGCAGGTATTTCAGGCAGGTTCCCAAAACGGACCGGTAATCCCGGGCGTCGGCCTCCACCCAGGCCGGGGCCACCGGGATGCCCGCCTCCCGGCACAGGTGTTTGCAGGCGATCTTGTCCGCCTCCACAAAGGCGGCCTGCCGGCTCAGGCCGATGATCCGGCCGCCATGGCCGGCTTCGGCCACCAGGTCCACCAGGCCGTCGAAGACCAGGGACTCGGGCATGACCAGGGCGGCGTCCAGCCCCCCTTCCCGAAAGGCCCGGATCAGCGCCTCGGCATAGGCCGGGGCGGAATGGTCGGCCACCGGCAGGAAATCCACCGGCCAGCCAACTCTCCGGGCCCAGGCCGGCATGGCCGGGGTGCCCCGAACCACCAGCCCCCGGTAGTCGCCGGGATAGAGCTCGCTGGTGGCCCGGCTGGTCTCCAGGGCGGCCAGCAAGGTGCGGCCGTCGGTGCCCACAAAACCGATTTTCCATGGATTCATGCCGATTTCCTTTCCCGGGGAGGACCTATAAAAAAATTTCGAACCCCACTATAGCATCAAGGCTCTCGCAAATCCATGGAAGTTTGCGGCGCCGCGGTGAGGCCGGGGGGGTAAGGCAAAAGGCAAAAGTTTTACCTTTTTACTTTTGCCTTAAATTTATACGCCTCCGGGACAAAAACCGGTGGCGGATCCGGATTTGAGACGATGGTAGGAGCCTCGTGGATATGCCCTAATCCTTAAGAAAAACGTTTTTTAAAAAATATTCATGCTATGATACTCAATGAGCCGAGCGGGTTCGGGAAGAGTTTCTCGTTTTCTGGCCTGAACTTAGGGAGAATGGTCCCAAAATTTTTGGGATTGGCTCGGATAGTGGGCATCATCTCGGTTAAGACACCCAGAGGAGGATAACGATGGCGGAAAAAGTCATCAACCTGGCTGAATTCAAAAAGCCGAATCCACGGAATCTTGCAATTATCATCTTGCTCTGCATCATCCTTTTCGTTGGTTGGGGCACCTTTGTCATCGTCCCGGCTGGCCACCGGGGGGTGGTCCTCTGGTGGGGGAGCGTAGAGAAGAGAATCATGGGGGAGGGGCTCAACTTCATTGTGCCCATTGCCGAAAGAGTCATCAAGGTGGATGTCAAGGTGCAACCCCATCCGTTCAGAGAGATCGATGCCTCTTCAAAGGAATACCAGAATGTGAAAATGACGGGGATGATGAACTTCCATATCGATCCGGCTTATGTCAATGACCTTTACCAGAAAGTGGGGCTCGATTTTGCCGACAAGGTGATCGACCCGGCCTTCAACGACTTCGTCAAGGAGGTGGTGCCGACCTACCCCATCGGGGAAATTCTTCCCAAAAGAGAGGAAATCCGGAAGCGGGCGATGACCAAATTGGGGGAGAACCTGGAGAGGTACCACATCATCGTCGATGATATCTACTTTGCCAATATTCGATTCTCTCCTGAATATGAAGGGGCCATCGAGGCCAAGCAAGTGGCCCAGCAACAAGTCGAAACGCAGAAACAGGTCTTGGCCCAACGCGAGATTGAAGCTCAGCAAAAGGTCGCCACGGCAAAAGGAGAGGCTGAATCCATTCTCGTGGTGGCCCAGGGACAGGCCAAGGCCAATGATGCCCTATCACGGTCGATCACCCCGATCCTGGTGCAGTATAAGGGTATCGAGAAATGGAACGGTATCTTACCTCAAGTCTCCGGAGGGGCCATCCCCCTCATTGATCTGGGCAAGATGGGTAGCTTGTCGGGCGGCACGGAGGGGGGCAAACAATAAGGGTTCAGGTTGGGGAGTTAGGCAGTAAGCGTATGATTAATGGTAATATTTTTAAGATATTTCTAAAACCCGGCACTAGCGGACCGGGCCGGGGATGGGAGAGGATTTTCTTGCTGCGGACTTCTCCTGAGATTGGTCCGGAGAATCTCCCGGGAGTGCCATCCCGGGTGAGGGGTTTTCGGTTTTCAGTTTAACCTTGAACGTTGAACTTTGAACCTTGAACTCCTAAGAGTGGAGCCGGAGAAATTGTCAGAAGGGATGGCAGGCGGGACGCCTGTCCCCCTTTATGAGCTTCCGAAGGTAAATCCTTTTTCGTGGCACAGCCTCAGGCAGGCATCCACCACCTCGGCATCATAGAGCACTCGATTCTTGGAGATTTCTTCCAGGGCGGCGCTCAATTCCAGGGCTGGCCGGTAAGGCCGCTGGGAGCTCATGGCTTCCACCACCTCGGCCACCGCCAGGATCCTGGCCTCCAATATAATCATGGGCTTCTTAAGCCCCAGGGGATACCCTAAACCGTTAACCCTTTCCTGGTGCTGGAAGACCATTTCGGAGAGGGGCCTGGGAAATTCGACGGTATTCAAGATCTCAAAAAATGCCTGACAATGAACCTTAATCAGGCTCATTTCGATGGCGGTCAGTGCTCCCGGTTTGGTCAGACTGTCGGCGGGAACCCCCATCTTGCCGATATCGTGGACGAAGGCGGCCAGGCGCAGGACCTCGATTCGTTCTTCCGGGAGCCCCATTTCCCTGGCGATGGCGCAGGCCAGGTCGCCGACGCGATTC